>Ga0302326_10006343_pt1 | contig 26533 bp, 14 predicted proteins | sample Palsa_T0_3_FD_202264 | JGI IMG/M metagenome (GOLD analysis project Ga0302326, IMG submission 202264) | Peat permafrost microbial communities from Stordalen Mire near Abisko, Sweden - Palsa_T0_3 | ecosystem: Environmental > Terrestrial > Soil > Palsa > Peat permafrost | place: Sweden: Abisko... | reverse complement strand
CCTGCGTCCGCCAATGGCACGGCAAAGCCGGCCGTCCGCGCGAAATTCCCGCCGCTCGTTATCGGCAGAACCACGGGCACTTTCGTCACCCGGTTGAAGGCCTCCGGCGACACGATCAGGACCGGACAGCGGCCCTTCTGCTCGTGTCCTTGCGTGGGATCAAGCCCGACCAGCCAGATTTCGCCGCGCTTCATCAGATGAGCTCGCGCCCTAGCGGCTTCGCATGGAGCCACTCGCGCTCTTCTTTGCTGCGCGGAGCCTTGGGATTGCAGCGTGCGAGCAGCTCGTCCAGGGTATAGCGGGGCCGCTGCTGCGGCTCAACGACCAGCCGCCCGCTTTTGATCGCGATGCGGACCGTGGCTCCCGGCTGCAAATGCAGGATGTCGAGCAGAGCGGGCGGGACGGCCAGCATGACCGAGCCGCCGACCTTGCGCAGATTGGTTGTGTGCATGGCGTTTCCAGAGTTATATTTTAATATAACATCTTGGCCGAGACTTTCAAGTCCTGTCGTGGCTGGCCCAGATTCCCTATCGAAAACAAGCCCTTGCGATTTTAGAGGCATGAGCCCCCGTACGCGCGCGCCACTGATTGCCTGTAAAACAGGGAGGGAACAGGGAGCCTAGGGTGGCAAATACTGGCCAAGTTACACATTTCAGGACGCTTGTACTCTGCAGAGCGCCCGAGAAGAATACGAAATAACAGGGCGTGATCAGGGAATTATCAGGCCGCCTGATACGCCCCTGTTACGGCCCTGTAATTTCTTGTTATTATTTGGTGATTTTTGGTAATCAAGTACCTTATAATGTGTGGCTTAGCTCGTATAGAGTAGACTCAGATCTCCTGTTCCGCCCCTGTTTAACAGGACATCGAACGCTTCTTTCGGAGGGGGCATTGCTATAGCCGGTACGCGGATGACTGCAATATCTACGTAGGCAGTCAGGCCGCGGCGGAGCGCACGCTGGCCTCGATACGGGACTGGATCGAGAAACATCTGCGACTGAAGGTGAACGCCGCCAAAAGCGGGACAGGGAGGGTCTGGGAACGCAAGTTTCTGGGGTTTCGCCTGGATCGTCAGAAGCGGATCGGGATAGCACCGGAGAGCCTGGAAAGATTCAAAGCGAAGGTGCGGGAGAAATGGGACGGTCGGCGCAGTGGCACCAGTACGCAACTGCGTGACGACTGGAACCGCTACGTGCGAGGCTGGTGGGGATATTACCGACTGGCGGAGGCGCGGCGTCCGCTCGCAGCACTGGAGGGATGGATTCGACAGCATATCCGCAAGTGCTTCTGGTTGAGATGGCATGATCGCCGGGGGCGGGAACGCAACCTACGTCGGTTGGGCGTTACAGGCCGCTTACTGGGGGTGGCGACGAGTCGTCGCGGCGCCTGGGGAGTAGCTGGCCAGCCGGAACTACAGTGGGGATAGAGCCATTCCGTCCTACGGCAGTATGGCTTTCTTCTACCATCAGATCTTGCCGCGCGGTGAAAGCGGCTAGGTTCAACCGCCGGATGCGGAAAACCGCACGTCCGGTGGTGTGGGAGGGTGGCGGGGCGCAATCCCCGTCACTCAACCCGATCTGTGAGCCTGGCCCACGCGCTGTACTGCCTTCAGTTCAGGCTCAGCTCAACTTTCGTCGTCTTCGTCATCCTCGTCGCAGCAGGGATAGCCCTGCATGCAACACGCTTCCGTGTGAGGTTTGTCGCAACATCCTTTGCGGCAGTCGTCGCAATGATCTTTGCAGCAAGAACCCCAAATCGTGTAGGCGAGCACCTCGAAATTTTTTACGGGCGTGACGGGATCGCTACTTTCGATCAACAATTCGCAACAGCGTGGGCATTTCTCGGTCGCCCGATATTGGATCACAACCGAGAGGCAGGAACCCGGCCGCAGTGTCGCGGGGAAGGGATTGTGGAGCAGCCTCCAGTGGCGGCTCTTGCGCTTGAAATGAACGCTGGTCACGTCGAGCGGGCACTCGCCGACATTGCAGATGGAGACGGTCCGATCGGCACAACAACAGGCGTTCACACCGCCGAAGGTTGTGGATCCCGTTACGGCGAGTTTGCCCGGAGGCGCAGATCCGGACACGCCGATGCTCGCGGGGCTGGAGGGATCGTCGCTGGTGACCGTGATGGTTCCGGACTTGGCCCCGAAGCTGAGCGGCTGAAAGCGGATCGGAACCGGAAGCGCATCGCCTGGGCCGATGGTGATCGGGTACGACAAAACCTCAGGCACGATGAACTCAGGGGAACTTGATGTGATCCCTAAGATAGCCAGCGTACACTCGCCGCTGTTGGTTAGAATCAGAGGCCGATCGAGAAAGCTCCCGACGCACACTTTGCCGAAATCGCCCATGTCGGCGATGATCAGGGCGAGCTTAGGCGCTGGAGCAAATCCCGAGACGAAAAGCGTGGAGGGGCTCGCCGGGTCGCTGCTAAATATCGTGATGGCCGCGTTGGCTCCCCCCAGACCTACTGGCTGGAACCGCAGCGTCAGATCAATCGAGTCGCCGGCGCCTACCACGAGCGGATAGGACACTACGCCCGGCGTCAAGAAGCTTACTGAACTGGACGTGATATTGAAGATCGAAAGCGGGCACGGGCCCGTGTTGTTGATGGTCAGGAGTTCATCTTTGAACGAACCTAAGCAGACATTGCCGAAGTCTCCGCTGTCGGCGATTGCGGTCGAGATCGCGCCCGTTCCCTGGGAGCCGGTAGCTGCGACATCCACGAACGGAGCCGCAGGATCGTTGCTCGACATGCGAATAATGGCGGTCTCCAACGTCCCGGAGACCGTTGGCAAGTACTGGACGGTGAACTCAATCTCCTCGCCGGGCGCGATGATCACCGGAGTGCCAGGCAGCGCCAGGACACTAAAATCAGCGGAGCCCATCAGCCTCTGGACGCTATTGATGACCAGGTCGGCTGCGCCAACATTGTAAAGGTGGATGTTCAGATATTCCGGACCGCTGCAAATGAGGCCGAAGTTCAGATTGTGTTCCAGGTTGACAGCGATGGCCGGGCCAAGCGGCTTGATGAACTTGAAAGCGCCACGACCGTAGGTTCCAGCCACCAGCACGCCGGCCTTCTGATTGAGCACCAGATCCAAAACCGGAACCCGTGGGAAGTGGATATCGTCGAGCACGGACCACGTGATGCCGGCGTCCACGGATCGGATTACGCCCAAGTCAGTCCCGACGTAGATGGTGGTGGGCAGGTCGTTTCCGTCCAGCGCGATGGAGTTGCACGGGATATCGATCTGCAGAGGTGGGCTGCCGGCGGCCGGGGAAATGTCGGTCCACGATGTACCGCCGACCGTGGTTCGGAAGACGTGGCCTTGTTGGCCTGGTCCGACGCCATTCAGGCCACCCAACACCGCGTACAGGACAGCGGGATCGACCGGATCGAAGAGTACTCGCGCTACGTTGCGGCTGGGAAGATTGCGAGTAATGTTGGTGAACGTCACGCCGGTAGGAGGGCCTACGGTGGCCGCCAGCGCGTTGGTGGTAACGAAGACCTGGCTTCCGACCGCGATGACAACGAAGTTGCCGTTCGCCTGCGCAACGTCAACGTCGCCAGTGCCTGCAAAGGCCGACAACTTCCGCCAGGTGGCGCCGCCGTCCCGGGTCTGCCAGAGATTCTGATTCCCGCTTACGTAAACATGACCAGCGTTGCTGGGATCGGTCGTCACCGGAAAAACGCCGCACTGTGTGTCGCTGGCAGTGCCCCACGGAGTAATGTCCTGGCTCGAAGGGACAGTTGAAGTAAAATCCGTACCATCGGCATTCGACTTGAAAACGCGGGTGCAGGGCGAGGGCCAGAACCCGCTGGTGCAGTACACCGTGTTCGGTGTGACGCCGTCATAGGCAACGTCGAAGCCGTCGCCGCCTTGAGGGCTGGCAAAAGTCGGACTTGCGATCCCCGCCGTCGTCATTACGCCGTTGTCCTGCGCTGAAGCCACCACCACGCTTCCAGTCGCGTCGGGCTTTACATCAACGTTGAAAAAGAGCGCGGTTTGAAGCCCGCCGCCTCCCAAAGATTTCCAAGTGGCGCCGCCATCAACCGATACGTCGATGCTGCCATCATTGCCGCAATACACGATAGAGGGCGTGGGACTGGTTTGCGGAACAAAGGCCCAGGCGTGGGTGTCGGCATGGGGAACAGGAATCGACGAAAAGCTTCCCCCCGAGTTGGTCGATTTAGCCTGCGAGACGGTCCCGTAGTAGATGATGTCGTTGACACCGTCACCGGGTGAAGCCGGATCGACCGCCATGTGGAAGCTGTAGCCACCTTGCGTCCGGGTTGGCAGACTGGTGGCAGTTTGCTGCGTCCAGGTTGCCCCCTGATCGGTACTGATGAACAGTCCGAGCGGGTCCTTCGAGCCACTTCCCCCAGTTCCTTCAAACGTCGCGTAGAGCACCTGGATGCCAGCAGGGTTCGGCGGCGACTTAGGAGGAGCAATGGCGATGATGACTTTGCTAAAGCCCGTGGTAGGCGGAGTGATCGCCGCCGCTACGGCGGGTGTGGCCCCGCTGATGATCTGTGTCCAGCTCTGTCCGCCATCGGTGGACTGATAGCCGCCTGACGCGACGACACCCGCGTACAGGATGCGAGAGCCGGCCGGCGAGGAGGTATCCATCACCAGCGACCGAGTGTCTCCAAAAAAACCGTTGCCTTGAGTCCAGTTCTGTCCGCCATCAGTGGAAAAGAACGCACCATTCCGGGACGCGAGGAACATGTCCTGACTGTTCGCCGGATCGACAATGATGACGTTGATCACCGAACCTACGAAGTTGATAGCATTGCCAACGTTTCCAGCAGGAAATCCGGAGCCCACCTGGATCCAGCTATTCCCGCCATCGACGGATTTGAACAGGCCTTGCGAGGTATCCGGTCCGCCGAAAATCCCGGTGTTCTGGTATAAGTCGCGCTGGCTGGAGCCGACGAAAATAACATCGGTGTTGTTCGGATCAATGGCGATCCCGGCAGGTTCGCCGACGCCGAGGGCTAGCATCCGGTCAAAGAGCGGAGTCCAGGTGTTTCCGGCATCGCGGGTACGCCAGACGCCTCCGCCTGCTGTGCCGATGTAAATAACGCTTGGGTTGTTTGGATTGGGGGCGATGGCCGTGACCATGCCGTTGTCTGAATTACCGCTCTCAGAGACCGGACTGGGGCCGATCGGAGTCCAAACCGTTCCGTTGAGGGCCATGAATTAGCTCTTCTCCCCGTCTTCCCGATGCAGATGTGGGTGATTGCCTTGCGAGGGTAGCGGCGCTGGAGGAAGCGTCCCTAAGTCGGTAGCAGCAGTTACTACAGAGCCCGCTAACTGCCGCACTAGGCTGAGCGCGAGAGAGTAAGCTTGTGGAGAAGGCGGTTGGCTCCCCTGCCAGCGGCGCGCCATATATTCAAGATAAACGATCTGCTCCCGTCCATATCCTGTGCCGTGCGCATGTTCGCGGCGTTCGTCCTCGGGCTTGTCGTGTTTGTGCTTCTTGTCGTGCTTGCGGTCACGCTCCTCCATGGTTCTCCTCCTTTTTGGCCAAGATCCAGATTCGTATTACATGTGACATGGGGGAATTATAGCCGTTACGTAAATCTCTCACCTTTAGCCAGGAATTCCTGCTGCTTTGGCTTTCCCCCCCACTTCCAGGTGCGCAAGAACCCGCAACTGGCGCACCGGAAGTGATTTCTCAGCTCCCCAGTCCCAACCTCTTTCCGCGCAACCGGTCTCTTCACGTGGCCTCCGGCTTATCCAGTGGCGGGGGCAACGAACACATCCTTCGCAAAATGGATCAGAACAGCCGCGCCGTCAGATCGTTCCTCACGACCTGAATTCGCGGGATCACGGAGATTATGCGCTGCCGAACGAACTGCGCGAAGGGCTGCCGCAAAACGAACGCGAGCACGGCTGCCACGAACACTGAAACGACAATTGCCTCGGTGGAGCCGCTACCCCCGTCCGGACTAACGTGAAAGATTGTCTCTATAAAATCCATGCAACAGCCAACTTTGCACAGTTGTCGCCAGATGTCAATTCAGGCCTCGTTGTTCAGGAAAAGTCCTGAGTTAGTTCAAATGGTCCTAAAGGAACGCGCGCGCTTCGTCTACTCCCTATACACCCCTACCGAGATGCAGGGCTTCGCGCAGGTGCTTGCGGACTCGATCCGCTCGCGCATCCAGGGCGGTCAGAACATCTACGACCAGGCGGCCGCACCACTCAAGCCCGGACTGCCCGGCCGCCGTGGTTACCCTCGATTACAAGGCGGCGCGCGGTCTCCAGCCCCATTTCGCGATTGGACCTGGAGCGGAGCGGCCACACCCTGCGCTGCCTGAAAGCCCTCTCCGCAAACGAGAATCGTGCCGCGAACCGGCTTTCTGGACGAGGCGCTGCCTAGCCGGCGGCAGACCGCTTCGCAGATCACTTCCTACAACAACCAGCGCGAATGGCAGCGGGGCGGTCGCAGCGCGACCGTTAGGCCGCGCTCGCCGTCATCCTGGCGCGGGTACCCCCAAAGTCCCCCCAATTTATCATAAAACTGGCAAATCGCCCCTCTAAGTACTTGTGTTTGCAACATGAGGCAATCATAGTCTATTCGGCTGTTAACCGAAGGGTTGTAGGTTCGAATCCTACCTGAGGAGCCAAATTAAGTCCTTCCTTTTCAACGTATCCCTTACTGAACACGCAGGTTGCGGCGTTGCGCGCGCGCGACGGCCGGAATCGGGAATTACCCATCCTTACTCGTATTTACCCATCCGTGGACGCAGGGGTCCCCCCAGAATCCCCCCAGTAGGCCGTCAAACTTCAGCGAGGAACTGGCGCGGCCCGAGCAGCGACTTGGCCGCCGTGTGTACCGTCCGGCCACCAGTTGCGCTGGCCTCACGAGTTCTTCAGGATCGATTTCACACCAGGAGACCCAGTTTGGAGCATAGCGTCAACTCCGTCTGGCCGACCTTCAAGCCATGGACGCCCTCAAGATAGGCCTTTCGGTCGATCTTCTTTCCATCGACGAACACTCCTTGTGTGCTGCCGAGATCGTGGATCCAGACGTCATCCAGAGAATTCACGATTGCACAATGCCGGCGGCTCACATTGGTGTCTTCCAGACAAATCCGGCTGTCGTCGAGCCGCCCAATGGTGATGACCGAGTCCTTCCATTCCTGGACGCGCCCCTGCAGCTCGATGGTGAGAGTGTTCTCTTTTCGACTCGGAAGACCGAACCGGTAGTTTTCGAAGAGGGCCAGCGCCTTCAACTGCCGCGGCGTTTGAGTGAAGACGTTGGTGTTGTATCCGATGAACGGATGGTTCATCTTCTCGACGGCGCGCTTGGCGAGATCTTCGTCGGTGGATCCAAGCAGCAGGCCGCACAAAAAACCGTTGTTCAAAAAGCAGTCGCTCGGCGCCTTCTCGTCGATCAGCAGCTTGGCCAACTCCATGCCAACTTCATAGCGCTCGGTTCGGTAGAAGCACTCCAGCAGCAAATTGAAGGCTTCGTAGTCCGCCGCGTTGCGTTGAAGGTGATCGGTGAGTAGCGAAATAGCCTGGGAGTAGTTGGCGGCTTCAAGGCAGAGCCAGCCAAGCTCCTTCTGAATGTTGGTCCTGGGGTTCAAAGACAGGGCCTGATCGAAGTACTGCTTTGCCTCAGTGATGCGATTAATGAAAAGGCTGTACCGCCCGGCTGCAATCAGCGCGGAGACGCAATCGGGGCACGCATACAAAGCCTGGTTGATACACTTCGACGCCGCAGTGACGTGCTTGCGCGCGAGGAGCGTCTCGGCCTTGGCCGCCAACCCGTGTGCCCGGATCCGGCTCCGGTCGAAGACATAGCTGACATGCTTACAATCGATAGCCTCCCGGAACTCCTGCATGGACTGGAACCGCAATTCAGGAGTCGGGTGTGTTGCCTTCGATACGACTTCCTGCACCCATCGCTCCAGGTCCGGGGGAATGAAGTTGTGTAGCAGCTTCGCGCGTTGGGTCTCGCCCCGAGCCATTCCGTCGAAGGGGTTCCGGTTCAGCAGCAACTCCAGGAGCGTGATCCCCAAGGCGTACACATCCACCCGCGCGTCTCCGATATCCGCCTCTCCCCGGAGCATCTCCGGCGCCAGATACGCGAAGGTGCCGGCGTCGCGGTTCGCCACGCCGAAGTCGCCGATCTTGAGCGTTCCCTCGGCAGTGAACAGTATGTTGTCTGGTTTGACGTCGTGGTGGATAATGCCATGGCGATGGACGAACTCCAGCGTCTCCGCCAGATCCCTGCCCCATTGCATGATTGTCTGCGAGGCCGCCGGTTTCGGCCCCATCCTGCTCCTGAGACTTCCCCCTGAGCAGTACTCCATCACCAGGAACAGAAGTTCTTCATGTATGAAGTGGTGGTGGAAAGTCACTACAGACGGATGGTGCAGTTGATCCAGCGACTGCATCTCGTGGACGAGATCCGCCTGACGGTCGGGGTCGCGATCTCGCAGAAGCTTGATGGCGACCTGCCGACCCAACAATTCGTCTTCCGCCAGGTAGACTTCGCCGAATCCGCCCCAACCCAGCCGTCGCAGGACCCGGTACTTGGAGTCGAGTTGGTCGCCAATCGCTACGGTTCCGATCATCGCGCTTCATTCTCGCTTCCCGCACCAGGCCGAACTCTTCCCGCGAAACCGAGGATCGGCGCGTTCGCCGGATCATCGACCGTCAGCAATGGCTTCCCGTGCATTCGCCATTCCTCGCACATCGCCAGGGTGCGGCTTGCCGGGGCAGCATGCGCGACGAAGATACGGTCTGCGACAGCGCCTACGAAGCGGTTTCGATCGTCGGCGAGCGCGACTGTGATCCGTTTGTGTTTTGGCTCAAACGGTGACAGGATCAGCAGTCGGCCCGCGGCAAAGGCAGGCTGAAGTTCGGGCTTAAGGTGCATCCCGACAATGCTCCGAGCCGGGACCCAGATTACAGGCTGCCGGCCGCGGAGGAGAATGCCCAGGCACTCCCACTCCATCGGAGAATGGAATCCGCCGATCAGCGTGCGGCCCTCGTCGCGCATGGCGGTGATGGCGTCGAAGGTCTTCAAGATCACCCTGCCCGGGCACTGGGACGAACAGAGGAAACCGGTCTTGTCACCGTCGAGGAGATGCACTGGGCCGGCCGCCCACAATGTTGGTGGTACGCAGTGCCCGTTTAGTTCACGCCGCGAACCTGGATGGCGCGCCTCGTTCGGGCTGATCGTGGTAATTTCGGCGCCCAGGATTACCGCAGGCATCACTCCTCGTCTACGTCCGCGCCGAGGCGGTACTTAATGTCGTAGTTGACGATGAAATCAAGCTCTTCGTCGGTGAATCCGTAGTGCCGCGCGAGCGTGGCATCAATCCGGTCGATGATCGCTTTCGACGCGCTAGCGTTGAATTCTGCGTATGAGATCTTGTCGCCGTCTTTCGTCTCAATTGTCTTTCTGACGGAGTTGTGGGCTAGATCCTCCATCAGTTCCAGATTGAGCTTCGCAAGATGTTTGTCAGTCATCAACGCACCCGGAACCGGGAAGTTCGAAACGAGAGTGTCGCTCAGATGGAAGCAGTCACTGAACGCGATGAAGTACAGATAGAACAGACTGCTGTTCAGGACCGCGCTTGCCGAGTTCGCCAGTCCCGCATCGTCAAAATAGAGATAGCGTCCGTGCGCAGGGGCACCCACGAGGCCGTTCTTGGCGTAGTAGGGCAGGCCCACGGTCGCTTTGACCCAATATCGAGTAGCTTCCTGATAGAAGATAAATCTACTTGTGCTTCGCTTGGAGAAAGTCGTTCCGAGAACCTTTTGATCCGGGCGGTCGAGCTTCTTCAACACTCCGGCGCTCAACGCTGAACCACACTTCGCAAACTGGTCCGGAAATAGGTTCGTGCGCTTGCTAGACGCGTACTCCAACATCGGAAAGACGAACGATCTGGCTTCTGTGGCCCATCGTTGATACTGGCTTCCAAAGACGATGCCTGCAACCGGATTCTTGACCAGAGTGAAAATCACGCTCCGGCAATTCTGAAGCCCCTCGAAGAGCTTTCCCGGTCGATCATCGAAGGGAACGGCTGTCAAGAAAGTCGATTGCGCTTGCAGAACCGACCTTACACTGATCATGCGCGAGGAACTCGTCAGCGGAAGCTGGACGATGAAGCTTACTCGGCCCTGATTGCGGACAAGGCCAAGCGCGCGCTCAGATGTGATCCCGTGGAGATTGCCGCACGACTCAGCAGCAAAGCCACGAACCGTGTATTCCTTCTTTACAGCCGAATACTCCTTCCAGGGAGGGTTGCCGATGACGATGTCGAATCCGCCAGCGGTCATGATTCGGTGGAAGTCGCTCACCCAATGGAAAGGCTTATGAGTCGTCTTCCAGTTTTTGACCTCGGCCTTTTTCGCCCCGTATTCCGCCGCCAGAAGTTCATTCAGTTCGTCTTCAAGCTCGCCGAACCGCTGACGAAGTGCCAACTTATCCTCGATTGTGACCGTTCCGTTCAGCCTGGTCTGTTGCTGGCGAAACATTCCCACGGCACTGTCCAGCAGCTTCGCTTTGTCCTCAATCAATCGTAGTTGTTCTTGCAGGTACAGGTTCCCCTGTCCTGATCGGATATCCGTCATACGGGCATAACCAACCAGCGTATTGCCCGCGCGAATGTTGAAGTCGATGTCCGGCAGCGGTTCGATTCGGTCCTGCGATTCAACCTGGGCCACGAGCTTCAGAAAGAGCCGCAGCTTGCAAATCTCGACCGCCTCCTCCATGATGTCGACGCCGTACAGATTATTGACGATGATCGACTTCAAAATGAAATAGTCCTGCTTCGGGTGCTGCTTCGACTCTTCGAGGATCTGCCGAAAATCCTCGAACCTTTTGGGGTGATGTCCAGGGCTGGATTCGAGTTCGTCGACGAACATCTGCATCCGCTGAAGGCATGCCTCATACAGAGGCTTCAAAATGTTGAGCGCCGCGAACAAGAACGCTCCGGAGCCGCACGTGGGATCGAGCACTGAGACCTTCGAAATGGCCTTGTAGAGAGCACGCAGCAGTTCGGGCCCTTCGCAGTACTGAATCACGTCCTGTGCGAACTGACGTGTGTCGAGGTTGAGGGTGATCAGGTCGTTCACCTCCATTACCTCGCCTTCGGACAGTTTCCGCCGCAGTTCCTTGGTCCGACGCCGTCGGTCGACGACTTCGCGCCAAAGTTCAGTCGGCAACGCGAATTCTGATGGAGCGGTCCTGTTCCACTCTGTCCGCTTCTCAACGGTGGACTGCCCTGCGGCAATCTCCGGCGGCAACTTCAAATCGGTCCCGTGCCGCAGCGCGGGATAAATATACCGGTCTGGGTCATCTCGCAGCAACCGCCAAACACCAGCCGACTTGTCGAAGGCGACCGCGCAGTCCTTCCGGGCCGCGTCCAGGAGAAAAGGAATGATGGTGTTCTTGGAAATGTACTCGGTGATGTCTTCCTTGGTGTAGTACGCCCCCATCTGCTTCTGGTTGATGTACTTCTCGAAGATGTAGCCGAGCACGTCAGGATTAATCTCACGGTCGTCGCGATTCTCGCGTTCGTCCAGGTGCCAGTCGTATTCCCTGAAGAAACTGAAGAGGTGCTCGAACGCCATGTCGGCAATCGCAATCTTCTTCCCGTGCAGCTCTTCAATTTGGTGCCGCTGGAAAAGCCCGCCGTTCAAGTAGGGCACCGTGCCCAGCAGCTTGTTCACCGCCGCGGAGCGCTCTTCTTTCTTTCGCGCGAACCCCTCGAAAAAGAGCGGGCACAAGAAATCGCGATAGTAACCGTCTTTCTCCCGGTCCCGGCTCTCTTTCAGCTTGTTGCGGAGGTAATCCTGGTCGCCGTTCAGGAAGCTCTTCGCCTGGATGAAGTAGAGAAACATCAGACGGTTAATCATGACGGAGGCATACCACGCCTCCATCTGCTTGTCTGGTATGCCGTCCACGAACTTCAAGAACCGGTCATGCTCAGCCTTGAACCGCTCGTAGAACTTCTTCGTTACCTTCTCGACGTCAAAGCCGGCCTTCATCCGGCCCAGGACGTCGGCCATGCGGGTCTGCTCCTCTTCCTCCAACGTCACCACGAGGTGTTCCAGCTTTTGGAGCAGCAACTCGCCAGAGTGAGCAGCGGAATACGTGTACGCGCGAATCGCGTTGGGCCTGCCGGATTCGCGCCGCACCCATTGCCAGACTTGGCGGCCGTGGGGCTGATCCGTGAAGACAATCAGGTGCTCGAAGTGGTCCTTCGCGATCAGTTTGTCGAGCTTGGCGCGAGTTGAGTAGTCTGGAATCGAATCGGAGACCAGCGCGACCACGCCGCGCTTCTCAGAGACCGCCTGAAACCGGTATGCCCGGCCATCGACTGTCTTCTCGAGGGAACCAGCATGTTTGTCCCACCCGAGCTGATCCAGAAAGAGACGCCGGAAGTCAAACGACTTCAGGTATTGCCGCGCCCGTTCACGGTCAATCGCCACTGGCCGCCCCTCCGATCAGCCCCAGGGAGCAGATGATCTGCGTCTCGGACTCTTCGTCGCCGTCCTCATGAATGACGCTAAGCCGCGCTTCTTCGCGCAACGTCATCGCGAGCCGGACAATGGTCTCATCATCAGCGCCGGTCTTCATCTGGCGGTTCAGCGTCTCCGCAGCCGACTCGCGTAACGGGTATTTGTAGACATCCTCCATGGTGCGTTGGAGCTGCTGCGAGTCGAAAAGCGTGCCCTTGACTTGGTCCGCGTAACGCTTGAGCCGTTCATACGTTCTAAACCGGGCGCCCGATGGACGGCCTAGCCCGCCGCCAACGGTCTTCTCCTCTGCCGCCAATTCCTTGACCGCCTTCTCAACCAGGTCATGGTGGTTCTGGCGCCGGGGAACGGCAGCCGTGCCCGGCTGGCATTCGGCGGCTTTCAAGATGCGGTACTGAGAATCGGTTACACGGGTGCCCGCGCTGTCGACCCAGGCAAGCGCGTCCGCACCTGCGGGAGTCTTGAGATAGACGAGAACGCCTTGATTCCCCTCTTCCTCCGGCCGAAGTTGCCGGGAGGAGTACACGACGTTCGGCATGTCCGGGATCGACTTTTTCAGCGTCGGATCGGCGTCAATGGCGTTCTTCCAGATCTGGTAGGCGTAGGAAGCCAGGTCGATTTCAGAATCTTCTTCGCCGTCGAGGAGTCCGGATTTCTCGTGATAAAGGTCCGTGACCGCTTTGTTGTTTTTGTCGTCGTCGAAGAAGGCCTCATCGGTCCCGACGACTTCAGCGTTCTGGAGGAGCCGGTTCAGGACTTTCGCCCGCAGACGAATGATGCGCTCAACACCGTCGGCCGGAAGGAAGCTGTAGCAGAGAATCCGGTCGGATTTTTGGCCGATGCGGTCGACGCGGCCGGCGCGCTGAATAAGGCGGATGATGGCCCAAGGCAAGTCGTAATTGACAACTACGAAGCAATCCTGGAGGTTCTGGCCTTCGCTAAGGACGTCCGTGGCTACCATGACCCTAATTTCTGGCGCCTTCTGGAGGAGGTCCTGCTTCTTGTTGCTGACCGGACTGAAGCGCCAGGCAAGATCGGTCACGTCTGGCGAATTACCGGTGGCGGCCGCCAGGCTTTGCACTCCCGCATTCTTGAGCTGCTGCCCAAGGAACTCGACCGTATCCCCAAACTGACTGAAAATAAGCACCTTGTCAGTTTTGTGCTTTTCGGCGACGAGCTTGATGAGCGCCTTGAGCTTTGTGTCTTTCTTCGGGTCCCACGCGTTGCATTTGTCGAAAATCTTGAACAGTGCGCGCGAATCCCGCAACAGGCTCTCGCCGAGTTCTTTCTTGAAGAAGACTGGCCTAATCCAGCCAAACCGGGAGCGGTTGGATTCCGTGTAAACCTTGTAGATTGCGGCGGCGCGCTCTCGAAAGTCCTTCTCGGAACGTAAGAGGCCACCGCCGGCCCCACCGCCGGAGCCACCGTCTCCATCGAACATGCCGTCCTCATCGGAGTCGTTGGCGCGGGTGTCGAGGAGACCTGCGTCCTGCGTGCCGATCGGCAATTCCAGTTTGTTGTCTACGGCGTGGAGGTAGATGAAGTTACGGAGGATGTGGCGTTCCACTGAGAGCAGGAAACAATGGCCGCTGCTTTCCAGACGTTTGAAGAGGTTCGTGCGGCAGAAACCCATCAGCCGGTTGCCCGCCACGGAAAGATTGGCGAGCACGTCATTTTCGTCCGGTGTGGGCGTTGCTTTGGGCTTCTCCATGACGAAGTTACCGAGACCATATCGTGGCAAGTCCAGATGATTGATGAGATCGACGATGTCGGGGGCGTAGAGCTTGGCGTACAGGTCGTTTGGATCGGAGTCGTCAACCTTGAACGGCACCTTCTTCGGTAGGCGGTCCGGAAAGTAGGAGCGCGTGCCGTCGGAGAACTTCAGATATTTGCGCCCGTTCGCGGGGTCCGTTTCCGCGTAATTCTCTTTGATGAAGCCGCGTGTTCGGCGAACCATGTACAGGCGCATCAGCTCGCGCCAGTCGTCCGGGTACGGGCTGTGCTCAAAGGCTGCGAGCGTTCGAACACCGCACTGGTGCTGACGAACGAATTCGATCTCGCCCATCTCTTGCAGAAGACGCTGCGGCCCAACGCCGAGGTCCTGGTCCGCGGGCACAAAGAGACGGAGCTGGCTCGCGAGGTCGAGATAGTCCTTGTTGTACGGCGTGGCCGACAGCAGGACGCATTTGCTGTCGTTCTTTTGGAGGTAGTCCGCGATGACTCTGTAAACCTTCCCCTCGCGATTCCGGAGGTTGTGACTCTCGTCGAGGATGACGAGCCGATACCTGCGCAGTTCCGGAAGCTGGTTAATCACCTTTGAATACGAGAGCACCCTGCAGGAAGGCAGACGGTATTCGTGGCAATAGTCCTCCCACATCGACACGATGTTGAGCGGGCAGAGGATTAGGGTTTCCAGGAGCAGGTCGTCGGCCAAGATCCGGGCCAGTGCGGTAGCCATCAGGGTTTTCCCCAAGCCGACCACGTCGCCGAGGAGCACGCCGCCGCGTTTGTGGACATGATGCGCCGCGATCTTCACTGCCGCGATTTGGAAATCGAACAGCTTGTTACCGAAGTCCTTCGGGATGCGGTGCTGGATGATGCCTTCGCGCGCCTCTTGAGAGAGGTGATACGCCATCTTCACGTAGATGTGGTGCGGTGGGATGGCGTCCGGCCGCGCCCAACTCTGTTCGATGATCTCCGCGATCTCCTTCGAGATGTCGATGCACCATCGGTCAGTCCATCTGTCCTCAAACCATGCCGCCAGCTTGTTGCAGGCGTCGTGGTCGGTGATATCGACGTTCAGTTCACCTTGCTTCGACAGCCCAGCGAACGTGAGATTGCTACTGCCGAGGAAGCCGATGGACGGACTCACTGGGTCGTGCCGGAAAAGAAGGTACAGCTTCGCGTGCAAGGTGTGGCGAAGATAGAGTTTCACCACGACCTTGCCCGCTTTGATCTGCGCGGCCAGGCGGCGCAATCCGGCTTCATCTGCGTCCGTGGGCGCGCCCAGAGTCAACTGGTCGCGAAAGTGGCCGGCCAACGACTTCTTCAGGCGCACGGCGGTCTGTTGGTCGAGTTCGCCATCCTGCTTGATGATGCTGTACGCCTCGGCAAGTTCCTGCTGAGGAAGGGTCTGCATGCCTACGAGCAACCGGCAACACTCGCCCTCACCGCCGGCCCACTGCTCGATGTGCTCGTCAAGCTGCCGCCATCCGCGAAGGTTGAAATACCCAACGCAGAAATCCGCCCGATGCGAAACGCACATGGTGGTCTTGAGGGTCGGCAGGAGTTGCTTATCGATGTTGTCGAAAATCCGTGGCATAGCCGGTCGATCTGCTTGAAACCGCTGAAATTAGAATAAGTATGATTGTATCCGCAATCACAGTGGCGGTGGGCCTTTTCAACCCTCCGTACCGCTCAGATCGGACATCAACGTGACCTGCCGTGCGCCGCACCTCCGCAACGCCGGGGTGTTCACAGACATACAATAAGCAGTCTCGGGGTATTCGGTCGATGCGACTCGAATCTCCTCTGTCCGCTTGCCGGTCTGGAAGCGAGTTTTAGAAGCCTATCGGACCCGGGGAGGTCGCATAGATGGAACCAACCACCGCAAAGGTGACGGCTGCTGTTGAAGTAATCCGGAAGCGAATTCAACAGGTCCGCGATCGGAAAGAACTCATCGGCGAGCAGAACACCAAAGCGGCGCTGATTGACCCGCTGCTCTCGGCGATGGGGTGGGAACTCCAGGAGATCGATGAGGTTCGCCGGGAATACCGGCGCAAGCCGCAGGACAACCCCGTAGACTATACGCTCTTCTTGAACCGCACCGCGTGCCTGCTGATTGAGGCGAAGTCGCTGGAAAAGGACCTCGGCGATAGGAAGTGGATTTCGCAGAACATCAGTTATGCGGCCGTGCTCGGGGTCAAGTGGTGCGTACTCACAAATGGGGATGAGTATCGGATCTACAACTCACACGCGGAAGTCGACGTCGATGAAAAGCTGTTCCGCAAGGTGCGCATTTCAGACAGCGAACCGAAGTTCATCATCGACACCCTCGTGTTGCTGTCGAAGGAAAAGATGCGGGGCAGCCTGCTCGATGAGCTGTGGAAGGCGCACTTCATCGACCGCAGGGTCAGGCTTGCGTTCGAGAGATTGCTGGGGGAAGACGACGCGATATTGATTCGGGCCATCTGCAAGCAGGCGAATGGCGTCACGCCGTCCGAAGCACGCGCTTCTCTCAAGCGGGCAATCATTACCATCGATTTCCCGTTACCAAAGGTTCTTGAGCAGCCGGTGGCGCCGCCGCCCATCCCGCCCATCCCGCCTAAGCCGACGCCTTCAATCGCTCGCCGTGAAGCTGGCAAGAAGGCGCGGGAAACCATGACCGCCATGGCGGAGGCGACACTCCCTAACCTCATCGCGGCGGGATTTGTTAAGGCGCCGCTGGAGTTGGAGCGCACCTACAAGGGCGTTCGCGTTACCGCATCAATTCAATCGAGCGGAACTGTCTGCTTCGGTGGCGAGGATTGCGTGACACTGTCCGCGGCTGGCGGCGTCGCCCGGAAGTCGGTACTGGCCACACCTCCAAGCGAACCGCCGCCGGCAACCAACGGCTGGATTTTCTGGCAGTTTCGCGATCCGAAGACCGGCAATCTTCGGGACATGGACAGTCTGCGGCAGGAGTTTCTGGCGTCGAAGAAGTGAAGCCTTCGGCCGTTCGCCATCGTGCCATTCATCGGCAGCGCGACCGTCTATACACTTGTAAGTTATGACGGAAACTCCTGAGATGCAGATAATCAGCAGCCGCATGTCGATTCCGGAGATCGCGCACCGGTTGAATATCGGCCGCCAGTCGGTCTACGCCATGCTGGAGCAGGGACTCCTACCCGGCATCAGGCTCGGCCGCCGATGGCTCGTCACGCGTTATGCATTCGAGTCCTGGGAACGGACGTGTGGAATGCGCGGTAGCGGAAAGACCGCAGACGACCCGAAGTTGACCCATCGGGACCCCGACCATCCCAAACCGGAGTAGCCGCCGGACTATTCGCAACCCCGTGCATCGCCGCAACGTAGTCATTTCATTCTGCCAACCGTGCCCGGCCAGGGGCGATACGGCGGCCACCGTTGAACTACGGCACGAGGTACGCTGTCGCGGTCACGGGCCAATTGGCGGGAGCGCTGATTGGAAACACCATTGCCGCCTGCGCGTTCGTGAAGTTCCGGTAGGTCGATCCCCAGGATAACGACTCCATCTTCAGGCGAATCGAGGCCCGATCCAGCCTGCGTCAGATGTTGCGACGGCCCATTGGCGCCCGATTGAGCCAGCCTGCGGTGCGGATACGAGACCAAGCGGCAGCGGTCAGTAGATGAACGAGCGGTCGTCGCTCGTGGGCAGCGGGACGGGCCATCCGAACAGGCACACGTGGTCGTAGGCCCACAGCTTGATGATCGGTAGCCCGAGACGGCTGGCGTCCACGAATTCGCGCAGCCACGGCCACGTGGCATAGTAAAGACCCATCAGGTAGCGGCAATGGGCTTGGTCCCAGGCGAGTTCCGTCCACGGGTACTGCGCGCAGCGGGTCGCTTGGTCCAGATCGTGGTTGATCCCTGGATACTGGTAACCCTCGATGAGAAACGTGTCGAAACCCGATCCCGCGCGCGTCGTCCATTGCGAAGGCAGGTTGATGTACCGCGTCAGCCTGCAAGTGTTCGGGTCGTTCACATCCATTGGCCAGAGCAACTCGAACACGGCAGAGGGGCATTGCGCGAGAACGGAACTCTGGATGGCGGCAACGTAGTTGTACAGGCGCGTCCGCAGGAAGTTCGCGTCGGCGTAGCTGTTGATCGACGGATCGTCGTTCGGCGTGTGAAAGGTCGCCAGCGCGCGGCCGAGCGCCGACTGCGACGCGGCCTGGGTGTCCGCGTCGCAGAACGCCATGCCGGATGCGTTCGCCTGGAACCACCAGAGGATTTCGCCGAACTGGAGTTTGGGCGTCAGTCCCGCCGCTAGCATCAGGCCCGCCATCGCCGCGTGCGCCTGCCCGATGTAGGTCTGCGGACCCGAACTGAAGGCGATCTGCGAACTGTTCAGTGTCCCGAACCCGGTCGCAGTCTCGACCGCCGTGCCGTCGGGGAAGCGTTGAACCCACACCGCGCCGGCGGCGGGATTGTCTGGCGGCTGCACCAGTTCCTGCGAGAACGAGCATACGGCGCTCATGCCATTCGCCTTGAGGAGGCCAAAGAAATCCGTATTCCAATCGCGGAAGGCCCGGTTGAGCACCGGCGTCTGGGTTGGATCGATGACCCACTTCACGCCATACGTGCCGCCTTGCATGTCGCCGGTCACCGCGGCGTGGCCACTGCCGGTGTTCGAGGCGGGCAGTGCCGCGTACACGTGGTACTGCCACACGCTCCCGAACGAATGGGAAGTGATCGTGAGGACGCTGCCAGAGGCCGTGGCCCAGACACCATCGAAAATCGCGTTAATGAAGTTGGCGAAGTGCCGGGCTATGGTGTTGCTGTTGTCCTGCCCGCCGAACACCGTTTTGCCGATCGCGGAGCCGCCGATGTACAGCCAAACCACATCCTGATCGTTCCAGTTGCCGGAGAACGTGACTGTGCATGTGGGATACGCGGGATTGGATGCGACGGATTGTTTCCACCAGAAGACGCCACAGTAGTGATCGATCTCGCCCAGCAGCCCGAGCTTCTCAATGTTCCACACCAGCCTCTGCGGCGACAGCTTATACGTGTTGTCCGTGTCGAAGTCGGTCGCTACCCCCACAGCGGTTGTCGTCGTCGCCGGATCGGGAACGGCGCTCGCCACGGCGCATTCGAGGAAGTCGAAATAGAAGTACCAGCCCTGGCTCGACGCGTTTTTGTTGCCCGAGAGCGTGATCACCACGCTGTGCTGCCCGGCTGCGATGCCGGGGAACAGCCGCCGCCGCGTCTGCGAAGTGGTGGCCGTGGGATAGTAGCAGTCGAGCGTCACCGGCGCGCCGCCGTCGAGAGTGGCGGTCACAATGCCGCAGGTGGTGTCGAGGCGCGTGCCGACGTAGATGTCGTGCGTGTACTGGCAGTGCGTCTCGATGGTGACGCTGGCACCGGAGGCCGCCGCACGGATTGCCCGTCCCTGGCTCCAGAAGGCGAACGCGCCATTCACGGGATCGTTGCCGGGGGCGGCCTCCCAATATCCGGAAGTGCTGACCCACGCGCTGTCCTCTTCGATCCGGACCGACCCTGGCCCCGCCACGTTGAGCGCGCGCTGGCTCGCTGGCGTGCTGGCGACCGTCCAGTTGGTGACGACCATCTGCCACTCAGTTGACTGGTAAGCCTGGCTGTTCGGGAGCGCTGGCGCGATGGTCCACCAGACCTTGTCCACGCTGTTCCAGCCGAGCGCCGTGAAATCGATGTGAACGTGCCAGGACACGTTGTCCGACGACCCGCCCGCCAGGTTCCAGTTGGTGGCGGTGAAGTACAGACGGCTGCTGCCGTTGTTGTCGGTCTGGTAGAACGCCGCCATGTTGCCGTCGGCGCCCGGCGTTGCCGTGATCACCAACTGGTTCGGCACCATCACGGTGGCGGCGAGCACGGCGGGGCCGTTCTGCACCCAATTGACGGCGTTGATCTGCTGAGCAATGGACTGTAGGATGGACGCTGCGGTTGTCTGCGTGAGCGTGTCCGCGGCCGATCCGTCGGAACTCGAAACCGCCACCGGCCCGGAGATTGCCCTTTTCAAGGTGATAAAGATCTCGTTGCCATAGGTCCCGCCCGTGGTGGCCGTGCAATTCGGATCGGACGCGTTGATCTGGCCGGCTATGTTGATAGCCACGCCAGCGCTGTTCAGCGAATCTTCCAGGCAGGAGTACGTGGCCGACCCGATGGCGACCGAGTGATTATACGCGGCGTTGCCCTGCCACCACATGGCCTGATCGGTGGTTGTGTGCGCCGCAGAAATCGCGGGGCTGATGAAGGATTGGTTCTGATACCACAGCGTGACCTTGTCGCCGGGCTGCGGGCTGTTCAGGTTGAGCGTGTAGGTGGCCGACGCGCCGGTGCGGCCGGTCGTATTGCAGGTAACCGTGATTCCGGACGAGCCGAACCACTTCACATCGTTGTGGCCTACGCCGTTGATGGAGTAGTCGAGCGTGTTCCAGTCGGTCCACGGGTTCTTGAGCGACTCCCAGGATTGAATACCCTGCCACGTGACGTCGAAATCGAGAACGAGGCCCGTGAGATCGCCATCCGGCAGATAGGAGAACAGCGGGTGACCGAACGGATCGTCTTTCTGGAATAGGACCAGCACCGCGAAATCGGCCATATCGCGGAACACACCGGACACGGTGAACCCGGTATCGGACGCGCCCCATAGGGCAGCCGCCGCGCCATAGTCGTCAAAGCCCTGCAAGTGCATCGTGCGATGCGGCTGTAGCTTGTAAATGGCGTCTGGCATTGCGTCGCTACTTGGAAAGGCACTCCCAGACCCCGTTATTGCGGAACGCCAGCGACCCGCTGCCGCCGCCAGCGCACGGCTTCGCGTTGCTTCCACAGTCGGTGCAGTACACGAGCGAGTTGTTGGTCGTACCCAAGTTGCCAAAACTCACGGGCGTGAGAGTCGGCGAACCGATAAACGATGTGGCGGTGATGTTTCCAGCTTGGGAGCCATCGTTAATCACTGCCATCACGGCATTCGATTGAGGGAATTGCGGCGACCATCCAGCCACATGAACGGTCCCAAACGGCAGAGCTACGTACCGGTTCGTCGCCCCACTGCCACCGAACGCCAAGAAGATGAAGTCGGCCTGCGACGGAGTGTTGTGGAACATCGTGCCTGGAATTGCATTTGGCGACTCCACAAAGAAAATGGATGCGCCGACTGCGCTCGTGTAGTCGATCTGATACCCGGTGTTGTTCACCATCGTCGCTGTACAGTTGCAGCTTCCGCCGTTCAGTTTGATCGCGGCAGCGGTCGAGTTGACGACGTTGCCGGAAATGAATTGCGCCGGCGCTCTGATCTCCAGGGCGATGGGACCGGCGAACTGCGATGCGTGCAGATTATGCGTACCCGATCCGGTGTCGATCAACATGCCCCATCCGACAGACGACGTTGCTTCCACCTGCGTGCCGTCGAACGAGGAGTTCGAATAGATCCCGCCGTTCGAATTCAGGTACGTGTTGAGATTCGAGATATGGCCATTCCCGTTGTAGGCCGCCGAAGTCTCAACCCGCAAGCCCCAGCCGCCGTTCTTGTACAGCACCACGTTCGTGAACGTTGAATCGTGCGGCCCCCGGAACGTCCACCCATTGCTGCCATTGAACATCGAACGGATCTCGGTGAAGTAACCCTCCAGGTCAGTATTCGGCGACGCGTAGGTCGAATCGATGCCCCACTCGGTGTAGATGCCATCCGAGTACGCGTTTTGCACGGTCACATCGTGCAGATACAAGCCATGTCCGTACAGGCGGATACCGTAGCTTACTGCTGCCTGTCCCGACTTGTTCGCGTCGAACGTGCAACCGCTAATCTCGCTGCGGAAAAGGCCGTATGGACTGTTGGCCCCGGTGAGAGAGGAGAAGTTGACCTGCGAAACGAGGTCGCGGTTAGATCCGTTTGCCAGCCGGATTGTAGTCAGGCCAGAGCCGGCACAATAGAGCTTGCCGACGCCGGTCGCATCGGTCGTCGAATCGCTGAAAAGGATGCCGGCGACCGTGTGCGTCCCGGCTCCGAAGTATAGCGCCTCGCCCTTCGGAATCGTAACGACGGATGCCAGCACGTAGTTCCCACCGTCGGCGCGCACTTCCTTCGCCCCCGAGGCCAACGCGGCCGTGAATGCCGCCGAGTCGTCGGTCGCGCCATCGCCGAGAGCGCCGAAGTCCCTGACGTGCATGAAATCTCGCAGCTTGTCGCGCGCACCCCGATTTATCGCACCCGTTCCGTTCGCCTGGAAGTAGAGGTTCTGAAGCGCCGCGCCGCGATCCAACATGTCGGTCAGGTTGTTCGTGACGTTCGCCACGCTCGCCGGCAACTGCGCCCAAGCCGCGGCGCCGGAAATCTGAGAGAAAGCATAATCTCCGGCCTGTGCGTTCACCGCACCGGTCCGCCCGAATACGCTCAGTACTGTCGCCGGTGGCAGTGTGATCGGCTGCCATTTGCTTGCCGACGCGCTCCAGCCGAGATACTGGGCATCCGCCGGAGCCGTTGCCGCCAGTGCGCGGCCTTGCAGCCCTGCTACCGTATTCGCAGTCGTAGGGCCAGTCACGTCGCCGTTGAGCGTTGCGCCAGCCCCGCACAGCGGGCATGTAATCGTGTTACCCGCCCGTGAGAGCGGCGCTGAGAATGTCAGCGGACTTTCGTAGAGTCCGGACAGCGCGCTCAGTGCCCGCGCGTTGGTGAAGTACTGGTTTGTTCCTTCAGGCACCTGCGTTGTTGTGTAATCGCCGGATTGCGCCACCACAGCACCGATGCGTCCGAACACGCTGCTCACAGCACCCCCACCGCCGGATACGTTGATGTTCGATGGCATCCAACTCGACCCATTCCACTGCGGGACCTGCCCGAGGGCAGCGCCGCCCTGGTCCATCTGCGGCCACAGGACTTTCCACGACGGGCTTGGCGGCGGCGAAGTGATCTCAACCGTGCCAATGTCCAGGGCTGTGGTATTGGTGGGCACCAGCCAGTAGCGTGGTCCCCACGAATACGGGCCGACCGCTCGCCCGCTGACGGTCTGGTTCGGCACGGAGCATGTCACTCTGTAGTATTGGCCGGATGGCGTGGCGCTGTCCGTGGGCGCCAGGGCTGCGGAGAATAAGCCGCCGGCGAAAGGCACCACCATGGGCGCGCCCGTGACGCGCCAGCCAGTTGCCGCGCTGAATGGCCCAACGGCCTGAATCAAGCATGATCCGGAAAGCAGATCACCGGCGGGATCGGTGATCGTACCAGTCACCGTGGTCGTCTGCGCGGCCGCGCTTGCCGCTGCCAGTAACAGCAGAATGATGCGCGTCTCTTTGATGGTCATATTTGAAACTCGCTGTTTACGAGTAGATGAAGACTGAGAGGTCTGAGCCGGGAAACGTGGTCCCCACCGCAGTGATTCCGATGGAAACCGCCGTGTTGGCCGGGATCTGGGTAAGAGCCTTGATCTGCGATGTTGTGGCGACCACGGTCGTCTGGCCGGCGGAAATCGTCATTGATAGCCAGGCTGCGCCGCCTACATAGATGGTGAACGTGACCCCCGAGCCGGTCGGAGCCGCCTGCACGTAAGCCTTCACATCGCCCACCGTGACCGGACCATTCAGGTAGAGCGGCTGGGCCGCATTGGATTCGATGCCCAACGTGCCCTGCATCTGGAAAACCAGGCCGGCGACCTTGGAGAGTCCCTCCGCGCCGAAGATCCAGTCCTCGCGGATCGGCTGGTCGCCGTCCGGAGACTCGTTGCCGTTCACGTCCACCGTGAAACCGGCGATCAGCAGTGTCTCGTCCACGAAATTGCCGGTCGGCATGTTGATCGTCGTCACCGCCAGCGGGTTGCCGTTATCGAACGACGTCGTGTCGCAGGAATAGGGCCAGGTCGGCTCTTCGATAATCCAGACATCGCCGGGATTGATCACCATCGGAAGGTCCCACGTGATGCTGGTCGCCGTATTCGCGACGATCTTCCGCGGCGGCGTGCCGCGCGACGCGCCCTGAATCACGCGAACGAGGTTGCCGACCTCCGCGCCAGGCGTCATGCCGTTGGGATAGACAGTGCTCTGCCAACCGGAATCCGTGATCGAGGTCGGGTTGCTGGCGTTCGAAGCATCCGCAGTAAACCGCAGTGCAATACAGTCGCCCGCCTGCACGATTCCGTTGGGGTCCGGGGTCACACCAACAGTGCCCGTGGTCTGGTCCCATGAAGTGACCGTCCCACTGAAGAACGGCGTGGCTCCTTCCGGCCTGCCGATGACCGAAATGATGCGCCCAACCGGCGTCCATGTCGGGTTCGTGGAGGGCGGCGGTTCTTGGAACGATCCAACCACAAGCTGGCCGGGAGCGACACTCCAGACGGAATCTCCGATGATTCCGCTGTGTCTCAGGTGCTTGGCCTTCAATCGGACCTTGCTCACGTATGGCGATGGCAGGGCCCATGTCGAGCGCACCAACGGCCCGGCGAACGTGATTGATCCAGGAGTGTAAGTGTTGTTCGCGCCCGCCGTCAGCGCTCCGGTGGCCTGCGCGCAGATCAGGTCGTCTTGGGTCGCCACGAACAGCACGTAAGAAACGAGACCCGCGACCGCCGGCCAAGTGATGCCTTCCAAGGTGAACGTGTCCGTTCCAGAAGCCGAGGTTCCGATGATGGCTATATTCGACGGGGCCGAAGGAAGCCCGCTTGAATCCATCGCGCAGATAGCCACGCGCAGCGTCGCGTTGGCTGGCAATGATCCGCCCGTCGCGGACTGCGAGACCGATCCGATACCGGGCGCACCCGCGCCGGTGGCGCTGAACTCGTTCACCGGCAGCTTTCCGGTCACCACCAGGTTCGCAAGCATGCTGCCGTCGGCCATCTGTGCGTAGGACTGGTCGGTATCGAAGGTCCACTCGCCCGGAAACAGCGCGTCATTCGTCGCCGCCTGAACCTGGTATGGTGCCCACGCGGGGCCGAGCGGGATCGCATAAAACAAGGCCGGCAGGGGCGCGGGCACCACGTCCATTGGCTTCGGGCCAACATCCAGGTCGTACATCGAGTCGGTGACTGTCTGCCCTTCGATCTGCACCGACCAGTCCTTCTTCAGGCTCCATCGCTGAATGCGGAAGCACATCGTGATGACCTGGAACGAAAGGCCGCTCCCGGATGGAGGCGCTGGCGACGTGGTGATCGTGGAGCCGTCGCTGCTGACGGCAGTGATTGTCACCTGAGCGCCGCCGATCACGATTTCCTTGTTGACCAATTCCGAATTCCCGGTCGCGGTCCCGGCATAGGTCCAAGGATCGCCGCTTACCCACGTTGCAGTGCTGCCGGAGGCGTTGCACGTGCCATGGAGGCCGGGAATTTCTGGGTGGGTCATCGAGACCACTTGCCCGACCTCGTTGCCGAGGCCGAGCAGTGTCGTCTGCCACGCCGCCGTTCGCGCGTCGCGCCATTCGGCGGGAGTCACGCCGCCGACCTCTTCGCGCGTCCGTGTGGCCGCGATCCGCAGCGCCTGGCTGAGTGACGAACAGCCCACCGAGTGCATCTGAGTCGTGAGCGGAGATCCCGCGCGCCCGTAGTAAGCCGCGTGGCTCTTGTCGCAATACTCAGCCGTGTTCGCCTGGTACTGATAAGCAACATCGGCGAACGAAAGCACTAGGTGCTCGAAACCAGCCTGGATCGGCGTCAGCCGCAGGGTTTGAAACAGAGAATTCGCGAGCGTGTACGCATCCACCGCGCTGGCGTTGATCCGGCAGCCGAGCTTCAGCCGTCCGAATTCCCAGGTGTAGAAGCCCAGGCAGCAGTTGAGCACCTCGGTGATCCAGTCGCGAAACGGCTTCTGGCTGCTGATGACTCCCTGGAACTGGAACTGGGTTTCGGTCCCTTGGACGCTGGTCTCCGTGACATACCCGAGCGAGAGCGCCTGGGCAATCGACATGGTGGTTTGCACGCCGCTCCCCTCCGGGGGCGGTGGGGGCGGGCTGGTCCAATACGAAAACGAGTAACTGCCGTCCGGATTGAGATTGATCTGCGGAGCGGTGAGCGCCTCCCCTGCGGTGGTGAGAGCATAGTTCACGATTGGCGACGTGACACCCAGGATCGGAGTCACTTGCGTCGCCGCGATCTCGGCCGCGCCGCTTCCATCGCCCACAATCAGCGACGGCAGCACGAACGTAGCGAGTTGCACGGACGACGTCGGCCCGGTCCCGCCAGCCGGGTTCGATCCCGTGGACGGATCGCCGTACAAGCCCATCGCGCGCAGCAGCATGTTGACCGCAATCCAAAATGGATTGATCAGTCCCTTGACGCCGGTGCGGTTGCCGTTCTGGTCCCAGGTCCAGCCCCACATCCC
>Ga0302326_10006342_pt1 | contig 26534 bp, 24 predicted proteins | sample Palsa_T0_3_FD_202264 | JGI IMG/M metagenome (GOLD analysis project Ga0302326, IMG submission 202264) | Peat permafrost microbial communities from Stordalen Mire near Abisko, Sweden - Palsa_T0_3 | ecosystem: Environmental > Terrestrial > Soil > Palsa > Peat permafrost | place: Sweden: Abisko... | reverse complement strand
CTCGCAGCGTGACCTCCACGCCGCCGGAGAAGTAGGTCGGAAATGCCGTGTTCGGGTCCGGCAGACAACGCACCTTGAGCGCGAGGGCGCGCACTTTCGGATCGGCGAGCGCCTGCGGCTGCAGATCCGCCAAGGAGAAGCGGCCTTTCAGCAAACACGTCGCGATCACGAACTGGGCGCTGAACTTGGCGTCGTAGTCGGTGCTCGGACGCTCTTTTAGTTCCGCGGGCTCGGCGATGATGTGCAAGGTGGGCTGCGGCAGCAAGGCCTCCACCGTTGCGATTTCTTCCGACGCGACTTGGCGGTGCAATTCGATCGCAGCGTCGGCGCACCCGTGGATGAAATGGCAGACCGGATACGGCTTGAGCGCGGTGTCGCCGAATCGCCAAACGTCGCCCAATTCCGAGGTCAGCTCCTCGAGGTCGACGTGTTCCGCGTTGCCTTGAAGATGAGTCTCGAAGAGACCGAACTTTCCTTCATAGGGGCGTGATGGGCCGACGAACCCATGTTGGGCCAGCCGCGCTGCCGTGATACCCGCGACCGCCGCCCAGCCTGGATGGAAACGCTTCGTCCACGCTCCTTCCTCCAGGAAGACTTGAATCCCCGAGGCAGTACTGCCCGCGATTCCTTGCGCGGCGACGAGTTGTTCCTCGTCGAGCCCGAGCAGCTTGCCGGCGGCGATCGCCGAGGCGAAATGGGCGACGAGGCCGGTCGCGTGATAGCCGACGTGGTGGAAGCCGCCTTTCACGGCGCCGCCGATGCGAATCGCGGTCTCGGCACCCGCCAGATAGGCGGTTAGCAGCGCATCGCCGGACGCACCGAGCGACTCGGCGAGCGATAAGGCGCACGGCAGGCTCGTGCACGTGGGGTGCACGATGCTGGCCAGATGCGTGTCATCGAAATCCAGTCCATGAATGAGAATGCCATTGATGAGCGCGGCGTCGCGCACCTCGAAGCGCTCTTCGCGGCCGAGCACGGAACACCTGCCGGCACTCGCCATCGCGGCCACGCCGGCCACCGCGCATCGCGCGTAGTCGTAGCTATTGGATGCAAATCCAAGGCCCAGGCCGTCGAGGATGTGCAGCTTGGCGCGATCGCGGATCGGCGCAGGCACGTCGGCCAGGCGCAACTCCGCGGTGAAGCTCGCCAGCTTGCGGCTCCGCGATTCAGGCTGCTGTCGCATCGTGCTCACGGCGTGCACCAATTAGCGTTAACTGTTGACAGTATGTTCGCGCGTGAGAAAATTCGTCAAGTGGCGCCGCCATCGTTGGCGACGAGGGAGGCGTACTTGATGGACGAGTATCGGTTATTCATCGATGGTCAGTGGCGCGATAGCTCGAACGGCGCGACCATGCCGGCCGTCAATCCGTTCAACCAGGAGATTTGGGCATCCGTTCCGGTGGCGACGGATGCGGACGTCGAGTCGGCAATTGCGGCCGCGCGGCGCGCCTACGAGACGGGATGGCGTCACACCTCGGGTCTCGAGCGGGCGAAGCTCATCAACCGGCTCGCGGACCTGCTAGAATCGAATGCGGATCGCATGGCGCTGTTGGAGACCACCGACAACGGCAAGGTGATCCGCGAGACGCGCTCGCAGATGAGCTATGCAGCGCGCATCTACCGCTTCTTCGCCGGCTATGCCGACAAGATCTGGGGGACCGTGATCCCGCTCGACCAGCGCGGCGTGATGGATTTCGCCCTGCGTGAACCTTACGGCGTGGTGGCCGCCATCACTGCCTGGAATTCCCCGATCGCGCTGTTGGCCAACAAACTTCCTGCGGCTCTGGCCGCCGGCAATTGCGTGGTGGTCAAACCTTCCGAACACGCATCCGCAACCACGCTGGAGTTCTGCAAGCTGGTCGAGGAGGCAGGCTTCCCGCCGGGCGTGATCAACGTGGTCACAGGCGACGCGGCGGTCGGCAAAGCGCTCGTGGGCTCCTCCGGCATCGACAAGGTGAGCTTTACCGGCAGCCCGGCGGTCGGACGCGAGATTGCCGCCATGGCGGGCCGCAACCTCCGCCCGGTGACCCTGGAGCTCGGCGGCAAGTCCCCCAACATCGTCTTCGCGGATGCCGACATCGAAAAGGCGCTGGTGGGCGCGCTCGCCGGCATTTTCGGCGCGACCGGCCAGACCTGCATCGCGGGTTCGCGTCTCCTCGTCCAGCGTCCGGTCTACCAGCAGATGATCGAGCAGCTCGCGGAACGCGCCAAGAAGATCGTTCTGGGCGATCCCCGAAACCCGGGCACCGAGATGGGCACGGCCGCCAACGAACCGCAGTTTCGGCGCATCCTCGAATACATCGCCATTGCCAAACAGGAAGGCGCGCGCCTCGTCGCGGGAGGCGAACCGGCGCGCGACGGCGAACTCGCCAAGGGCCTGTTCATAAAGCCCACCATTTTCGCCGATGTTGACAACACCATGCGCGTGGCCCGCGAGGAAATCTTCGGGCCCGTGCTGTCGATCATTCCTTTCTCTGACGAATCCGAGGCGGTTGAAATCGGCAATGCTTCGCCGTACGGACTCGCGAGCGGCATCTGGACTCGTGATCTCTCGCGGGCAATGCGTCTGACGCGCGCGATGCGTACCGGTGTCGTCTGGGTCAACACCTACCGGATGGTTGCGGCCCAGGGCCCGTTCGGCGGAATGAAGGACAGCGGCTTCGGCCGCGAACGCGGTGAGCAAGGTCTGCTGGAGTTCACCACGACCAAGAACGTCATGATCGACTTCTCCGACGACAAGCGCGATCCATTCGCGATGAGGACCTGAACACTCAGCGGAGCGATCCGACCCTCTGATCCGGCCGCCGGCCCTTGCGCAACGGCACAGCCAGAGCCGGCGACTCCAGCGCAACGTCGGTCGCCACCTTGAACTGCTCGTCCACGTGCGCGTGTTCATTGCGAAGGTGCTCGCGCATTTTTTGCTCGGCAGCGTTCGGATCGCGGCGCGCCAAGGCCTCCACGATCTGCCGGTGTTCCTTCAGTGCCTGCATCGCGCGTCCGGATCTACCGCTCGATCTGTAGCGGCAAATTCGCAGCAGATAGTGAAGGTCGAGTGTCTGAGCCAGCCGCTCATTGCGGCTGCCATTGACGATCCGCATGTGGAAGTCGAGTTCCAGCGACTCCGAATAAGCACCCTTGCCATCGCGCACGCTCTTTTGTTTTTCGTGCCGCGCGAGCAGTTCCTGCTGCGCGGCAATCTCGCCGTCCGTCATGTTCTCCGCGGCAAGCCTGCATGCCAGGCCTTCGAGCACTTCGCGGATCTGCAGCATTTGGTTCAGATCCTTCAGCGTCAGGGCGGCAACGCGCACGCCGATGTTGGGAGTGCGTATTAGCAGCTTGCGCCCTTCGAGCCTGCGGATGGCCTCGCGCAGCGGTCCGCGGCTCACGCCCAGCGAGGCCGCCAGCGCCTGTTCGCTCAAGCGGATACCCGGCCCCAGTTCGCCGCTGATGATCGCCGCTTCTATCCTGTCGGCAATCACGTCCACCAGCGACTGCGCCTTTACCTTCTCATCCAGCAAACCCTTCATCGAGCACGCTACTTCGCATGCCGGCCGGCACTCTCGCCCGCGAGCCGCCCGAAAACCGCGCCCGACATCAGGCCCGCGCCGCCAAGATAGTTCTGGTAGAAAATTCCGCCGACGAGTTCGCCGGCGGCGTACAGCCCGGGGATCGGACGGTCGACGATGTTCAGAACCTCGCCTTTCGAATTGATTCTCAATCCGCCGAACGTGAAAGTGATGCCGCAGGTAACCATGAACCCGTGGTAAGGGGGTTTATCGATCGGCAACGCCCAGTTGGATTTTGGCGGCGTGATGCCCTTGGTGGACTTGCCGTCGAGCACGGAAGGGTTGTAGTCGCCGGGTTGGCACGCACTGTTGAATTGCGCAACCGTGCGCGACAGACCGTCGACATTGATCTCCAGTTTTTTCGCAAGCTCCTCGATGCTGTCCGCTTCGGCCTTTGTGACCTGACGAATCCGGTATTCATCACGCACCATGCCGATGGTCTTGGCATCGAAGATCTGCACCGCGGCACGCTGCGGCTGCTTCATGACCTCGCGGCCGTATTTGGCGTAGGTGTGATTGCGATAGTCGGCACCCTCATCGATGAAACGCTCGCCATTCAAATTGACCACGATGCCGATCGGATAAGAATGCTTTTGATAGTTGTCGAGGACGACCCGGTCGCCGAACGGGGGCGCGCTGATGTCCCATTGCACGGCATGGCACGTCGACCACCCGCCGAATGGCTGCGCGCCGATGTCCAGCGCAGCTTTGATGCCGTCGCCCGTGTTATGCCGGGTGCCTCGCACGCGGCACAACTCCCAGCCGGGTCCGAAATAGCGCACGCGCATTTCCGGGTTGGCCTCGAACCCGCCGCAGGCCAGCACGACGGCACGGGCACGGATATCCTCGTAACCGTCGGGACCTTTGACGGTAACGCCGATTACGGCACCCTTGCGGTCTTCGATCAGGCGCACGAGCCCCGTCTCGTAGCGAATGGCTATCCTTGAGCGTTCGGCCGCTCGCATCAACTGGTCGACCAGACCCCAGCCGCCACCCACGGCCTCGATGTTTACGCCTCCGTAGAAATGGTGCTTGCCGTCGACTTTGTAGGACTGACGGCCGAACATCGGGATGAAGCGCACCTTGTGTTTGCGCATCCAGCGCATGGTGTCGCGCGACCGGCCGATGAGGATATCCGCCAGCGAGTCGTCGGCGTTGTGTTCGGTGACGCGCATGAGGTCATCGAGGTAGGTCTGTTTCGAAAGCGGCGGCAAGACTATTTGGTTGACCTCCGCCTCGGACAGGTCATCGAGGATGTCCTGCCGAAGATCCGTCAAGCCATCATGCACGAAGCGAAAGCCGCCCGCCGTGAACAGCGAATTGCCGCCCCGCTCCTCCACGGGGGCTTTCTCGATGATGAGCACTTTCGCCCCCTGCTCGGCTGCCGACAGCGCCGCGCAGACCGCCGCATTGCCGGCGCCCACCACCAAGACATCCCAAAGTTCGGCTTCCGCCATTTCGCATCCCCTCTGCTGAGGCGCCGAGCCTATCGGCAGCCATGTAAAACTGTCAACAGTTGACTATCCGCTGCCGCGGACCCGCTGCCTGAGGTCATGCGCCCTGGTACGGCACGGGGACTTTGACGCTTAAGGCCTCTCTGCTCTGCGCCAATCGATCAGCCGCTGGAGTCCCTGCTCCAAATCGACTTCCGGACGCCAGCCAAGCAGCCTTCCGATCTTCGCCCGGCTGAAATTCATGTGCGATCCGGTGGTGGACTGGACGCCGCCCGCCGCGTTCGCATATGCCGGCTCGAGCGAGCTGCCCGTGATCTTGAGAAGAAGCTCGACCACCCGCTTGATGGTGGTCGCCACTCCGCTCACGACGTTCAACGTCTCGCCTGAAACATCTGAAGCCATGGCCATCACATTGGCGCGCGCAACATCAGCGACATGAATGTAATCGTGCACTTCGCTGCCGTCGCCGGGAATCGTCGGCCGTTCGCCGCGCACGATCCGGTCATAGTTCTCGATGATGTAGAGCGCATTGACCCCGCGGTAGTGCTGTCGCTCGCCGTAGACCGTCGAGTACCGCAGCGCTATCGAGTGCACGCCATGTTTGGCGTGATAGAGCCGGCACAAAGCCTCGCCGATCAATTTGGTGCACGAATACAGGGTCGCGCCGGGCTGGAAGGGGGCGAGATTGGCCGGCGACATCTCGTCGATCTCAGCGATGCCGGGCTCGCCATAGACCGCGACAGAGGACGAGAACACCACCTTCTTCACGCTGCGATATCGGCAAGCCTCGAAAACGTTGACCTGGCCGTCGACATTCACCGCCAGGCCCAGCGGCGGATTCTGAGTGAGCGGCAGCGTCAGAAAACCCGCGATCGCGAAGACGCCGTCTGCGCCTGCAAATGCGTCGTAAAGATCGCTGATGCGAAGAATGTCCCCGCGCACGAGCTTGACCCGGGCATCCTTGACCAGCACGCTGACCGTTTCCGGGGTGCCGAGCGCGAAGTTATCGAGCAACACGACCTCGCGCGCTCCCTCCGACAGCAACGCCTCGGCGACGTGCGAGCCGATCAGACTCGCACCGCCCGTGATTACGAAGCGCCCTCCCGCGATATTCATGGCGGCAACTCTAGGCGCCGCCGCGACCAAGTGTCAACAGTCGACGCAGCGTCGATTTACGCAATCGACTTCTCGTAGCGCTGAATGATGAGCGGGTAGCGCTCTTTGACGCGGGCCCGCATCGGCGCGAGATCGACGCCGAGGAATTCGCGGTCTTTCATCACGACCCGGCCATCGACAACGACGGTGCGGACATGGTGACCGATCGTGTTCTGGCCGAGCGTCAATGTAGGGTCCATGCTGGTGAATTGATCGTAGTCGTCGTGACCCACCAGCACGATGTCGGCGAGCTTGCCCGATTCCAGACTGCCGGTCCTATGGTCCAATTGCGCGGACGCCGCCCCGCCGCGGCACGCCTGCTTCAGCATCGCGGCATAGCTGATGGGACCGCCCGCGTGAAAGGGCATTCCGTAGCCGATCGTCTGGCCGACGACCGCATAGTGGCAAACCTGGAACATGTCGAGAGTTCCGCGTGAGCCGGGGCCGTCGGTGCCGAGCCCGACCCGGACATTCTGACGCACCATGTCCCACATGCGGTGCGGCGCGAGGAAGTTATTGTGGAAAGCGCAGTGGCTCACCGAAACATCATGCTTGGAATAAAGGTCGATGTCCGACGGGGTCAGCAGGACGGAGTGGGCACAGTGCATGCGCCGGTTGAAGATGCCGATTTTTGCAAAGTACTCGGGCGGCCTCAGATTGTAATTCTCGATGGTGTAATCGACTTCGTACGTGCCCTCGGAAAGATGCGTATGCAGGCCCGTGTCGAGTTCCTCGGCTAGGTGCGACATGCCGATGCGCAGTTCCTCCGTGTTGACCAATATCTGGCGCAAGGAAAGCCAGGCATTGACCCGCGGGTGATCCTTCCAGCGCTTCACCAGCGCCTCGTTCTCCTTCAGCGCCTGGCTGGTGGTCATGATGTGAGACTTGGGAAGCGGGCCGCCATCGCCATCCATGTCGCAGGTATTGAGCGATATCCTGCCGCGAATCCCCACATCGTTGGCGGCCCGTCCCATCTCGTCCGGATGCGGGCCGCCGGCTTCGAGAAAACACGTGGTCCCCGAACTGATCATCGAGGTGTAGCCGACCAGCGCGCTGTCGTAGACATCCTGGGGTTCGAGTCCGCTCTCGAAAGGAATCAGCGTCTTCTTCCAACTGGGCCCCTTCCTGTGCGTGGTGCGATGGACGCCGCGCAGGAACTGTTGTGCGGTGTGGTAATGGGTATCGGTCATGCCCGGCATGGCAATCTGCCCTGAAGCGTTGATCGTGCTCTTCGCCGCGAACATGACTGCGGTGTCGCGGGCCTTGCCCATCCAGACGATGCTGTTGCCCTTTACGGCGATCGCTCCGTCCATGATGACCGTGTCCTTGTCGTCGAAGGTTACGATGTCCGGCCCGAGAATCAGCAAATCGACGGAAGAAGGCTGCGCGGACGGGGCCATGGCCTCGGTCACGGCGAACACCGGCAGCGTAACGGCGCCGGCAATCGCTCCAGCTGCCAGAAATTCTCGGCGCGTGAGCCCGGAATATTCGTCCTTAGGATCGGCCATATAGCTCCTTCGCTTTAGTGGTGTGTACGGTTCTTGTGCAATTCGAGGTCATATCTCCGGGATCCCGGCCGCCGCGACCAGTTTCTCGCTCTCCTCCCACAATCGGTCGGCATTGACCTCGTCGTCCGCGAACGGGTTCGGCGTACGCGGGCTGCGCTTGTAGAAATAACCGCCGCTGGTTTTCCCCGGTTCATCCGCGCTGGCCAACCAGATCAAAGTGTCGGCGCCCTCAGCGGGGGTCAGTTTGCTGTAGGTTTTCAGTCTCGCTTGTGTCGATTCATCCGCGTGACTGAAGAAGTTGGAATCCACCGTGCCTGGATGGACGGCATGCACGACGATACCGGTGTCGGCAAGTCTTTTTGCCAACCCACGCGCGAACAGCACGTTCGCAAGCTTCGCACGGCAGTAGGAACGGCCCGCATTGAATTGCTGCGCACTTTGCACATCGTTCCAGTCCATTCCGGGAATCATTTCGCTCGCATCGGACGAAGTGTTGATGATGCGTACACTGCCTGGGACGCTGCGCGAAGCGGCGGCGCGCAGCAAAGGCATCAGGCGCTTCGTGAGCAAAAACGGCCCCAGATGATTTCCGGTAAAATTGGCCTCATTGCCCTCCCGCGTGACGAGCTTTTCCTTCGCCATTCCGCCGGCGTTGTTGACCAGCAAGTCGATGCGATCCGTGAGAGCCGCAATCTGCCGTGCGGCGTGCGCCGCGTCGGCCAGCAACGCCAGATCGGCGACAATCATGTCGACTCGGCCCCCGCTCGCCGCCGCACGGATTTCCGCCGCGGCTGATGCGCTGCGCGCCGCATCGCGGCCCAGGGCAAAGATGCGCCATCCCTGCGCCGCCAGTGCCTTGGCGACTTCCTTGCCGATGCCTGAACTTGCACCCGTTACCACCGCTACGCGCCGCGAAGGCTGGTCCTCCATTGGGCTCTCCTGTGATCCTGCCTGTTTGTAGGACTATACCTTGATTGTCGCGAGATCTATGATGGCGGCAAGTCACCAACCCGGAGCGGAGCTGTCATGACAAGAATCGCATCACTTCCCGTGGATCAATGGAACGAGGAATTGCGCGAGCTCGCTCAATCGGACTCCCTGCCCCCCATCATGCAGACGATGCTCGGCGTCTATGCCAACGCCCCTGAACTGGCGAAGCCATTCCTCATCTTCACCGGGGCCATGTCGCAAGCACTGACGCTGCGGCGCAGATTACTGGAACTGATTCGGCTGCGGATCGCGTTTCATAATCAATGCCGCAGCTGCATGGCTGTCAGGTATTCGTCGGCGTTGGCAGACGGTCTCACGGAGGACATGGTTTGTTCACTCGAAAAACCGATGGAGGCAACCGATCTGACGGCTGCGGAAAAAGCGGCCATACATTATGCAGACCTCGCGGCGAGCAATCATTTTGCGATCAGCGACGAGACGTTCGCCGACCTGCGCAAATATTATTCGGAAAAGGAGATCGTCGAGCTCTGCATGTATGTGGCTTATTGCGTTGGATTCGGGCGCATGGCTGCCGCATACCGGATCATCGAGGAGCTGCCGGAAAGCTTTCAAGACACCACGACGAAGATTACGCCGTGGGCGGAGGACCACTCCGAGCGGCTGGTTATCCCTGCTTAAACGCCGCCAGACGTGGCACGCGTAACCGCGGTATACGAGCCGAGCCAGTACCCCGGCACGCCGAGTGAGGCCACTCGAGAGGACCTGGCGGAGCTTTTTCGTTATCTTTTCCCGCAGGCATCGGATCCCGTAATCGACAAGCGTCATGCGGGTCTCGCCATCGCGGCCCAACATCCGAAGCTGGCGTTGGAACTGGCCAAGCTCAGCAGTTTGATCGCGGGCGGGCTGACTTGGTGCCAGCGGCGCGATCTGCGGGAACTGGCCATCCAGACGTTGAATACTCATTTCAAGAGCGTTTACTCATTCAACGCTCGAATTCCCAATGCGTTGGCCGGCGGCATCGGCGCCGACCTGCAGGCTGCCCTGCCTTCATGGCAGACGAGCAATCTGTTCAACGATGAACAGAGACTCATCATCGAATACACCCAAGCTGTCGTGCGGGGCGATGTGCCCGGTGAGCTGTTCTCGCGGATGCTCGCCAGGTATGGCGAGAAGGAAGCAATCGAATGCACCGCCCTCGTGGCGTTTTGGTCATTCTGGGCGATGTTTCTAAACGCGACCCATCCGGAAGTCGAAGAATAGAATGAGTTGATCGGCATGGCTGAAATCAGCAAATCCAACATGGAAACCCCGGGGGCTATTTTTTCTCACGGTTGCCCAGGTTCACCACGGTTGAAGTGTACAAACTGTTCGGAGCCATCCAGTCTTCCCGTACCCGACGATGCGCGATGAGCCATTCATCGCCGATTTTTCGAAATGCATCGACATAGTAGCCGCAGTGGTCGGGCCCGATGTTGGTGTAAGCGACCCAATAGGTGCGGCTTTTCGCCGAATCCGGACCCGTAAGCTCGATTTGACACGTGGACAGATGATGACGAATGAACTTGGACTGATGCACCGGATTGGCATCGTGCGCGCCGCGTCCCCAACTTAGGATGAAGGCGCGGATCGCTTCGCGCCCCACGTAGCGAAATATTTTCTCTTTCGATACGCCGTCGCTCTCGAAGATCGCATCCTGTGTGAACGTTGCGACGAAATCGTCGACACGCAGACGATCGCCGGCCATGGTGTAATTGGCCAGAGTCTTACGGATGCCTTCGCGGTCCAGCAGCTCCTTTTGATCCATCGCGTCCCCTTGCGTTCTCCGCCGAGATATTGCGTTATTCTTACCAATCAAACCTGCGCGGCTTCGCGGACCTCGCCGCTCATCGGACCAACGACTTCGATGATATGACCCTCGGGATCGCTGACGACAGCCGCGCGAACGCCGTGCTCCGGGCGGTCCTGACCTGATCTTACGACTCGGCCGCCGGCCGCTGCCACTGTCTGCACCGCTGCGTCGACATCCGGAACCCGGACGGCGAGCCAAAATTCGTTCGGGTATCTGGGTGGCGAGGGGGGCGGCAATTCAAGAAAGCGGCTGAGGATGAGTATGTGTGCGCTCGCATCGCCCGTCGATGACAGCCAGCACTGCTGCTGGCGAACCTCATCTTCGCCGCCGACGGTGCGGAACACGACCTTCAGTCCCACGGCCTGATAGAATCGCTCGGCCTCCTCGACGTCGCGGACCACGAGCTTCGTCGCGATCATTTCAATGCTCATGCTCGCTCCCCATACTTAAGCGCTTCGAATCGTGTTAGATATCGCGCTCTTGGTCAAGCAATACGGCTAGCAACGGAGAAAGAACATGTCTCTGAAACATAAGACGGCGGTCGTGACGGGCGGCGGCAGCGGACTTGGACGCGCTTGCGCAATTCAACTGGCCCGTGATGGCGCTGCGGTGGCGGTATGGGATCTCAACGCGAACGGTGCCGCCGAAACCGTGCGCATGATCGAGGCCGAGGGCAATCGCGCCGCAGCTTATGTCGGCGATGCCGCGGCCAAAGCCGATATCGACAAGATCCTGGCCCGGATTCGCGCCGAACTCGGGCCGGTATCGATCCTGGTAAACAATGCTGGGATCACGGGGTTCTCCCCCTTCTTGGAGATTGCAGAAGAGGCGTTGCAGCGCATGTATCGCATCAACCTCGTGGGTCCCTTCATTCTTACGCAATCAGTGATGCCGGATATGCTTGCGGCCGCCTGGGGACGGATCATTTTCATCTCTTCCTCATCGGCCCAAACCGGTGCAATCAACATGGCGCATTACTCGTCTTCCAAAGGAGGCATCATCGCGCTGACCAAGTCGCTGGCCCGGGAATTCGCCGCTCGGGGTATCACGGTAAACAACATCCCGCCGGGTTTCATCGACACGCCGATGACGCGTTCCTCTCCGATCGACGTCGACGCCGTGGCCGAGGAGTCCCCAATGAAGCGGGCCGGACAGCCGCAGGACATCGCCGCGGCTTGCGCTTTCCTCGCTTCCGAAGCAGCCAGCTATATCACCGGGCAGACCTTTGGAGTGAACGGCGGCAGGGTCATTTCCTGAGGTTCAGCGATATTATGTCACATAAATTTGGGCCGGGCGGGGCCTTCTTCCGCCTCGCCCTGGCTCCTGGGCGATACCCGAGGCTCTAGCGCCGATCGAGCGGCTGCCTATCCGCAGTGCAATAAATTTGGTTGAATTTTTTGTACAATGTGCAACGATAAACTGGCAATCTCGGGACGGAAGGTCCGTCACCAGACGGCGAAGGGAGGCGACGGGTGCTCAAGCCGCAATTGACAACGCAATTGACAAGAGGGGCGACCGTCACGCCCCGCAGTTCTTGACGCCTTAGCAATGAGTTCCACCTGCCAATGAGTTCCGCGCAAACTGAGGTTCGCTCGGCGCTTGCTGCCTATATCGAAGGGGTCACTCCGCTCCAAGTGTTTGAGCAATCCGTGGCACGCCTGCTGGCCGGACGCACTTCGGCTCGCAGCGAAGTTCACTCGGAGTTGCAGGCGGCCGTGGCGGACGGAACATTGCCGCGCGAATCCTTGCGCCGCCTAGGGCTGGTAGATGCGTCCCCTGCCAATGCCCCGGAGCATTCAAAGCCGGATGAGAAGCAGCCTGACCTTCGGGCGCGTGGGCGCAATGCGCCGCGAAATCGCGACGCTGTTCGCGAGCAGCATCCACGGGCGGCACGAACTCCGGTCAAGCGTACGCCTCAGATCCCACAGTGCGGCGCGCTACTGGGAAATCGGTACCGGCTTGAACGCGTCCTCGGCGAGGGCGGTATGGGAGTCGTGTTTTTGGCGGTCGATCAAGAAGTGCGCGGCGAGCAGTTCGCCGTCAAGGTCTTGCGGCCCGAGATTCGCGACAATCCGGAATCGCTGCGCCTCCTTCGAGAGGAGGTGCGCCGAACGCGCGCCTTGCGGCATCCGCACATCGTGGGTGTGTATTCGCTCAATTCCGATCCTTCCGGCGTCTACATGTTGATGGAGTATCTGGAAGGTAAGTCCCTGAAAGCTTTACTCGACGAGGATTTTGGTCGTGGTATGCCGCTGATGCGCGCGTGGCCGTTGATTTTCGACGTGGGCGCGGCGCTCGCCTACGCACACGACCATAATGTAGTACACAGCGATATAAAGCCTTCCAACGTCCTCGTTACCAGTTCGGGCTTCTGCAAGCTGCTGGACTTCGGCATCGCGCGTGCTGACCGAAATCGCACGGCCATGCCTGATCCGACGGCCATCGGCGCCCTGACACCCGCGTATGCATGCTGTGAGATGTTCGAGGGCCGCGCTCCGGACAAGAGCGATGATGTATACGCATTTGCCTGCGTAATCTACGAAATGCTGACGGGCAATCATCCTTACGGCCGAACCAACGCAGTGGAGGCGCGTGCCCAGAAGCTTCAACCGCCGCCCATCAAGGAATTGACCAAGCGTCAAAATCAGGCGCTCGCCCGCGCATTGGAATTCGACCGCGCCCAACGAACAACCTCTGTCGAGGCTCTGCTCGAAGGCCTCAAGGGCAAGGCCAACAATAGGCGCGATCGCGTCGCCTGGATCTCGTCCGCGGCCGCGGTTGCCGCGATCACCGTTGTTTCGACCGGATGGTTCTTGGAACACCAAGCCTCTCATAGGAAGCCAGTGGCCGAAATGGCTCAAGCCCCGGCGCGGGAGCCGGAGCCCACGCCGACGGCCGTGCCGACGGAGCCCAAGCTCGAGCCTGCTCATGCGAAACCGGCAGTGCCGCCCGTCGTGACAACGCCAACGGCGAACAAACCGCCGGCCGCCCCCCTCCCCGTCGCGGCGGCGCCGACGGCGAGCAAACCACCGGCCGCCCCTCTCACAGTCGCAGCGGCGCCGACGGCGAACAAAACGACTGCCGCGCCCCTTGCATCCCCCGCGATACCGGCGACGATCAACGCTACTATTCCCGCCCCGGTAATCGCATCGGCGCCCGACGCAGCCCCGGCCAGCGTGCCGCTTCCAAGCGTAAGCAAGTTAACAAGCCCGATACTGGAGAATGCGGGGCCGCCCGCACTGACCAAAGAGCCGCCCGCCGTGACCAAAGATCAGGTCCCGTCGAAGCCCGCGACTACGCCAGCGACTGCACCAGCGTCCGAGTCAAGCACCGTAGCAGCGCCGATTAACCCCACCCATGAAGTCCCCGACGCGGGCTCGGTCGGCGCGCCGGCAAACAAGGCTGTCGAAGTCGCAAGCGTCGAATCGACTCCTTTGCCCTTGAGCACTGCGCCTAGGGGAGAAATCGATCGCCCTCCGTTTGGCAAGCGCCTGCCGGCTGTTGTCGCCACGCCTGATTCGCAAGCCAGAATGCAAAGCGAGGAGAACTGCCCTTATCCGGTTGAAGCGCGCAACGAACTGCAAACCGGGACGGCGGTACTACTCGTGTACGTGTCGCCGGACGGCAGCGCCGCGAACGTGCAGCTCGACGAAGACGGATCGAGCGGATCATCGGTCCTGAATCTGGCCGCCATCAAGTGCGTGCGCGAGATGGGAAGTTTCCCGCCCAAGATCGTGGGCACCAAACCGGTCGGCTATTGGGCCCGGACCAAATTCGTCTGGTCCTTCGGCGGCGGCTAGGCGCCGCGGGCCAACCGCTCAATCCATCACGTTGTCTCGACGCCGCGCCTTAAACGGCGCAGGAATTCCCGACGATGGCGTTCCGCTTCGAAGCGCGCCAAATCCTGATCTTGCGCCAAGATTGCCGCAATGACGCGTTCATGCTCACGGCGCCAGGCTGCGACCCCTGTTTCTCCTTCGTAGATCAGCGTTGAAGCCGCGGAATCGTAGACCTGTATCGCCACTCGCATGAGCAACTCGAACAACGGCCGATCGACCATCCTGAAAAGAACTGTGCGAAGCCGGTATTCCCAGTGCACGCGCGAATCGGGGGTGTCGCAGGCGCTCAAGCTCTCGCCCAACGCGCGCAGCTCAGCGCGCAACTCTTCGCTGCCGCAATCAGCGGCGGCGGCTGAGAGTTCGCAATCGATCAGGGTGATGATTTCCCGCGCTTCGCCGCGCACCGAGCAATGCACGCGCAAATAAGTGGCGAGCGCCCGTTCCAGGGCAGCATCATCGGGGCGCGCCCCGTAATAACCCCCACCCGGCCCACGACGAACCGTCAGCAATCCTTCATGCTCGAGTACGCGCGCAGCCTGCTGTACCGTGACGATGCCCACGCCGAGAAAGTCGCTCACCTCGGTCAGTGAACCGATCTGCGCGCCCGGCTCACGCGCAAGAATCACCTCCCGCAATTTCGCCGCCGCCGTCCGCACCAGGTCGCGGCGCTCGGCGCGCGCATCCGAGTTCTCTGAACCTACCTTGGCCATGCCGCCTCCCATTCCTTGCCCGCTCCTATAAATATGCCTATAATTCACGCCCGCTGGCAACATGAGAGGTGTTCAAGCGCCCCGGAGGGCCTTCAACACGCCTATTACCTGCTCTAAGGTACCGCCTCAAGGGAGAACGCGTCCATGGCCTTGCAAAGCCCCCGTAGCGATCTTCTGCCACGCCACCCGCTCATCATCGGCGACCAGAAATTGGCACGCGGTGGCGGTCAGTCGTGGGCACACGTCTATCCGGCCACCGGCGCCGTTACGAGCGAACTGACGCTCGCAAGCGCAAAAGATGTCGACGCCGCCGTATCCGCGGCGCGCGCGGCCTTCCCTGCCTGGCGCGCGCTGCCCGGCGACAAGCGTCGCGACATCATGTTCAAGCTTGCCGCCTTGTTCGAGCGCGACGGTCAACTGCTCGCCCAACTCGCCACGATCGAGACCGGCAATTCGATCATGACCACATCGTTCCTCTCCTACGACGCCGCGCAAAAGTTCCGCTATTTCGGCGGCTGGGCCGACAAGATTCAAGGCCGCACCATTTCCACGTGGGGAGGCCCAGCGCACGATTACGTTGCCTTTGAGCCCTACGGTGTCGTCGGCGCGATCATCCCGTGGAACGGCCCTCTGTTCGCTTCAACGATGGTCATGGCGCCCGCGCTCGCCGCAGGCAATTGCATCGTCGTGAAGGCACCGGAGCTCGCGCCGTACACAGTGATGAAACTCGGTGAACTCTGTCTCGAGGCTGGCTTTCCGCCGGGCGTCGTCAATGTCGTGACCGGCGGCGGCGATGTGGGGGAAGCCATCGTTGCTCACCCGGGCGTCGACAAGATCCAATTCGTGGGCAGCGGCCCGACGGCAAAAAAAGTCCTGAAAAGCGCGGCCGAAACGCTCAAGCCCTGCGGCCTCGAACTCGGCGGTAAATCTGCCGTCATCGTATTCGCCGACGCGGATTTGCAGGAAGCGGCGCGCCGGGGCCTTTCCGGCGCGATCAGTGCCAACGGGCAAGGTTGCGTGAATGGCACGCGCTTGCTGGTCGAGCGCCCGGTCTATGATCAGTATCTCGCCATGCTCGGCGCCATGGCTCCGCACGTGAAAATTGGCGATCCGTTCGACAAGTCGACTGTGTTAGGTCCCGTCATCACCGAAGCCGCGCTCACGCGCATTCTCGGCATGGTCGACACGGCCGTAAAGCAAGAAGGTGGCCGCCTCATCAGCGGCGGCGCGCGCCTCGGAGATGAGCTTGCCGACGGCTTCTTCCTGCCCATCACGGTTGTCGCCGATGTCGAGCAGAAGAGCCGCATCGCCCAGCACGAAGTGTTCGGCCCCGTGCTCGCCGTGACGCCGTTCGACAGCGAGGACGAGGCCATTGCCCTGGCCAACGGCACCGATTATGGACTTGGTGCCTATGTGCACACGCAGAATTTACGGCGCGCGCACTACCTCGCGAACCAGCTCGACGCCGGCATGATCCACATCAACGGCTCCGGCGAAGGCATGACGCCATGTGCGCCGTTCGGCGGCGTCAAGCAAAGCGGGTATGGACGCCTCGGCGGCGAAGCAGGCCTGCACGAGTTCTTGCGCATCAAGAACGTGTGGGTGAACCTTGCCAAGCCGGCGGCCAAACAATGAGCCTTCAGGATCCGGTCAAGCGCGTCGAAACCGGCCGCGCAACACAAACAGAAATACTGGCCGGTCCAGCCGCCGAACCGTCGACGCCGTATGAAGCCTCGTGGCGCGATTTCCTGTTCGCCGAGGTGTGGACGCGTCCCGGCCTCGACCGCCGCTCGCGTTTTCTCATTTCCATTGCCGGCGCCTCCACTGCGGACACGCCCGCACACATTCTTGAGGGCTACCTCAAAGGTGCACTCTCGCTGAAAGAACTCACGCTCGCCGAGCTCCGCGAAGCGGCGTTGCACTTCGCGGTCTATGGCGGCTGGTCTCGCGGCGCGGTCATGGATGCGGCGATCACGCGCGCCGCCAACTCACTCGGCCTCAAACCCGCGGCCTTTCCAGCCATTCGCGCCGAGCCGTGGGACCCTGCAGTACGCTTTGCCGAGGGTGAAAAAAATTTCGCCGACGTCATGACGTTCGGTGGTCCGACCGCGCCCGGCACGGCCTATCTTGGCTCCGGCATTCTCAATTTCGTGTTCGGCGAAATGTGGCGCCGGCCCGGCCTGGACGAGCGCTCGCGGCGCTGGATCACGCTGGTCGGCGTTTCGGACTCTTCGTCGACCATCCCGATCAAAACGCACATATATGCGGCCATGAAGAGCGGCAATGCCAGCCTCGACGAGATGAACGAGTTCGTGCTGCAATATGCGATACACGCCGGCTGGCCTTGCGCTTCCGTGATCCAAGGCGTCGTGTTCGAGCAAGCGAAGCGCATCAAAGACGGCCAACCGCCGATCTAGGGAGACGGCTCGTGAAGCCCAGCGATATGAAAGGCAAAGCGGCGCTCGTGACCGGCGCCGCGTCCGGCCTCGGCAAGGGCACGGCCCTCGCTCTCGCACGAGCCGGCGCCGATGTCTGCATCGTAGACATGAACGCAAGCGGCCTCGAAGAAGCGGCCGGCGCCGTACGCGCGCTCGGTGCCAGGGCGCACGTCCACCAGACGGATCTCTCAAAGGCCGAGAATTGCCGGGCCGCGGTCGCCGCCGCCGTTCATGCGTTCGGCCGTCTCGATGCGCTGTGCAATGTTGCCGGCATCATCGTCTTCACCAACGCCCACGAAATGGCGCAAGCGGATTGGGAGAAGACCATCGCCGTCAACCTAAGCGCACCGTTCTATCTGATCCAAGCGGCCATTCCCCATCTGCTGGAAGCGAACGGTGCGGCGGTGAACGTCGCCTCCTCCGGCGGCATCGTGGGCGAGGCATATCTTGGCGCCTATTGCGCCTCGAAGGCCGGCCTCATGCATCTGACCAAGGCGCTGGCGATGGAATACATGCACAAGCCCATCCGCTTCAACGCGGTCGCGCCGGGCGGCATGATCACCAACATTGCCGCCAACATAAAAATGCCGGCCGACGTCAATTACGATCTCATCAAACGTTTCAGCGGTTTGCGCGGTGTCGTCGAAGTCGACGACGTCGCCGAACTCATCGCCTTTCTCGCCTCGGATGCTGCGCGTGGCTATCACGGCGCTTGCATCTCGATCGACAAGGGCATCACCGCGGGCTAGGGGAACGACAGTGAAATGCGGCTTCATCGGCTTAGGCAGCCAGGGCGCGCCCATCGCGCGCCGCATGATCGACGCGGGTTTTGAGGTGGCGCTCTGGGCGCGGCGTCCGGACAGCCTCGCGCCTTTCGCCGATACACCAGCGAAGACGGCGGCCAGCGTAGCCGAACTCGGCGCACGGGCCGAGCACGTCGGCGTATGCGTCGTTGACGACGCCGGTGTACGCGAAATCTGCGCGGTGCTCATACCAGCCATGAGCGAAGGCAGCCGCATCGCCATCCACTCTACGGTGCACCCCGATACCTGCATCCAACTCGCCGAACAAGCCGCGGCGCGTGGCATCAAGCTGCTCGACGCACCCGTCAGCGGCGGCGAGCCCGCGGCGAAAGCCGGCGCCCTCACGGTGATGGTCGGCGGCGATACCAATGCTTTTGCTGCTGCCAAGCCTGTTTTCGAGAGCTTTGGCAAGCTGATCCTGCACCTCGGCATCGTGGGGGCCGGCCAACAGGCCAAGCTCATCAACAACGCGCTGATGGCCGCGCACATGGCGCTCGCGCACCACGCGCTGCAGACAGGCGTCAAGCTCGATCTCGACCGCGATGCGCTCATCGCACTCATCAAAGCCAGCAGCGGCCGCAGCTTTGGCTTCGAGATCTATGCGCGATTGCCGACACCGCAGGCCTTCGCCCACGGAGGCGCGTTGCTCGCGAAAGACGTGCGCCTGCTCGGTGAATTGCGCGGCGCTGGCGCCTCCGCGGCGCCGATCCGCGATATCGCAGTGCCCTTCCTGAATCTTGTCCTGAACAAATCCTAGACCGCACCGGAGACTAGAATGTCCTTCTCAGCCGCTCAATTTCGTCTCGACAACAAAGTGGCCATCGTCACCGGTGCCGGCGGACGCGGCAACAGCATCGGCCGCGCCTACGCGATGGGCTTGGCCAATGCGGGCGCCGCGATCACTGTCGCCGACATGAACGAATCCGGCGCCAAAGCCGTTGCCGAGGAAATCCGCTCCGCCGGCGGCAGGGCCATCTCGGTCGGCGTCGACATCACCAAACCTGACCAGGCGCAGCGCATGGCCGCTGCCACGACCGAAGCGTTCGGCGGAATCGACATTCTCGTCAACAACGCCGCGCTGATGGTTGAAGTCGCCGCCGCGAAGATCACCGATATTTCGCTCGAGGACTGGAACCGCATTATGAACGTCAACCTCACCGGCGCGCTCGTCTGCACCCAGGCGGTGTTGTCGAGCATGCGCGCGCGTGGCGCCGGCAAGATCGTCAACCAGCTCTCCGGCGGTGCGTTTCCGGCGGTCTCGGTCTACGGCGTCAGCAAACTCGCGCTCTATGGCCTCACCACCACGCTGGCGCGCCAACTCGGCCCGGAAAAGATCAACGTCAACGCCATCGCCCCCGGCAATGTCACCAGCGACGCCGGCAAGATGCTGGTGCCGGACGATTCGCCCTTTATTCAATTCCTCAAAGCTACCGTCGCCATGCGCCCGCGCGGCGAACCGGACGAATTGGTCGGGGCGCTTTTGCTGCTCTGCTCGCCCGCCGGCGATTGGATCACCGGCCAGGTTCTGCACGTGGACGGTGGCTGGGTGTTGCGTCCGTGACGGTTTCGCAAGACTGGGTCGATCCGCTTTTCGACGATCCCTACATCGATGTGAACCAGGTTCGCGACGGGGCTGAGTCGCACCGTTATGTGCATGGCGGTTTCAAGGGCACCGAGGCGCGTTTCTCTTTTTACTTTCCCCCGGCGGCCCGTTACCAGGGGCGTTTTCATCACAACACTTATCCATTGGCGGTGTCCGAGGATATCGGCCCGTTCCCGATCGCCTTCGAAGTTGCAACGGGAAATCTTGGCTTCACTCTCGACAGCGGCGCCTACTATGTTCAGACGAACATGGGCGGGGCCTTCCGCCGCGGGGATCCCTCCATCGCCGCTTATCGGGTAAATGCGGCCGCAGCCAAGTATTCTCGCATTGTCGCGGCCGAGATTTACGGGCGGCACCGCCCGTTTGGCTACCTCTATGGCGGCAGCGGCGGTGCTTACCAGACAATCGGAGCCGCGGAGCATACGAGCGGCATATGGGACGGATTCATGCCGTTCGTCCTTGGCTGTAACAACGCGGTTCCGAGCCTGTGGAGCGTGCGGCTGAATGCGCTGCGCGTCCTGAGAAGACGCAACAAGCTTTCTCAAGTGATGGACGCGATCGACCCCGGCGGCAGCGGGGATATGTTTGCCGCACTCGATGATGATGAGGGCGCGGCGCTGCGGGAGGCGACGCTGATGGGATTCCCGCCGCGCGGATGGTACAACCACGACACACTGCATCACGGCTATTTTTCCGATGTGTTCGCAGCCATTCCACCGCTCGATCCCACTTATGTGGAGGATTTTTGGTCCAAGCCCGGCTATCTGGGCAACGATCCGAGTTCGTCGATCGCCGCCGACCGATTCCAATTCGAGACGACTGTGAGTCGGGTGATCGACGGACCACCGAAACGCATCAGCTTGGCAGACGTGCCGGAGGCGGAACTCGGCTGCGCGCATCTGGTGATGTTGAGCGGCGCCGCGGCGGGTAAAAGTCTTCACGTCTCCGCCGCGCAGGGCAACACCGTGGGCTTTGCCACGACTTCGGATCCCGCGGTGGTGAACGGCATTCGAAGCGGCGACAAAGTTAGGATCGACAATTCATGGTTGCTCGCGCTGCAAACCTATCAGCGCCACCAGGTGCCGCCCACCGACGAGGAATACGGCTGGAATCAGTTTCGAGACACTGACGGCAAGCCGGTCTATCCACAGCGCGACGTGCTGATCGGCCACTTCTTTGCGCTGAACAGCGTCGGTTCATTGTTGAGCGGCGCCATCCACGGAAAGATGCTTCTGGTGCAGGCGCTCATGGATATCGACGCTCTACCCTGGTCGGCCGACTGGTACTCTTCGCAGGTGAAAAAGGCGCTCGGGATCGGCTTTGAGGATCGCTTCGCGCTGTGGTTTATCGATCACGCGCAACACGACAACCCTTCCAGCAAAGTCGCGCATGCGCATGCCGTGAGCCTTGAAGGTGCTCTACAGCAAGGTTTACGCGACTTGAGCCAGTGGGTCGAAAAGGGAGTGAGGCCTTCGCAGACAAGGTACAAAGTGGCCGCCTCGCAGATCGAATTGCCGGAGCGTGCGGCGGAGCGCGAGGGCATCCAGCCTGTGGTTGAGCTCACGGCCAATGGCGCCGTGCGCGCCGGCGTCTCGGTCGGCGAAACCGTCGCCTTCACGGCGAAAATAGAAGTTCCTCGGGGCGCAGGCAAGGTGGTTGCAGCGGAGTGGGATTTCGAAGGGACCGGCACGTATCCGATCGAGGAGAGCCTCAGCTCCCCCCAGTCTTTCGTGACGGTTTCAGCCGCCCACGCCTATGAAAGACCCGGTACCTATTACCCGGTCATTCGCGCGACCTCCCAACGGGAAGGGAACGTGCAGACCCCATACGCGCGCATTCAGAACATCGCGCGTGCTCGTGTGGTCGTCGCATAGCCCTGCCGGCGCCGCACCAGCTCTAATTGCGCGGCGCCAGCGAGCGGGCGGTTTGCCGACAAAGCGACGGAATACGCTGGTAAAGTGCGCCTGCGTACTAAATCCGCTCGCCCGCGCGATGCATGCCACGGGGCTGTGGGAATGGACGAGCAATTCTTGCGCATGCTCGACTCGTCTGCGTAGCAGATATTCGTGGGGCCGAAGGCCGGTGGAGACGCGAAATTGACGCGCAAAATGCATGCGGCTAAATCCTGCTGCTTGCGCAATCTGCGACAGACCGACTCTTTTTTCGATGTTGGCATCGATATAGCTCAGTACTCGCTTTAACCGCCATGCCGGCAGGCCGCACAGCCGCATCGGATTATCGTTCATCAACGGCAGCCTCCTCTGCCAATAGACCGTGCAACAGACAAATCGCGCGGCGTATCAAGAGAAAGAACAGCCCCAATAGAATTCCAGCGACGACGATTGCGAACGCGAAGTGATCTTTTAACGTGCTCGACATGGGGCCACGCTAACCGAAGCAAACCCGGCAGGCTTGCACAAGACGATGCTTTTTGTACGTTTCGAGCGGTCAGGTAGGCGGACGATAGGGATTGAAGCTCTGGGTGCTCACATCGTGCGGATCCCGCGGCGTTACTTCAAGCAGCATTCGTTCGCCGCCGCGCCTTACGAATACGAAGCCATACGAGCCCTCAGTTTCGGTGCTCCAGCCCCTGGCGGTGAATTCTTTGACGAAGGCGGCGAGCGCGGCCGCGGCGCCCAAGCCAGGGTCCACTCGCCGGCTCTCGATGATGTTCCACTGCAGGTCGAACGCCACAAGATACCCGCGGTTGGTTTGCTCGAGGTATCCGCAATATCGATTGTGGCGCATGCAGCAACGCTAGCTCGAATACCTTGTGCATATCCACGGGATAACTCGTACAGGTCGGGCGAAGCCGCCCTACTGTATGCGCGACGCCCCCCGCGGCCTAATTCTCCCTTTGCAGTTCGACGACCATGACTTCGATCGGTGCATCCCCTACATTGATATCCTGATGCCGCGCCCCCGCCGCGTTGGCATCCAGCCAGTATGCCTTTCCTGTCCGCCACTCATGGGTTTCGCTCTTCCCGCTCTCTTCCAGAATCTTCATCGATCCGCCGCGCAGAGCAATAATCACTCGAGGGTGCTCATGCCGGTGCAACGGCAACGGATTATTCGGCAGCACGACTGGCTCACGGCCTGTCTGCGTCTGCGCGGCTGCGAAACCCGCGACAAAAGCCAGCACGCTCAGCCCTACCAGCAAGCCAGTTTTCCTGACCATTTCGATCCTTCCCTTTGTGTGTTCGATGCACGCGATTCCCATTTTACGTTGACCGCCGCAGTATTTTGGGGCAACGTGAGCGGACACGACAAGTTCCCCTGTATGGGGATTTAAGGGAACTCGGGTGAGAATCCCGGGCTGCCCCCGCAACTGTAAGCGGTGTGCCTTGCATCGAAAACCACTGGATGGCTGACATCCGGGAAGGTGATGGAAGGACTCCAAGCCGCGAGTCAGGAAACCTGCTTGTCGTGGTCGCCCATCGACCAGCCGGGGTGAGCTGTTCGAGAGGAAATCCCTAGTGGCGACGGAGTCGACTGCGCGCGCGCAGGCTTTGCGTCGCTATGCCCATCGATTGGGTGACGTGACGCCAATTCCGCGTTCGATGCAGTCATTGGATATTCGTCATCGGGAGGGAGAACCGTCATGCCTCGAAGTCATTTCACTCTCAACGCCTACCTATCCGCAGCCGTGTTGGCGTTCAGCGTGGCTGCGCGCGCAGATCAATCCGACGATCTCGGCGAAATCGTGGTGGTCGCAATGCGCGCGCCGGAAAACATCGATAAGGTCGGCAACTCTGTCACCGTTTTGACCGAGGCGCAGATCAAAGAGAGCCAGCGCATCGACTTGACTGAACTGTTGGCGACCACGCCCGGTGTTACCTTTAGCCGCAACGGCGGCGCGGGTAATCTAACTTCAGTGAATATACGCGGCGCGGATTCCGATCACACGGTGATTCTCATCGACGGCGTCGTGATGACGGACCCTTCAACAACAGGCGGCAATATCGATTTTGGCAACCTCTTGGTCGGCGACATCAGCCGAATCGAGATTCTGCGCGGCGCGCAGTCCACGCTCTACGGCAGCCAGGCCATTGGCGGTGTGATCAATGTCGAGACCACGCAGCCGACGGCGGGACTCGGCGGCAGTCTGCAAGGTGAAAAGGGCAGCTTGGACTCGGGTCTTGCGCAGGCCGCGATAGGCGGCAAGTTCGACCAGCTGAGCTTTCGCCTGGCCGGTACTTATTACGCAACGGACAGCGTCTCCACTTTCGACAGGCAATATGGCGGCTTGGGCGATGATCCCTATCACAATGCCGTGCTGTCCGGGCGCGCCACCTATGATTTCACGCCCGACCTGCAACTCGACGTGCGCGGCTATTACACCAACAGCAGCGTCGACTATGACGGCTATCCGCCGCCGGATTTCGTTTTCGGCAATCAGCTTAATTATCAGACCACCCGTCAATATTTCGCGTATACGGGGCTGAACTTCAATTTCCTTGAGGGTCAGTGGAAAAACAAACTTTATGTGGATTACCTGTTCACGGATCGCGCGGACTATCTACCAACGGACACCGCACCTATACAGAACGATCACTACAGCAGCTCCGATACGCGCGTGAACTATCAGGGCAACATCGAGATTGCGCCGGGCTACAGCGCCGTCTTCGGCCTGCAGCAAGAAAAATATCTCATGGACAGCACGCCGTACGCACCGGCCGAGGCGAACACCGGCGACAATAGCGCCTACGCTCAGTTGCAGGGAGAGGTCGTGAAGGGCCTCACGCTCACAGCCGGCGAACGTTTTGACCACTACGATGCGTTCGGAGAGCATTTCACCGGCCAGGTTGCCGCTGCTTGGGTATTGCCAACCGCGACGATTCTGCGTTCCAGTTGGGGACAAGGATTTAAGGCGCCAAGCCTTTATCAGCTCTACAGCCCCTACGGCACTCCGAATTTGCAGGCGGAGCGCTCGCACGATTGGGATGCCGGACTGGAGCAACGCTTCTGGGACAACCGCATCACGGTCTCCGCGACCTACTTTGACATCAACTTCAACAATCTCATTGATTTCGACGACTGCCCCGGCAGTCCGCTGTGCGCCGAACCCGGTCATGAATTCGGTTATTACGCCAACCTCGGGAAGGCCAAGTCGAGCGGCGAAGAATTTCAGGCGTCGATGAAACTGACGAACAATTTCACGGTGCTGGCGAATTACACGCACCTGAAAACCATTGATCAGACTCCCGGCTCACCCACTTTTGGCTTGCCGGCCTTTAATCGCCCGGGTGAGGCGGGAAATCTGACGGTCAGTTATACCTGGCCCTTCAAGCTGAGCACGTCGGCGGCCGTGCGCTATTCGGGCCCAAGTTTGAGCGAAAACGCCAATGTCTTTCCTGCCGCGATCGTCACACTTGGTGGATATACGCTCATTGATTTCCGTGCCTCCTATGCCGTCAACCGGCATTTCGACGTGTACGGACGCGTGGATAATCTCACCAATAAGGTTTACGAGACCATCTATCAATACGGCACCTGGGGACGTACCGCGTTCGCCGGCGCGAAGTTCAAATACTGAATCTCGCGTAACATGCGCGCCAACTCCGTATTTGCGGTCCGCAACTTGACGCTCAAGCGCCTGATCAATTCCGGAATATTGTTTTTGCTTTCCTGTCCGGCGTTTGCCGCCACTCACGCGCCGCAGCACGTGATGTCGTTGAGCATGTGCACTGATGCACTTTTGCTGGAACTGCTGCCGCCGGAACGCATCGCATCGGTCACCTATTTTTCCAGGCAGGCCAGCAATTCCTTTCTCTGGCCGAAGGCGGCGGCGGTCGCAATCAACCATGGGAATGCGGAGGAGGTGTTCGCGGAAAAACCCGACCTCGTGCTGGCCGGCACCTACACAACCCCTGCTGCGCGCGCGCTCCTCAGGAAGGTTGGCATTCCAATGATCGAGGTCCCACCGGCCGATAATTTCGAGGAAATTCGCACTTCCACGCGCAGCGTCGCGCATGCGCTAGGCCAAGAGGCTCTTGCCGAGGAACTGATCGCGAGGATGGATGCGACGTTGCGAGAGTTGGACTCTACGCGGCCCCAGCGCAAGATCCGGGTTGCGGGCTGGAGCGGCAGCGGTTCAGTGCCCGGCCGCGGCACGCTGTTCGATGCCATATTGACGGCGGCCGGAGGTGTGAATATTGCATCGGGCGAGGGCTTGAAAGACGGCTCTTTCGACTTGGAACAGCTTCTTCAAGCGCATCCCGATGTGCTCGCCTACGGCAGCGATACCAGTACAACCCCGAGTTTGCATACCAACGAGGCCTTGCACCCGCTCATTCTAAGGCTCTACGCGGGCCGGCGGATCTCTTACCCGAGCGCCCTCTACAGCTGTGGGCTGGTGGAGAGTGCAGATGCCGCTGTGGCCCTTCGCGCGAGTTTACTCAAAGCCATGCGAGGCGGCACATGATGCCGCTCGCATTGGCTTTCGTCGAGATCTGCGCAAAGCCTCAACTGTCTAGGCGCGCGTAGCCGGCCGCACGAGGCCGTGCGGTTGTACGACCCCCAGCTCAAGATTGGTGATCACGCCGGGCTTGGCGTCGCATACCGCCGGCACGGCGGTGGCGCCGACCAGTGCGGTCCAAGGCAGCCCATGGAAGGGCCTGCGCCCATCGGCCTCCACGCCGCCCATTAGTCTGACTTC
>Ga0302326_10006338_pt1 | contig 26540 bp, 23 predicted proteins | sample Palsa_T0_3_FD_202264 | JGI IMG/M metagenome (GOLD analysis project Ga0302326, IMG submission 202264) | Peat permafrost microbial communities from Stordalen Mire near Abisko, Sweden - Palsa_T0_3 | ecosystem: Environmental > Terrestrial > Soil > Palsa > Peat permafrost | place: Sweden: Abisko... | reverse complement strand
TCTGACGCTTCTCTACAACCGACCGAAATCTGCGAACGCGACGCTCCGCACCTGCTGCCTGTTCCATGACCACATCGTCAGGCTCAAGCCCGTAGAGATGCCAGAGGGGAAGACCACACGCTTACGATGAAGAGAACGGCCGCTTAATTGAAGCTGAACTCAAAGATGAAGGAAGAGACGCATTCTTCCTTAGAGCGGACCTTAGCGTGCCAGAAGAAGTGCGTGAAGTTGTCCCGGAAACTATGCGCGTTTTCGGCCGGCTCGATTACGCATTCAATAATGCTGGCATTTCCGGCCCGAACAGGCTTCTAGCAGAGCAATCGGAAGCTACTTTCGACGAGGTCTTTCAGGTCAACGTCAAAAGCCTCTTCATCCTAATGCAAGAAGAGATCCATCAGATGCTGCATCAAGGCTGGGGAGGTTCCATTGTAAACATGGCGTCGGTAGGTAGCATGCTGGCGACTCCTGGAGCATCCGTATACGTTGCCAGCAAACACGCAGTCGTTGGATTGACGAAATCAGCCGCGATCGAATACGGTCCGCATGGTATTCGCGTAAATGCTGTCAGCCCGGGGTCGATACGGACAGGGATGCTTCGCGAGGTGTTTGGAGGAGATGAGGCCCTCAATCGAATGGTAGCAATCCATCCCATTCGCCGCATTGGCATTCCCGATGACGTAGCAGATGCTGTAGCCTGGCTGTTCTCAGATCAGTCATCCTATTACACCGGACAATCCCTGGTACTGGATGGAGGCCTAACGGCACAGCGGCCCACGACTCAGATTCGCCAATCCGATGCCCCTGATAGACAGGGGAGGGGTACCCAGTCTTTGCACAGTGAACTCGCACGTCAATAGATCGCAAGGACATCGCTTGATTGCTTGGCGACCGCAGAGTGAGGAGGTTCGCCCAGCCATACCTTCGGCGGCACTCTAGCTGCTACTCAGGTTGATGACCATCTTCCTGCAGCTCGTTCCCATCTTATCTAGGAACTGCGTACACTATGGGCAGCCATGTCGCGACCGAAGACCGGAGACAAGCGTGCTGCTATCCTCCGTGCAGCCACCAAGACGATTGCTGAAGATGGCATTGGCGCGTCCACTGCGAGCATTGCGAAGGCTGCGGCGGTGGCAGAGGGGTCGCTGTTCCGGTACTTCCCGGATAAAGACAAGTTGCTCAACGAACTCTACTGCGAGCTAAAACTAGACATGCGAAGCGCTATGATCGCGGGCTTTCCCCTGACAGGCTCACTCCGGAAGCGAATACAACATATCTGGAACGCCTACGTCACCTGGGGTATGGAGTCGCCGGCAAAGCGTAGGGCGATGATGCAGCTTAGCGTTTCTGAACGCATCACCGATCAAAGTAGACAGGAGGGGCAGGCGGGTTTCGAAGACGCGAAGGAAGCCATGCGGCAGGTTGTCGCGCACGGCAAATTGAGCGGTCTGCCTCCTGCTTTTGCGTCAGAGCTCCTGCTCGCGATGGCTGAGACGACCATGGCGTCCATGGTGGCCAATCCAGCCAAAGCGGAGCACTACCGAAGCGCAGGTTTCGAGGCCTTTTGGAGTGCGGCAGCCAAGAAGTAGCCTGGCAGAAATTTCTTATCAAATTAATGAGTATTCACTCCGTTATGCTGCATCCAATCGGCAGGACGGAGGTTTTGATGTCTAAAGTATGGTTGGTAACAGGTAGCGCAAGTGGTTTGGGTCGCGATATCGCGGAGGCAGTTCTTGCTTCGGGTGATCGCCTCCTGGCGACGGCCCGCGATCCACAGCGGTTGAACGATCTGGTGGAGAGATATGGCGAGCAGGTGCATACAGCGCCCCTCGATGTAGCAGATGAGGCGGCGGCAAAGGCCGCGGTCGAAAAGGCTGTTGAAGTCTTCGGACGGCTGGATGTTGTCGTCAACAATGCGGGGTACGGTGATGTTGCCCCTTTTGAGCAGCTAAGTTCAGAGAGCTTTCGCGCTTTAGTCGACACGAATTTCTTCGGCGTCGTCTATATGACACGAGCGGCGATCCCGGTCATGCGGAAGCAGAAGAGTGGTTGCATCCTTCAGATCTCTTCCGTCGGCGGCAGGTTGGGGGTTCCTGGAAACGCAGGCTATCACGCGGCAAAATGGGCTGTGGGTGGCTTCACAGAAGCCATTGCCCCAGAGTTGGCGCCCTTCGGCGTTAAGGTGTGCGCACTCGAGCCAGGTGGTATACGGACCAACTGGGGCAAGCGGGCAACCGCTGGCACACCGGAGCTTTTGCCCGAGTATGAGGGCTCTGTAGGCACGTTTATCAAAATGTTGCAGGGGCACTGGGGGCATGAGATGAGCTCTCCAGCAAAGGTCGCCCAGGTCATCCTACAACTAGCCTCCGAAGAGCAGCTTCCTGCACACCTGTTGCTTGGCAGCGATGCCGTGCACTATGCGGGGCGTGCGGAGGAAAAGCGGCAATCCGACGCAAAGGCATGGCACAACATCAGCGTCTCAACCAACGCGGAGGATGTAAAAGGGTTGCCCGATTTGAAGTTCTGAATTTTATGCTGGCGTGGCTGTGGAGACCCGTGGCGCGCCAGCATTCTACCCATAGATGTCAGGTAATTCCCTCATGATGCACGACTCTCACCTAACAGCTGCGGTGCGATTGATCGGCCACATAGATCTATAATCCCCGCATGGCATCCTTGCGCCATGGCGTCGAAGAACCTGGAGATGCACAGGACATTCGTCTTGTCGTCGACACGATCCCTACGCTGGCATGGTTCGCTGGTCCAGACGGCTCGGCAGAGTTTCACAATCGGCGCTGGCTGGACTATACGGGTCTATCTGCAAAGCAAGCTTTGGGCCCTGGTTGGGAGGCTGCGATTCATCCAGACGACCTGCCACGAATTCTGGAAACATTCCGGGAAGCTTTGAATTCTGGAAAGCCGTATGAAGTGGAGGGCCGCTTCCCCGCTTCGACGGCGAATTCCGCTGGTCTCTCTTTCGCGGCAGTCCTCTGCGCGACCGATCGGGGAAAGTCGCGAAGCGGTACGGAACAAATACCGATCTTGAGGAGCGCAATCGTGCCGAAGATGCCCTCCGCGCGAGCGAAGCATCCTTGCTTGATGCCCAACGGCTAACCTGCACCTGCGGTTGGAAACACGAGATTTTATCGGGGAAGGTGACAATCTCCGCGAAAAGGCTTGCACTGTATGGCATTGAACCGGAAGATGACGCATCCTCGGTTGATTTCTATCACAGGAGGAAGCATCCCGAAGATCGGCCCGAGGTCGAATAAGCTTACGCGGCTGCTTTGCTTGGAAAAACTGGTTTTGAGATAGAGTTTCGTAATGTTCTTCCAGACGGAACGATTAAAAACATCCGCAGTATCGGCCATCCCATCCTGGACGAACGCGGCGACGTCGTGGAATTTGTAGGGGCCTCAATAGACGTCACCGAACACTACCGCGCGCGAGCCGACCTGGAGAAAGCGTTTGAAGAGATTAAGCATCTGAAAGATCAACTGCACGACGAAAACGTAGTGCTCAGGAAGCAGATCGACCAGGCGTTCATGTTCGAGGAGATCGTAGGTGCCTCGTCGGCGTTGCAGGGAGCCCTTTCTCGGCTAATGAAAGTTGCTCCCACCGATTCGAGCGTTCTTGTGAGTGGAGAGACTGGAACTGTAAGGAATTGGTTGCCCGCGCCATCCATAAGCGATCTCGCCGGTCGCAACGTCCCTTCGTGAGCGTGAACTGCGCAGCTCTTGCCCCGTCGCTGATTTCTTCCGAGCTCTTTGGCCACGAAAAGAGCGCATTCACCGGCGTTGCAGCGCCGCCTCGGTCGATTTGAAATGGCGAACGGAGGAACCATTTTCCTCGACGAAATTGGCGAGCTGCCGCTGGACACTCAGGTTGCACTCCTGAGGGTGCTGCAAGAACGTGAATTCGAACGTGTCGGCGGCACGCAACCCGTTAAGATTGATGTCCGCATAATAGCGGCAACGAATCGCGATCCGGAAGCCGCCGTTGCAAACGGGACATTTCGCCCGGACCTCTACTACAGGCTGAACTTATTCCCGATTCAGGTTCCCCCGCTTCGCGAACGGCAAGACGACGTTCTGTGCTGCTGGAATACTTTGTCCATCGATTTGCCCAAAAGATGGGCAAGCACTTTAATAAGATCGATAAGCGAACGGTTGAACTATTGCCGGGTCGACTCAACGGAGTGCACTGTTGATCGCTAAGTGGTGCCCCTGGAACTGCAACATCCAGGATTTTTTACTCATGAAGGGCACAGTGGACCCACGCAACCGCGAGGAGGTTCGTGTCAATTTCCGGTTTCATTCCTGAATCCAGAATCGATTCAGGCTCATCCAAGGTGAACATGCTCGCGGCACATCCTTCGTGTCACATGCGATGTGAGTCCGTGAGCATCCCACGCTGAAATGGAGAATTGACATGAGGGTGCAGCATAGACGAAAGGCAGCGTCCGTTTACCTGGAAATGGCGATGTTTGCTGCGGTGACCGTTGGGTCTGCCATGCTGGCGGGCTGCGATAAAGGAAAGGCTTCTGCTAGTGCGGGACCCCCTCCGCCGATGCCTGTCAGTGTGATTCAGGTTGAGCCGGCCGATGTTCCGATCACCAACGAATGGGTCGGTACCATGGATGGTTATGTCAATGCACAGATTCAGCCCCAGGCCGCGGGATATCTGATTCGTCAGAACTATCGCGAAGGCTCACAGGTCGCCAAGGACCAGATACTCTTCGAGATCGATCCGCGTCCGTTTCAGGCCGTGCTGGACCAGGCCGAGGGCCAACTGGGCCAAGCCAAGGCGCAACTGGAACTGGCGCAGATCAATGTGAATCGCGACACCCCGCTGGCAGAGGCACATGCCATTGCCAGAAGCCAGTTGGACACCGAAGTCCAGCAGAAGGCCCAGGCCGAGGCCAGCGTGAAATCCGCGGAAGCCAACGTGGCCACTGCCAAGCTGAACCTCAACTTTTGCGAAGTACGCTCGCTTATCTCCGGCGTCGCCGGCCAGGCCACTACGCAAGTGGGCAACCTGGTGAACACGCAATCGGTCCTCACTTCTGTTTCGCAGCTGAATCCAATCAAAGTCTACTTCTCCATCAGCGATAGCGAGTATCTGGCCCTCACACATCGAGCTTCGACCAGCGGCCGAGATCTTCTCGAAGGCGCCACCAAGGTTCCTCTCACGCTAACGCTCTCGAATGGCGATGTGTACCCGCGTACGGGATACATCGTCTTCGTCGACCGCCAGTTGAACTCGCAGACAGGCGCGATTCGTATCGCGGCAGCCTTTCCGAATCCAGGCAATATCCTGCGTCCGGGCCAGTTCGGCCGCGTCAAAGCCAACACAGAGATACGTCGTCACGCCATTCTCGTGCCCCAGGCCGCAGTTTCGGAGTTCCAGGGACAGCAACAGGTTTACACCGTGACCGCCGACCATAAGGCTCACGTGAATAGCGTGACGCTTGGCCCGCAGTTCGAAAACAGTTGGATCGTCGAAAGCGGTTTGCCTGACCATGCCACTGTTATCGTCGATAACATTCAGAAGCTTCGCGAAGGGACGCCCGTAAGCCCGCAACTTACGAAGGCCGAGTTGGCTCCCATCCCGCAAGCAACCAAGCTGGCGGGGAGGTAGGCATGTCGAAATTCTTTATCCGTCGGCCCATCGTGGCCATCGTGATCGCGATTCTCACTGTCATCGTCGGCACTGTGTCGATGGTTACACTTCCGACATCCCAATATCCGGATATTGTTCCGCCCGAGATCCTCGTTACCGCGACCTATCCAGGCGCGGACGCCAAGACTGTCTCTCAGGCTGTCTCGACGCCCATCGAGCAGCAGATGAACGGCGTCGACAACATGATCTACATGGACTCGGTCAGCGCCAACAATGGCGTCGTCCAGCTTTTCGTCGACTTTGACGTGACGACGAATCCCAATATCGATCAGGTATTGGCTCAGCTCCGCGTCGATCAGGCGCAATCGCAGTTGCCGGCGCAGGTGACCACTGCCGGCCTTACCGTGCAGAAGGCGCTTACCTCGCCGCTCATGCTTGTTGCGGTTAACTCACCTGGCGGCAAGCTGAGCCAGGACTTCCTGACCAACTACGCCATCATCAATGTTCAGGACCAACTCGCGCGCGTTAAGGGTGTCTCTCGCGTGCAGACCTTCGGCGGCCAATATGCCCTGCGCGTGTGGGTGAGGCCCGATCAGCTCGCGAAGCTTGGAGTTACTGCGACGGATGTCATCAACGCGATCCAGACACAAAACAATGTGAATCCTGCCGGGCAGATCGGTGGAGAGCCTATCCCTACCGGTCAGCAGTTTACCTACACGGTGCGCACACAAGGAAGGCTTGTCAAACCGGAGGAATTTGGAAATATCGTCCTGCGCGCGAATGCGGACGGCTCGATTCTTCATCTGCGCGATGTCGCTCGCATCGAGCTTGGCGATCAGGCCTACGGCCTCTCAGCTCGTTACAACCAGGCGCCCTCGGGTGTAATGGCTATCTACCAGTTGCCGGGCTCAAATGCCGTGCAGACTGCGGCTGCCGTGAGAGCGCGGATGCAGGAGCTATCGGCGACGTTTCCGTCGAGTATCTCCTACGACATTCCGCTCGACACGACAAAAGCCGTCACCGCAGGCATACGCGAGATCGTTTTTACGCTGTTTGAAGCACTCGCGCTTGTCGTCATCGTCGTCTTCATCTTTCTTCAAGGATGGAGGGCGACGCTGATTCCGCTGATGGCCGTTCCGGTCTCGCTTATCGGCACCTTCATCATCTTTCCCGCGCTCGGCTTTTCCATCAACACGCTTTCGCTATTCGGTCTTGTGCTGGCCATCGGACTTGTGGTCGATGACGCCATCATCGTCGTTGAAGCGGTCGAACACCACATCGACGAGGGCATGGAGCCCAAGGCGGCCACAGAAAAGGCCATGGAAGAGGTTGGCGGACCGGTAGTCGCCATTGCCCTGATCCTCGCGGCTGTTTTCATCCCAACCGCGGCAATTCCAGGCATCACCGGACGGCTGTATCAGCAGTTCGCGGTGACTATCGCTATCTCGGTACTGATCTCCGCCTTCAACGCACTGACCCTCTCGCCCGCGCTCGCATCTCTGCTTCTGAAACCCAGGCAGGAGGGACGCAAGAAGGGCTTGCTGGGCAAGGGATTCGGTCTCTTCAACAACTTCTTTGGACGCACTACCGACAGCTTCGTTCATACCTCGAATGTTCTCATTCACAAGTCGGCCATCGCCATGGTCGGCCTGGTCCTGGTAGGTGTCGTTGCCGTCTGGCTTGGCAGCAGCCTCCCCGGCGGATTTATCCCGACCGAGGATCAGGGCTACATGTTTCTTGCCCTGCAGTTGCCGGATAGCGCTTCGGCACAACGCACGGACTCTGCACAGCAGAAGATTACCGATGCTCTTCTCAAGACGCCCGGCGTTGAAGGCGTCATCGCCGTCACGAACTTTTCGCTGCTTACCCAGGTGCAGAGCACGAACTCCGGATTCTTTTTCGTCGCGCTCAAGCCGTGGGAGGTGCGCAAGAGCAAGCAGGAACAGTTGGAATATATCCAGAGCAATCTGCAGAAGCGGCTATTCATGAACCCGGACGGCATTGCCTTTGCCTTTCCGCCTCCGTCGATTCCAGGCCTCGGCACCTCGGGCGGCGTGACCATGGTTCTCGAAGATCGCTCCGGCGTGGACGACCCGACTACTCTCACGAAAAACGTCTTCGCTTTCCTGGGCGCCGCGTCGAAGCGCCCGGAGATTGCAGCGGCCATCCCGTCGTACCAGCCGGCCGTGCCTCAGCTCTACGCAGATGTGGATCGCGAGAAGGCGCTGCAGCAGCAGGTCGACCTGTCCAACATCTATACCACCATGCAGACATTCATGGGCGGCTATCTCGTCAACTACTTCAATCGCTTCGGCCGCCAGTGGCAAACTTACGTTGAAGCCGAAGGCGACTCTCGCACGAACATTGCAAACATCAATCAGTTTTACGTTCGCAGCGCCAACGGCGGGCAGGTGCCGCTGGGGTCGCTTGTGAAAGTAAGTCAAACCACAGGGCCGGAGTTTATTTTCCGCTTCAACGAATTCAACGCCGCGCAGATCAACATCACAGGTGCTCCTGGGTATAGCTCCGGCCAGGTGAGGAAGGCGCTCGAAGAGGTCTTTCATCAGACCATGCCCGCGGGAGCCGGTTTTGATTATTCGGGCATGTCTTACCAGGAGCAGGTTGCAGAGAAGGGCGTTCCGTCATGGGCCGTATTCGGCCTCTCTCTGCTCTTTGTATTTCTGATTTTGGCCGCTCTCTATGAGAGCTGGACGCTGCCATTCAGCGTGCTGCTCAGTACGCCTGTCGCTATTCTCGGCGCATATCTCGCGCTGCATATACGAGCTTTTGAGAACGATGTCTTTGCCACGATCGGACTTGTCATGTTGATTGGCCTGTCGGCCAAGAATGCGATTCTGATCGTGGAGTTCGCAAAGCTCAACTACGAGAGCGGCCAGAGCATCTGCGAATCGGCGCTTAACGCTGCGCGCCTTCGATTCAGGCCCATCGTGATGACCGCGCTGGCCTTTATCGTCGGCTGTCTGCCGCTGTGGATTGCAACCGGGTCGGGCGCTGCCTCGCGGCGCATCCTGGGCACTGTAGTGGTTGGGGGTATGACGCTCTCCACCGCGCTTGGGCTCATCTTCATTCCGGTCACTTTCGCGGTCGTCGAATATCTTTCGCATCGCTTCGTTCGAGGAGGCAAGGGGACGACGATGGATTGCAAGCCGACGCTGAAGCGACCGCCTGCAGAGGCCGCCAAGCAAGTAGACGCACACGCGCAAACGGAAGGAGGCCAGGCGTGATTCGCTTTCCATTATTCGCGAGGTTCCCATCGTTGACTCTCGCCCTCGTTGCAACCGGCTTCCTCGCAGGATGCACCGTGGGACCGAAATATGTGCGGCCTAACTACACAGCGCCTGTGGCATTTCGCGGCGCGGATGACGCGGCAGTCTCTTCTGACCCCAAGCAGTCGCTTGGCGATGAGCAGTGGTCTGCTGTCTACCAGGAACCGGAGCTCCAGGAACTGATTCGCAAGGCTCTTGCATATAATTACGACGTGCGTATCGCGGTGCAGCATATCCTCGAGCAACAGGCGCAGGTCAAGATCACGCGGTCACAGCAGTTTCCGCAGATTACTGTTGGCGGCACTGGCATTGGCGCCACGCTGCCATCTTCTCTGGGCACGCAGATCGGAAGCCCCCTGGTTGACGGAGCATTCAACCTGTCGGCCTCGTGGACGCCGGATTTCTGGGGATACTACCGCAGACAGACCGAGGCTGCCCGGGCGCAGTTGCTTGCGCAGACCTGGGCCCAACGCGCTGTTCGCCTGACGCTTGTGCAGCAGGTGGCTACGGCCTATCTGCAAATCCGTGCACTCGACCGCCAGCTCGAGATCACGAAGCAGACGATTAAGGCTCGTCAGGACTCCGTCGATCTGACGAAGACGCTGGAGAGCGGCGGGTCTGTGCCTCTTTCCGATGTTCGCCAGGCTGAACAGTTGCTCTATGGTGCAACCTCGGAAATCCCCCAGATCGAGCAACAAATCCAGCAACAGGAAAATGCGATTGCGCTTCTTTTGGGAGAGAATCCAGGCCCCATCGCGCATACGGATCCAAATGCACTGACACCTCCGCCACAGAATCTGCCTACAGGTCTGCCCTCGCAACTGCTCGAACGCAGGCCGGATATCCAACAGGCTGAAGCCACGCTTATTGCAGCAAACGCGCAGATCGGCGTTGCCCGCGCGCAGTTCTTTCCCAGCCTGTCCATCAGTGCCTCAGGAGGCGTAGGCGGAGATAGCGTGTCGAGCATCTTCGACCCCGCGGGGAAGACTATTTATGGTCTCGGCACCCTGGCCCAGCCTCTCTTTGAAGGCGGCAAGCTGCGCGGACAGCTTCAACTCTCAGAGCAAACCAAGCAGGAGATGGTGCTGAACTATCAGAAGACGATCGCCGGCGCATTTCGCGATGTTTCCAACGCGTTGATCGCCCTGCGAAAACAACGTGCCTACCGCGAGCAGCAGGAGAAGCTCGTGGTGGCTGCGGAAGATGCCGTCCGTCTTGCACGCATTCGCTACCAGGGCGGATCGACAGGATACCTCGAAGTGCTCACCACCGACTCGAATCTATATGCAGCGCAACTGAATCTCGTGAATGCACAACAAGGCGAAGCTCTCACAATCGTGCAACTCTACAGCGCTCTTGGGGGAGGGTGGCAATCCTGAGGAGAGAAGACTCGATTCATTTTGGATCCGCCAGACCATGGCGGTTGCGCAGAATCAGGCGGTTGAATCGATTCCTTGAATCCAAACGAACCCTAGCGGAGCCTGGAAGACGGTCGTTTCATTTTCCCGAACCTCTGCAAATCGGGACATCTACCTCAGCGACGTAAAAGGTGAGGCCGGCAGCCCAGCGCCGTTAAAGAGGTGGCACTCAGGGCTGTTTGCCCACCCATATCGAGCGGCTGTCGGCAATGGGACGGCAGGACTACTCAATAGCACAGTGCTTCCGTCGATCTTTGCTTCTGCCTGAACAAACTGCCCGTCTTCTCCGGCAACTTCAAAGCCGGTCAAGGCTCGTGCTCCGCCTTTGACTTCGAGACTTTCCGTATGATCGAACCACACCCGCAGGCTGCTGCCCTCCGGCGTCACCTGGCGATAAAGCGGCCCTGAGTATTCAAGTTGCTCTCCGTAACTGATGGAGCGCGCCGCCAGAGCCAGCCTCCGGCCCACGGTCAGCTTGTCGGTTGGATGCACATCGTCAGGGTTGCCAATATCGATCGTCACCGCCATGCCGGTATTGCGCAACTCAAGCGCGCGGCGCTGGGCCTCGCGAATCTGCGCCCAGTCTTCAAGCGGCGTGGAGATGAAATTTGAGAGCTGGACGTAGAGGAAAGGGAAGTCGCCGATCTGCCATTGCCTGCGCCAGTCCTCGATCAGTGTCCGGAAGAGGCGTTCGTAGGTCGGCGCGCGCTCCAGAGCACTGTTGCTCTCGCCCTGGTACCAGAGGACGCCGCGAATCGGAAATGGCGTGAGGGGTGCGATCATTCCATTCCAAAGTTGAGCCGGACCCCACATATTCAGCAGCGGATGCCAGGGAATTTTCGGCACTGGCTTACCCTGCGCTTTGGCCTCGGCGACTTGCCGGGCGTTGACCGGTTCCGCAACGCCGTGGCTTCGCGCTCCGTCATGTGGCCACGCGCGCTGAATACCGGAGCCAGGCCGGGATCGGCACCGAGGGCCGTCAGATTGGTCCAGGATTCGGCAAGCGTCCCGCCCCAGGTAGAGTCGATGACGCCAATTGGAACATGCTCGCGTTCTTCGATCTCCCGCGCAAAATACCACGCCACTGCTGAGAACTCCTTCGCCGACTCGGGGTTGGAGGCGGTCCAGCCCACTCCATCGAGATCGGTGAGTGGGTATTCCGAGTAAACCTTCTTCACGATCATCAGGCGGATGCGGTTGTTTGCGGCTTTGGGCAGATCGACGGCCGCGGTCGAGGCCTTCCGCATCTCGAATTCCATGTTGGACTGACCGCTGGCTATCCAGACGTCGCCCACCAGCACATCTTCGAGCGTGATCGTGTTGGCGGCGCCCTTGACGGTGAGTTGGAACGGCCCTCCGGCAGCGCCAGGGGGCAAGTAAATCCTCCATTGGCCCAGGTCGTTCGCAACTGTGGTTCTTTTTTGCTCGCGAAAGCTCACGGTTACGCTTTCGCCGGCTGTCGCCCAGCCCCATAGATGCACAGGCAGGTCGCGCTGAACCACCATGTGGCTGGCCAGCACCTTGGGTAAGCTCACTTCTGCGCGGGCCAAAGCTGTACAGAAAAGCATGGGCAAACCAAGAGAAAATAGCAGCAATTTTGAAATACGCAAGTTTAGTCAGCCTCATCGGGAATTAGGTGAGCGCAATGCGCTCGCACCGGCAAAATCTTTGAGAAAGAGAACGGTAACACGCTGCCTGTGGCCGCGGCCAGCGCTGCATTGTCGAGCTGGATGTAAGCGGCTTCGCCCTGCGAGCGTCTCAAAGTTTCCACAGCCAGTCGTTGAACCAGCTAGATCCGGAGGGAAACTTTTGCACTGAATCCGTGTCTATTTTCGGAGAGCTATCGGTAGGCCTGGCAGAGCAACTTAGGCAAGAAAGATAGGCATCTAACAACTGACGATCTTGAACTTACTTCATCTTCAGACCGTCCGGCTAGCGGTTGAGAACACGCTCAAGACCCATAAGGAGACGGATACAGTTTATGCAACGAGCCCGAAGCAACGCAACGCGGAGAAATTCGCTCAGAACCATGAGCCTTGCGCTTGTGCTTCTGGCGGCGCGCAGCTTGTTTGCCCAGGCCGCGCTTCTGATGGAACAGCCCTATGGAGTTTTTGGCACTCTCAATCCAACCGGCCATGCGGCGGTTTATCTGGAGCATGTATGCGCGGACTCGCCCGTTCATGTGCGGCTCTGCGCTCCGGGTGAGACTGGAGTCGTCATCAGCCGTTACAAGGGATTGGCAGGTTATGACTGGATGGCCATTCCGCTGATCCCGTATCTGTATGCAGTCGAGAATCCTGCGGATGTCCCGGCCAAGGTAGATCAGGAAACCGTCAATCGTCTGCGCGATCACTATCGCGAAGCTCGTCTGAGCGAGTTAGGCGTAAATCTGCGGCCGGGCAATTTTTTCAACGGAGGCTGGACCGAACTCGCCGGCACCGCTTATGACCGCCGCACCTATGCCTTTCGCTTCGCCACCACGCCGGAGCAGGACAGGGGACTGATCGCCCAGTTGAACGATCGGCCCAACCAGTCGCATTTCAATATCCTGTTCAACAACTGCGCCGACTTCGATCGCTTCATCCTCAACAATTACTTCCCCCACAAGTTCGGCCGCACCGTCTTCCCGGATGCCGGCATCACCACTCCCAAGCGCATTGCTTACACGCTGGTGAAGTACGCCAAACGCCATCCGGAGACGCAATTCAGCATCCTGGAAATCCCCCAGGTTCCCGGCTACCGGCACGATAGCCACGCCATTCAAGGCGTAGACGAATCGCTGATTGTGAACGGGTATGTCATTCCCATCGTCCTGCTCAACCCTTATGTTGCCGGAGGCTTGCTCGCCGACTACCTGGTGCGCGGCCGATACAAGCTGATCCCCAAAAATCCCACTATGGTCGCCCCAGAACACCTTGAGGCATTGACGCAGCAGATGACGCCGACGTTGACAGGAACGGGCTGGGAGCCGGAGAATCCTAGTGATTCCGCGCGAGCGTTGGGCATAACATTGAACGGGGAACCCTCCGTCGCAGCGCACCTTACGCAGACATCCGCCACGCGGGCCCTGGCCGCGAAGGACCAGCCCTGAGAGCCGTTAGGTAAGATCAAACCATATGAGCGAATCAAAACCGCAAAGCTTCAGCAATCACGCCCGCTTAGATCCCCCTTATCATTTCGTCACTTCTGCCGCCTTGCTCGCCAATCTGATCGTCGGTGTGATCGTTCTGGTGATGAGCTTTCACACGCAACTACTGCTGGGCATCTGGATCGTGATTCTGTCCGTCGCGCTCATTCTGATCTTCATCCGATTGCGGACCTACCCGCTCAAAGTGCAAGACCGCATCATCCGCCTCGAAGAGCGGCTGCGTCTCGACGCCTTGCTGCCGGAGCATCTACGCAAGCGAATTCCGGAGTTGAACGAAGACCAGTTGGTCGGCCTGCGGTTCGCATCGGACGATGAGATTCCCACGCTCGTTGAGATGACCTTGGAGAAGCATTTGACCCGAAAGCAGATCAAAGAGCGCATCCAGAACTGGCGCCCCGATCACTTCCGCATTTGAATTTTGTCTTTCGCCGGAGAGTTGTCATCCTAAGCGCAGCGAAGGATCTGCTTCTCTCAATCTTCAACTGCGCAACAAGAGATGCCCGGATGAGCAGCGCTCACCCGGGCATCTCTGTAGTCGTTTTCTATTCCTTGATCTTCTACTTCTTATCCAGCCACTCCTCGTACGGTCCCTTGTGATCCTCGATCGCGCCATGCTCAAAGTTCCAGAGCCGCGTGCCTACTTCTTCCAGCAAATCCTGATCGTGCGTCACCAGGAAGACCGTACCCTCATAGCGTTGCAGCGCAATATTGAGCGCGTTGATCGATTCGAGATCGAGATGGTTGGTCGGCTCATCGAGAACCAGAATATTCGGCTTGAGCAGCATCAGCCTGCAAAAGAGCAGCCGCGCCGTCTCCCCGCCGGAGAGCGCCTTGGTCGGCTTCAATCCCTCTTCGCCGCTGAAGAGCATCTGCCCTAGCAGCCCGCGAATCTCCTCGCGTGTCACCCGTGGGTCCCACTGATGCAGCCAATCGGAAACCGTCAATCCCGGCTCGATCATGCCCGTAACATCCTGCGGAAAATACCCGATCTGGGCCTCGTGGCCCCACTTCACCTGACCTGAGTCGATCGTAAACTCCCTCTCCACAACTTCGGGAACCGCGGAAAGCAGCGACTTCAGCATCGTAGTCTTGCCCACGCCGTTGCGCCCCATCAGGCAGACTTTTTCGCCGCGCATGACAGCCGCAGTAAAGCTCGGAATGACCTTTTGATCGCCGTACGACTTGCTCAATCCCTCCACTTCCAGCGTGTGTTTGCCACTCGGCCGCAACTGGTCGAACTTGATAAACGGCCGCTGAATATTCGACCGCGACAGCTCGGCCGATTGCAGCCGCTCCACTTCCTTCTTACGGCTCGTCACCTGCGTCGATCGAGTACCGGCAGCGAAGCGCGCAATGAACTCATTCAACTGCGCAACCTTTTTCTCGCGCTGCTCGTTCTGCGCCTCAAGCTGCGAACGAATCTGTGTCTTCGCCACCACCATATCATCGTACCCGCCGGTATAGGTGATGATCGTCTGGTAATCGATGTCGGCTGTGTGTGTCGTCACGCCATTCAGAAAATGCCGGTCATGCGAAATCGTGAGCACCGTTCCCTGAAACCCATTCAAAAACTCCCGCAGCCAGTGAATCGATTCGAGATCCAGATGGTTCGTAGGCTCGTCCAGCATCAAAGCATCCGGCTTGCCAAACAGCGCCTGCGCTAGCAGCACGCGCACCTTCTGTCCACCTTGAATCTCGCTCATCTTGCGCTCATGCAGCTCATCGGGAATATCGAGCCCTTGCAGCAGCACCGCCGCGTCGCTCTCCGCCGTGTAGCCGTCTTCGTCGCCCACAACGCCTTCGAGTTCGCCCAGCCGCATTCCGTCTTCATCGGTCAGCTCGGCCTTCTCGTAAATGCGGTCCCGCTCTTCAAGGGCTGCCCACAACGGAGCATTCCCCATGATCACCGTATCGATCACGCGATAGGCGTCGAAAGCGAACTGGTCCTGGCGCAGGATTCCGAGCTTGCGCGGGCGCACCACAGAACCCTTCTGCGGCTCCAACTCGCCGGTAAGAATCTTCATGAAGGTAGACTTGCCCGCGCCATTCGGCCCGGTAAGCCCATAGCGCCGCCCCGGCGTAAAGCTCACACTCACATCTTCAAACAGCACCTTGGAGCCGTAGCGCATCGTTACATTGCTGACACTGATCATTCGCTTCTATTTCCTGCCATGGCCGCTCGTGCGAACGGCGAGTCCTGAAACTGAGTATTTGGAACCGCGAACTTTGGACCGCAATCAGGGGCCAACCCGCCGGGCTCGCGTCTTGAGATATTTTGGATGGTTCGGGCCTGCCTGCTGGGCCGCCCAGCAAGACCTTTACTCTTTCAGTTTCTCACATCCGGCGTTTTCCAAACATGGCCCCTTTTGGCGAGTGCCACACTCGCCTGCTAACTTCAGATTGTGCTAACCCGTCGCAGCCTCCTCAAACTCGGCAGTATAGCGGCAGCCTCGGCAGCTCTGCCCAATCAGGCTCGCAGCCTCGAATCTGCCGATTACTCGATAGACATCGCCGCCTACACGTTGGAGATAGCCCCAAAACACTCCATCAAGACCATCGCCTACAACCAGCAGGTTCCCGGTCCGCTCCTTCGCCTCAGAGAAGGGAAGTCCGTCACCATCGACGTGACCAACCACACCTCCAACGAGGAAATCGTGCATTGGCACGGTCTCTTTCTGCCGCCCGAAGTCGACGGCGCCATGGAAGAAGGCACGCCGATGATCGCCGCCGGCGGCAAGGCGAGCTATACCTATACGCCCAGCCCCGCAGGCTTCCGCTGGTACCACACCCACACCTTCGCCGGCACAGACCTGAAAAAAGCCCAATACACCGGGCAGCACGGCTTCCTGATGATCGATCCGCGCGACAGCCCCGGCCATTACGACCAGGAATTCTTTCTCGCCCTCCACGACTGGGACGGCGAAATGACCGGCAGCGGCGACGGCTCCATGAACCCGGAGTACAAATTCTCGACCGTCAACGGTCGCGTCCTCGGCTTCGGCGATCCTCTCCGCGTAAAACAGGGCCAACGCGTCCTGCTTCACATCCTCAACTCCAGCCCCACCGAGCAGCATTGGCTTGCGCTCGCCGGCCACCAGTTCCGCGTCATCGCCCTCGACGGCAACTCCGTGCCCAGCCCGCAGTCAGTCCCCATGCTGCGCCTCGCGCCTGCCGAGCGCGTCTGCGCCCTCGTCGAGATGAACAACCCCGGCATCTGGATTCTGGGCGAGGTCCGCAAGCACATCCAGGCCGCCGGCTCTGGAATCGTCGTCGAGTACGCCGGCAGCACCGCCAAACCAGCCTGGCAGCAGCCCGAAAATCTCATCTGGGATTACGGCCAGTTCGCCTCCACAACCTCGGCTCCATCCGACCCAGGAAACATAATCGACATCCCGCTCGTCTTCGAATCCAGGTTCGCCGGACATGGCGCGCCCGACCACTGGATGATCAACGGCAAATCCTGGCCCGAAACCGGCGCCGCCCCGCTCACGCACGGCCAGCGCTACCGGCTCCAATTCAAGAACCCCAGCAGCGACGATCACCCCGTCCACCTGCACCGGCACAGTTTCCAATTGCGCAGCCTTCCGAAGGATCGAAACATTCGCGGCATCCTTAAAGATGTAGTGCTCGTCGAAGCCAAAACCGAAGTCCACGTCGAGTTCACCGCAGACAACCCCGGAGTCACCTTGTTCCACTGCCACCAGCAAAACCACATGGACGAAGGCTTCATGATGCTCTTCCACTACGCCTGATGACCCCAACCAAGCCGCAATCGTTGGAACACCTTATGCGCTATTTTTCATTTCTTGCCGTTCTTGTCTTGTTCTCGCTCGGACTGTTTTCCGCCCGCCCGCTGCATGCCCAGGGCAACTACGAAATTCAGGTCTACGGCGCCGACACCGAGCCGCCCAAGAGCCTCATGGTTGAGCTGCACTCGAACTTCACCCCGGACGGCCAAAAGCACTATATCGACGGCGTTTATCCAACCAACCACCAGGAACACGAAACCCTCGAACTCACCGAAGGCCTGACCAGCTGGTCCGAAATAGGCTTCTACGTCTTCACCAGCGAACAGGACGGCCACGGCGTCCAATGGGTAGGCGATCACATCCGCCCCCGCGTCCGAGTGCCCGATTCCTGGCGCTGGCCAGTCGGCGTCAGCCTCTCTTCCGAGATCGGCTACCAGCGCGCCGTCTATTCGCCCGACACCTGGACATGGGAGATTCGCCCCATCGTCGATAAGGCTGTTGGGCGCTGGTACTTCGCCGTCAATCCGGCCCTCGAACGAACCCTGCACGGTCCTGACGTCCGTCAAGGCATCGGTTTCTCTCCGGGAGCCAAGATCGGCTACGACTTCACCAAAGTAGTTAGTGGCGGCATCGAATACTACGCCGACTACGGCAGCATCACACATATCGACGCGCTTCACGATCAGCAGCAGCAGATCTTCCTGGTCACCGACCTCAACGTCTCTCCCAAATGGGAGATCAACGTTGGCGTTGGCATCGGTCCCACCGCTTCCACGGACCACTGGATCGTCAAAGGCATTCTTGGCCGACATTTTTCCTGGGGAAAACAGTCCGCGACCGATTAAGGAAACCAATTCGCCTCGCAGGCAGTCAGATAGAGTGGACCGATGAAGCGTGTGTGGCAAATTTTCGTGCTGTTCCTGGCGATTTCTTCGCTGCTTGCGCCTGCGTCCTTGAGTTGCTTACCGCTTTCTCAGCCGGACCACTCCTGCTGCTCGTCGGAAACGCAACTCTCAGCGCCTTCCTGCTGTCAGCCCGGCGTTCCCCACAAATCCGCTATGCCGACTCAGGCAAATGATCAAGCCAACGGCGCACTCGTACTCCTGCCTCTGCCTGACGGCGGGAAAATCGTACAGCCTATTTCGTTTCAGTCTCACGTGAGCGTCGCGCCGCCGATCCTGCTTCCCGCGACCATTCTTCGAACCTGATTCCTCCAGCTTGAAACGCGAATCCGCACGGTCCTGGCCTCAAGCGCCAGCGCTGCGATTTCCCGCATTCATGCGCTCAATCAGGAGAATCCCGTGTTGTACAGTGCATCGTTTCGTCCATTCCTGCGTATTTCCGTCTTGATATTCGTCGCCCTGGCGGCAGATTCTCCCATCCTGTCGCAATCGTCAACTCCAGCCGCCACTCCATCTGCCGATGAGCCACGCGAGAAGATGAGCATGGGAAACATGAACATGGGCGGTCCAGCCGATACCCTCACCGAAAACGTCCTCCGTCATACCACCTCCGGCACCAGCCTCGAGCCTGATTCCACTGACCCTCCCATGCTTATGCAAATGCGCCACGACTGGATGCTGATGCTCCACGGCCAGGCCTCCGTCGTCGAGCAGCAGCAGACCGGCCCGCGCGGCCACGACAAGCTCTTCTCCACCAACTGGATCATGCCCATGGCTCAGCGGGACTGGGCGTCCAGCCAATTGACCCTAAGAGCAATGTTGAGTCTGGAACCCGCCACCATCTCGGGCCGCTACTATCCCGAACTCTTCCAGCAGGGCGAAACCGCCTTTGGTAAACCCATCGTCGACGGCCAGCACCCGCACAATCTCTTCATGGAGCTTGCCGCACTCTACGACTACAAGCTCAGCGAGCAATCCGTGCTTTCCATTTATGCCGCCCCTGTTGGAGACCCCGCGCTCGGTCCGGTTGCCTTTCCGCATCGCGCATCGGCTGCGGAAGATCCATTAGCCCCTCTGGGCCATCATCTCGAAGATTCGACCCACATCGCCGACGAAGTCCTCACCGGCGGCCTGACCTGGCGCAAGCTGCACCTCGAAGCCTCAGGCTTTCACGGCCGCGAACCTGGCGAAAATCGCTGGATCATCGCCGTGGGCGGCCTCGACTCCTGGTCCACGCGCCTGATGGCCGCCCCCACAAGAGACTGGACAGCGCAATACTCCATCGGCCATCTGCACTCGCCCGAAGCCCAGCACCCACAGGAAGACGTGCTTCGTCAGACCGCGTCGATCGCCTACCATCATCGCTGGCATTCCGACTCCCTCAATGCCCTGGCGCTCTGGGGCCGCAACCACACCATCGACTCTCCAACCAACGCCAATGGCTATCTCTTCGAAGCGACAGCGCAACTGCACGATCGCCATTCCATTTGGACGCGCATCGAGAACGTAGACCGCACCACAGATCTTCTCGGCGCCTCCGCGCCGCCCGAGGAGACCGTCGTAGGCCGTGTGCAAGCCTTCACCGGCGGCTATGCTCACCACCTCTACAGCAATCACTGGAGCACTTACGAGCTAGGCGCGCAGGGAACTCTCTACAACACGCCGCTGCCCCTGCGCACTTTGTACGGAGACCACCCCGCAGGCGTAGCAGCCGTCCTCAATATCCATCTCGGCAACTAGAGGTAGGGTCTCAAAGAGGAGTCTCCTTTCGGCGACTCCTCCTTGACGCGTACGATCTCCGCTGGACTGTTAATGCTGTTGCGCCAGAACAACCTCAAGCGTCGTCGCGAAGAGATCCTGACCGAACTCCGTGGGATGATGTGTATCCCAGAACAAAGTGTGATCCGGGTCGCTGCATATCGTAGTGGTCAAACAAGGAGTCGTTACATTCGCAAATCCGTAGTGCGTTGTGTCTGTCTCCACCGATTGCACCAGGCTGAATACATCCAGTCGAAGAATCCGAATTCCCTCGAGGAAGTCTTCCAATGCCAGTAATGCGTTCAAATCCTTATTGGTCGATATCACTGCCGCAAGGTCGAATGTTGCATTTGCCTGCCCGGCCGGTATCAGTCCCACATTGAAAAGATTGGGAATCACAAAATGCCTCGCGCCCGCCCGCCGCAGCAATAATTCGCTCTCCGACAGGGCAACCGCAATCCTCAATCCCAGCGCATCCGGCGAACCTCCCGTTGCGTCCAGTATGTCGTTCCCGCCTCCTTCAATCACATAGAGTGCATTGGGATCGGCCTTGCCGCCGTGCTGGCTGAGGTAGAGCGCAACCTGCTGCGGGACGCTGGGAATTGTCCCTCCGCCTGGGATCGTCTGCGGCTCAGTCGCCCAGGCTCCGCCAAAAGCATAGTCCGTACCACCCGCAAGCGCCGGAGCCATCGGGAGCCCAAGACCTCCGGCCACATGCTCAATCCAGATCGGCCCATTCGAGAAGCGGCCGTTGTAGTAAGGAGCGGCCGGCTCAGCGCCTCCAGTCGCAATGAAGATATTGCCAACGTCGCAATAACTGTCGCCAAACACATAAATGGCGTCATAAGTTGATGTTGCAGCCGACATTACACCGGAGCCCAGGCTGATTGAGGTGAAAATCGTCAGAATCCACAGACCTTTTCGCATAGAATTCCCTCCATTCTCCTTGGCACTGAATCAACGTGTTTTCAGCGTGGAAGGATGCTAGCGACAATGTAAATTGCTGTCAACGGTATTATTTGATCATGATCTGGATAAGTGAATTGCACCGTAAGCGTATGTCGAAGAAATTGGCTTATCCCCAGACGGCGGTTACTAAATAATTGGTCACAAACGCCGCCCCATACGCCAGCGCCAGCATGTAAGCAAACTGCAGTGCCGGCCACTTCCAGCTATTGGTCTCACGCCGCACCACGGCAATCGTCGAAGTGCATTGCAGCGCGAAGGCAAAGAAGACCATCAGCGCGATCGCCCCGCCCAGCGGCAAGTCGTGATGCAGCGCCGTCTGCAGACTGAGGGACTGCGTCTCGGGGTCGGCGCCGTACAGCGTGCCCATCGTGCCCACCATGACCTCGCGCGCCAGAACGCTGGTCAAGAGACCGATGCCGATCTTCCAGTTGAAACCCAGCGGCGCGATCACCGGCTCGATAAAGTGGCCAAGCCGTCCAATGACACTTTCGCCCAATTCCGGCGGCGCGCCGGCATGTACTGGAAGATTGGCAAGCACCCAAAGCGCCAGAGTGACGCAGAGAATGACCGTGCCCGCCTGACGCAAAAAAACGCTGCCTCGATCCACCAGCCGCAAGCCCAGCGAGCGTAGCGTTGGCACGCGGTATTGCGGCAGCTCCAGAATGAACGGCGTCTCGCTCGACTTCAGGATCGAGCTCTTCAGCAGCCGCGCCGTCACCAGCGCCGCGAGGAAGCCGATGGCGTACAAGCCCAGCATCACCAGCGTCTTCAGGCTGATCAGTCCGCCCAGGAATGCGACATTGGGCACAAATGCGGCGATGAAGAGCAGATACACCGGCAGCCGTGCCGAGCAGGTCATAAACGGCGTCACCAGAATCGTCGCCAGCCGGTCGCGCTTGTTCTCGATCGTGCGCGTGGCCATGATCGCCGGCACGGCGCAGGCGTATGCCGAGAGCAGCGGAATAAACGCCTTGCCGTTCAGCCCGATAGACCGCATCACCCGGTCCGCAATCAGCGCCGCGCGCGCCAGATAGCCCGTGTCTTCGAGAATCCCAATAAACAGAAACAGCAGAAGAATCTGCGGCAAAAAGACCAGCACCGAGGTCACGCCGTTCCACGCGCCGTCCAGTACCAGAGATCGAATCCAACCGGCAGGCAAGAATCCCGTCGCCCATTTGCCAAAGTGCGCCAACAGATCCTGCAACCCATTGCTAACCGGCAGCCCCACAGAAAAGACCACCTGAAAGACGGCGAAGACAACGACCAGAAACAGCAGCGGTCCCCACACAGGATGTAACAGCACCGCATCCACACGGCGCGTTGCCTTGGCCGAAAGCGGCGCGCGATACCCGGTTCGCGAACTCACCTGGGCCGCCCATCGATGCGTGCTCATCGCATTGCCCAGCACCGGCAGCATCAACTTTGGTTGTTCCGTCTTGTTTCCATGCCGGTTGAGAAAAAGCTGAATTGCCTCCAGGCCGGTTCCTTTGGTCGCGCTCACTAGCGCCACCGGAGTTTGCAACTCCTGTGCCAGCCGCAGCGGGTCAACCACACCGCCACGCGTCGCCATCAGGTCGCTCATATTGAGCAGCACCATCGTCGGCAGCCCAAGCGCCAGCACCGGAGCAGCCAGCATGAGCTGCCGCGTCAGGTGCAGGGAATCCAGCACCAGCAGCACCGCATCCGGCTTAGGCGTTCCCGGCATGTGTCCTTGGAGCACATCGATCGAAACCCGCGCATCTTCCGAATAAGGGTCCAGGGAATAAAGCCCAGGCAGATCGATCAGCACCAGGTCGTCGCGGCCAATCCCGGCCATGCGGCCCATGCGCTGTTCCACGGTCACGCCAGGATAGTTGGCAACCTTCTGCCGTAATCCCGTGAATCGATTGAAAAGAGTGGATTTTCCCGAGTTCGGCGGCCCAATCAGCGCGATCGTCCGCAACTCTCCCTGCGATTTGGCTCCGTGTAATTGAACAGGAGGCTCGAACGCAGCAGGAGTGCAACACTCGCTCATCGAATCGCCTCAGTCAATTCTTCGGCAGACTCACCCGGTAGCTCCTCGGCCAGCGGTGGAGTAGCCTCCATCGCAATCTGCACAGACCGCACTCGAATCGCCCGCGCCGTCTCGCGCCGCAGCGCAATTTCAATCCCGTCCACCAAATAAACCGTGGGATCGCCGGCCGGAGCGCGATGCAGCGCTTTCACCCGCGCATCCGGCACAAAGCCCATATACATCAAGTGGTTCTCGACACCAGGAGGCAGATCCAACGCCACCAGCACGCCACTCTCGCCCACTTCGAGTTCGCTCAGTACACGCAACTCCAGCGCTCCAGGTTTCGCCCCGGTTTCCGGAGCGGGTTCGCCCCAAGAGGGGGAAACCAAAAGAATTACGACTAGATCAGTCGCACTTCAGTATACGACCGATTAAGTCTGGATTGCAATGAAACCGGCGTCAGCCAATCCCAGCCTTCAAGACTCAGCCGGTACAATTCCAACAAGGAATTTGGAACGATGAACATCGCAGCTTTTCAAGCCAGCGTCGAGAGCAACACCCCGCCCGTCGGCCTGGCTGTCCCGCTTCAAGCGCTCTGGTGGGATGCCAAGGGGGATTGGAAAGCCGCGCATCAACTCGTCGACGAACTCGAAACGCCGGAAGGAATGGCTGTTCACGCCTACCTGCACCGCAAAGAAGGGGAACAATGGAACGCCGACTATTGGTATCGTCTCGCGGGCCGCACGTACCATCGCGTTGATCTCGTCGACGAATGGACGGCCCTGGTTCAGGGACTGCTTCACGCCTAGCCAATCAACCCAGCCGCACCAGTTCGCGCGCTTCCTGCTTTGGCCCCAGAATCGACATCTTGGGAATCTTCCCGCGCACCATCGCAACCTCATCGCACCGATGGAGCCGCGGACAGCTCTGGCAATCCTTGAAGACCTTATCCGGCAAATCCGCCTTATCCTCGACGGTGCGAAAACCGTACTTAAAAAAGAAATCCGGAATGCGCGTAAACAGGCACACCGATTGAATGCCATGCTCCTCGGCCTCTTCAATCAGCGCCTTCAAGACACGTCCGCCCGCGCCCTTTCCCTTGGCCCCCGGCTTCATCACAATCGAACGCACCTCAGCCAGATGCGGCCCGTAAAGATGCAGTGCGCCGCAGCCCAGAAACACGCCGGTATCCGATTCCGCCACGGTAAAATCGCGAATGTTTTCGCAGATCTCTGCAAACTGCCGCTTCAGCAGAGTGCCATCGCCGCTGAGACTGTTCACCAGTTCAAAGACATTGGTGGCGTCTGGTAGGCGCGCCTTACGCACCAGCATGAACCGCCTCCTGCTTGCTCTTGTGCATGTTTGAACTTAAAGCCGAATGAATACGTTCCTCAACCGCAATGAGCGCCTCTCGGACTTGGTTTCGAGCTGTTCCGCCAATCACATCGTGACAATCCAGAGTTGCCTCAAGCGTGATCGCGTCGTAGAAGTCCTCTTCGAACTCCTCGCCAAACTGCCGCACCTCGGCAAGCGTAAGCTCATTCAACTCCACGCCCTTTTCCAGCGCAAAACGCACCGCATTGCCGATCTTTTCATGAGCTTTGCGGAAGGGAACTCCCTTATGCACAAGATACGTCGCAGCAGCCATCGCATTCAGATAGCCGCTCTGAGCCGCGTTCTGCATGAGGCTAGCATTGAACTCTAGTGCCGCGGTAAAGCGCGCGAGCAAGCCCAGCATCTGCGCCGTTCCACGCACAGCAAAGGCTGGCTCCTGCGTCTCCTGCATGTCCTTATTGTAGGACAGCGGCAATCCCTTCAACTGCAGCGTAACCGCTGCCGCAGCTCCGTGAATACGGCCTACCTTAGCCCGCACTAACTCAGTCAAATCCGGATTCTTCTTCTGCGGCATCGCGCTCGATCCAGTAGAAAAAGCCTCCGGCAATTGCACAAATCCAAACTCCGCCGTTGCAAACAAAGTAATCTCTTCCGCAAACCGGCTGGCATGAAGCCCGACAAAGGTAAGCCCCTGCAAATACTCCAGCACAAAGTCGCGATCGCTCGTAGCATCCATGCTATTTGCCGTCGGAGCGGTAAAGCCCAGCTCCTTCGCCGCAATCCAGCGATCCAGCTTCAGCGTCGCGCCAGCCACTGCGCCCGAGCCAAGCGGACAGTAATTCAATCGCGCCGCACAATCCTGCAATCGCGAAATATCGCGCAATAGCATCTGCGCATAAGCCTGCAGCCAATGCGCCACCAGCACTGGTTCTGCCCGCTGCAAATGCGTATAACTCGGCATCACCGCGTCGTCTGAAGCTTTGGCTTTTTCAACCAACGCAAGAGCCCACTGCCCAAGGGCATCAACCGTGAGCCCAATCTGCTTGCGAACATATAAGCGCAGGTCTGTTGCAATCTGTTCATTGCGGCTGCGTCCGGTATGCAGCTTGAGCGCGAGCGATCCCAGCCGCTCTGTTAAAGCAAGCTCCACAAAGTGATGGATGTCTTCGGCAACCGCATGATCGCGCACCTTCGCCGAGCCTTCAGAGCTTGCGAACTCCGCGGCAATATCATCGAGAACAGAGCGGAGATGGAAAAGCTCATCGCCGCTCACGATGCCAGCCGCAGCCAGCGCCGAGGCATGAGCCTTGCTGGCAGCTACCTCTTCTTCCAGTAGCTGCCAATCGAAGACAATCGACCGCTGCCAAGCCTCAAACTCCGCATCGAGCGGCTCGCGAAAGCGGCCCGACCACATCTTCCCGGATTGTGCTTCTTCAGACATCAGCTACTCCAAGCCCCGATCAACTTCCTTATGCTTCGATCCACTACATCTGCGCTCTTTGAAAGGGCACGACTTTAGTCGTGCCGATAGAGCTAACTAACATCAAGGGGCTTTAGCCCCTGAGGGATCAATTATTCTCGCCGTCGCTGCTACTATTCAACAGCGGCATCTCATTGCCCTTGCTGAGCGTGATAAGCCCGCTCGCAGCATACGTAAACAGCTTCTCGCGCGTGTCGGCGATGTCGAGGTTGCGCATCGTCAATTGTCCAATGCGGTCCCGCGCCGAGAAGCTTGACGCCGTCTTCTCCATGCTCAGCCGCTCTGGATGGAACGTTAGATTCGGCGATTCGGTATTGAGGATCGAATAGTCGTTGCCGCGCCGCAGTTCGACCGTCACCTCACCGGTAATGGGCCTCGCAACCCAGCGCTGCGCGGACTCACGAAGCATGATGGCTTGGGAGTCGAACCAGCGGCCCTGGTAGAGCAGGCGGCCGAGCTTGCGTCCATGGTCTCGATATTGTTCGATGGTGTCCTCATTATGAATGCCGGTGATGAGGCGTTCGTAGGCGATGAAGAGCAGGGCAAGGCCCGGCGCCTCGTAGATGCCGCGGCTCTTGGCCTCGATGATGCGATTTTCGATCTGGTCTGACATGCCGAGCCCGTGGCGGCCGCCAACGCGATTCGCTTCAAGCAACAGCTCGACGAGATCGGGATACTCTTGGCCGTTGAGCGCGGCAGGAAGGCCCTCGTGAAAGCGGACAGTGATCTGCTCGGCACGGACAGGCACGTCTTCACGCCAGAAGGGGACACCCATGATGGGCTCGACGATGCGCATGCTGGAGCTGAGGTGTTCGAGATCCTTTGCCTCGTGCGTTGCACCAAGAATGTTGGAATCGGTGGAATAGGCCTTCTCGGCGGACA
>Ga0302326_10006337_pt1 | contig 26543 bp, 24 predicted proteins | sample Palsa_T0_3_FD_202264 | JGI IMG/M metagenome (GOLD analysis project Ga0302326, IMG submission 202264) | Peat permafrost microbial communities from Stordalen Mire near Abisko, Sweden - Palsa_T0_3 | ecosystem: Environmental > Terrestrial > Soil > Palsa > Peat permafrost | place: Sweden: Abisko... | reverse complement strand
GTGGCCTTTCCAGAGGAGAATGCGGCTGGCATGGAGCGCGAGCTTGGTTTGGCCGCCTTGGAGAGCCCAGGGGTCCCAGACCGGCATCCGGTCGAGCGGGATGCCCATGGCATGGCCGGTGTTGCGGCCCAGATGCTGGTCGGGGAGGAAAAAGATGCGCCGACCGCGCTCGAATGCCCATTCGAAGGCGGCGCGGGCGTTGGAGGAGGTGCAGACCAGGCCTCCGCGCTCGCCGCAAAAGGCTTTGATGGCGGCGGTGGAGTTCATGTAGGTGAGCGGGACAAGGCCGTCGGTGAGGCCGATTTTTTCGAGCGCTTCCCAGGCGGCTTCCACTTGCGAGATCTCCGCCATGTCGGCCATGGAGCAGCCGGCGTTGAGATCGGGCAGGATGACCTGCTGGGAGATGGTGTCGCCGTTCTCGTCAACAAGATCCTGGCGGCCGAGCAGGTCGGCGCTCTCGGCCATGAAGTGGACGCCGCAGAAGACGATGTACCTGGCCTCGGTCTGGGCGGCGATCTTGGAGAGCTTGTAGCTGTCGCCGGTCGAGTCGGCGAAGCGGATGATTTCGTCGCGCTGATAGTGGTGGCCGAGCAGGAGCACTTGCTTGCCGAGTTTAGCGCGAGCCGCGGCGATCCGGGCATCCATGATGTGATCGGGCAGTGCGAGATAGTTTTCGAGACTGCAGGTTTCCTGAGCGGTCTCACCCGAAATGCCGGGCGCGACCTCAGGCAGGTCTTCTACTAGGGAAATCACCTTTTATTCCGCCTTCAGTCCGATAGCCATATAGCGGCGCGCGGACGGAGATGTTGAAAGCAATACCGGGTTGCAGCGGATTCACTGGTGCTCGGCACCTTTGATCTCTTGGTTGAGACTAGAGGCAACTCTGGAGCACCCCAACCCACGGGGATGTTGCAACTTTCTAACAATGGGATGTCCGACAGGCGAAAACGACTCCTGAAACCGCCGATCGGCCGCATTCTATGGCCCGCACTCGTTTCTAAATTGTAATGTGCGCGGGAGGAGGCTCGGGCGGCCGGCCCACTGCAGGATGCCCAGGTGTCCTGGCGGGATGGGGACTATCCGCGGCGCCTGGAAGCTTGAAATCGACACCTGCGTCGCGGTTGGCTTTTTCGGTGGCGTCGAGGTCGAGCTGGCTTAGGGGGATCTCGCGGGGATGCTGGTCCCAGATGGAGATGCTGTCGCGGCTGAGAAGGTAGTTGTGCACCTGCTCGGAGGGGCGGCCGTCTTTGAAGACCAGCGTGACGACGCTCTGCGTGGGCGGAGCGGGCGAGAGACTGGCCGTCGGCGGTCGGTAATTCGGACGAGGCTGGGGCTCGTAATACGGTTGATCGTACTGTTGGTCTGGCGGCTGCGACTGATCGGCTTGCGGATCGTACCCGTTGTAGGAGGGTCCGGCGTAGTTCTGCGGGGCCTGCGAGTTGTCGTAGCCGTAGTCGCCGGTGTCGGGGTAGTCCCAGTAGCCTAGGCCGAGCCAGGGTGCGTATCCGGCGCCGTAGCCTGGCCAGAACGGGGAGGCATATCCCCTTCGGTAAGGCGAGCGATACGCCGGGCGGTTGCCGTACCGATTCGCGGAATAGGCCGAGGAATAGGGCGGGCGCGCGTAGGGGCTCGCTGGACGGCCCATCGCGTAGCCGCGCATGTTGCCCGGATATCTGTTGGGTGAAAAGCCCGGTGCGCCAGCGAACCTGGACGGAGCCGATCTGGAGGGAGCGCTGAAACCTGAGCGGCTGGATGGCGCGGAGTGAAACGATGGAGCGCTGTGTCCGACGCCGCCGCCATGTCCGAAGCCGCCGCCGCCGTGACCGCCGCCGTGCTGGGCGCAGACAGGAAGCGCTGCTCCAAAAACAACAACCAGCGAAACCATTGCCAGACGTTTCATGGCTCCATCGTACTCCTGCCATGAAAGACGCGGGCTATTTATAAAAGGTTCGGAATTGTGTTTTATGAGAGAGAAATATTCAAGGCGATGGTTGAAGCGGGGAGCCTTGCGACTCCCGCGCCGGTTGTTTGCTCAGGAGTTGGCGGTGGAATGCTTGCCGGGTTTTACTTCCAGTTCGTTGACGACCTGCTGGACGTTGGGAACGGCTTTAGCCAGTTTCTCGGCTTCTTTCTTTTGGGCCAGGGTCTTGACGGAGCCGGTCAGGACCAGCGTCCCGTTTTTGGCGGAGGCGTGAATGCTTTGATCGTTGAGAGCCTTGTGTTCCTTGATCTCGGCCTTGAAGTTGTCTTCGATGGCTGAGTCGCGGTTGGATGCGGCTGAACCGGCCTGATTGTCTCCTGGAGGACGAACGCCGATTTCATCGGCGATGGTGTAATCGGGAGCGGCTTGCTTGGCGAGGGATTCAGCCTGGTTCTTCAGATCCTGGGTGTCGACCGTTCCGGAAAGGGTCATGACGCCTTTTTCGCGGTCTTGCGAGACGTTGACGGCATTGAGGTTGTTGGTGCTGAGCGCGTTGGTCACGACCGTCTTTTCGTCTGGGTGCGAGGGCTTGCAGCCGGCTATGACCAAGGCTCCGAACAGGACGGCTGCCGAGCCCAGCAAGAGCTGGCGCTGCGATTGTGTGAATTTCATCATTTTCCTCTCCTTACTTTGTCGAGCAACTACCGGAACGTGGGATGCGGCAGGTGTGGGCGCTGTTGTCGAGGTGTGTGCTGGAGTGCACACAGGCAAGTGGGGTTGGACACGATTGCATGCCGCTGCCTAGGATGAAATTGAGGTGTGACGATGACTGATTCCCGACCCGATTCTCAGACCGATTCCCGCGAGGTGGTGAAGGCTGCGTATTCGTTCTTCAATGCGCGCGATATGGATGCAGTTCTGAAGACCATGCATGAGGATGTGGACTGGCCGAATGGGATGGAAGGCGGACGGGTACATGGACACGCCGGGGTGCGTGATTACTGGACGCGGCAGTGGAGCATGATCGATCCACATGTGGAGCCGGTGGGTTTTGAGACCGAAGCGGATGGGCGGATCGCGGTGACGGTCCACCAGGTGGTTCGCGAGCTGAGCGGGAAGGTTCTGCTGGACCAGATGCTCGAGCATGTGTACCGGGTCGAGGATGGCTTGATCCGCGACATGGAGATTCGCGAGCTGGCGGCGAAATAAATCCGGCCGGGCGAGGCGCGGGGTTGCCGCGCATCGCGTGAACAATCCGCGTGAACAATCCGAATGCTGGGACGCCGAATGCCGGGACGCGCCGTACTGGAAGTGTGGCTGCCGATTGTGACCGCCGATGGCGGGCAGGTATCATTAGCCTTAACTGGATTCAAGCAGGGACGGCGATTGGATTGATGGCAGCAGGCCTGGTTCCACCGACAATTGAAATTGCGAGTATCGGCATCCCGGATACGATGTTTCTGATGCTGCTGGCGCTGGTGGTCTTCGGGCCGCGGCGGCTGCCGGAGATCGGACGGCAGATCGGGAAGCTGATGTACGAGTTCCGCAAGGTCTCGAACGACTTCAAGTTCCAGATGGAAGAGGAGCTTAGGGCGAGCGAAGAGGCGGAACGGCAGCGGAAATTGGCCGCGGAGCAGGCCAGCCGGGTCGCGCTTGAGGCCGCGCCGCAACCGGCGGCGGAGCCCGCTGCGCTGGAGCTGGGAGCTGGAGCCGGCGAGCCTGAGGTTGCGGCGAATATCGGCGCGGAGACAGTCGAGGCTGCGCCGGCTGTAACTGGCGAAGTGCGCGGGGAGCCACGGAAGTTTCCGAATATTCAGCCGCCGGCGAGCGGCGATCCTGTTGCGGCGCAGAGGCCGTTTCGCGGCCGGGTTGAGGACGTGGCTACGGAATCCGGCGATGGGGCTTCGCGGGAGCTGGATGCGCCTGTGGTGGTCGCGGATGAGGGCAGGATCGGGACTGAGGTGCAGCCTGGCGTGGATGCGGATTTGAGTGCGAGAGCCTCGCATGAAGCGGTTGCGGAGGCCGGTTCAGACAAAGGCCAGGAAGTTCATCATGGCTGAGTTCAACGATGTACCCGATGCGGGCGATGTGATCGATCGCGCCAAGGCAGCCGTGAGCGAGCGCGCGGATTTGCCGGGGATGAGTCTCTTTGAGCACCTCGACGAGCTGCGCAAGCGGCTGATTCATTCCGCGCTCTACCTGGTGGGCGGATACCTGGTGGCGGTGATCTTTGCGCCGCAACTGTATTCGCTGATGCAGGCGCCGCTGAACGATATCCACATTCAGCTCAACTTCACCCATCCGGCCGACCTTGTGAACCTGCGCTACATCCAGATTCCGCTGGTGGGCGGGGCGATCTTGGCGTCGCCGTTCATCCTGTACCAGGTGTGGCTGTTCATTGCTCCTGGGCTTTACCAGCGGGAGCGGCGGTTTGTAGTGCCGTTCATGTTTTCGGCGATCTTCCTCTTCGCCTCAGGCGCGTATCTGGGCTATCACTTTGTCTTTCCGGGGATGTTGAAGTTTCTGATCGTGAAGCTGAGCGGAGACCTGGGGATTCATCCGATCATCAGCATCGAGGAGTACACCAGCTTCTTTTTCTCGCTGATTCTAGGCATGGGCGCGACCTTTGAACTGCCGGTGGTGATTTTCTTTCTGGCGATGTTCGGGATTGTGAGCCCGAAGTTTCTTTGGAAGAACATGCGCTATGCGATCCTGATCATCTTTATCATCGTGGAGATCATCACGCCGTCGCCGGATATTCCGACGCAGTTTGCGTTTGCGGTGCCGATGCTGCTGCTGTATCTGCTGAGTATTGGGGTGGCGTGGTGGGTGCATCCGAACCGGAAACGGAAGAAAGAGGCGGCGGCGTGAGGTTGGGATATCACGTTGACGGGTTTGCTTCTGCGGTATCCCACCCTTGTCGCGATAGGGCTGCGACAAGGATGGGGCACCCGCTTTTTTGGGCTTGGATGCTTTTGATTTTGCCCGTTGCGGGCATTGCTCAGCAGCATTTTCGTGGCGACAAGGCGCTGGAGATTACGCGGCAATTTGTGGCCATTGGGCCGCGCTGGTGCTTAAGTCCCGGCCATGCCAAGGCGGAGGCTTTTCTTCGCGATCAGTTCAAGCATGACCAGCTTGAGGAAGATACGTTTACGGCCAACACTCCGATCGGGCCGGTGCCGATGCGCAACTTCATCGTGCGCTTTCCGGGCAGGAACGACGGGGGCAAGAAAGACGGAGTGATTGTGCTGGCCACGCACTATGAGACCAACTATCCATTGCGCAATATCGGATTTGTCGGGGCCAACGATGGTGGATCGACGACGGGCCTGCTGATCGAGATTGCCAATGAGATTCGCGGCAAGGTGCAGGATGGATACAGCGTGTGGCTGGTCTTCTTCGATGGCGAAGAGGCGATCGAGCGCTGGCAGGGCACGGACAACACGTATGGCAGCCGTCACCTGGCCGCCAAGTGGGGACAGGATGGGACGCTGAAGCGCGTGAAGGCCTTTATGCTGGCGGACATGCTGGGCGACAAAGATCTGGATGTGCAGCGGGAGACGCAATCGACGCCGTGGCTTTCGAAGCTGGTGGAGCAGGCGGCGCGCAATACCGGTCATTCCAAGTATTTCTTCGCGCAGAGCCAGGCGGAAGAGGACGATCATATTCCTTTTCTGAGCCGGGGAGCGCCTTCGATCGATGTGATCGATGCCGATTACGGTCCGCACACGCAGGAACTGCCCGACGGCTACCATCACACGGCTCAGGACACGATGGACAAGATCGGCGCCAAGAGCCTTACGATTGCCGGGGATGTGTTTCTGGAGAGCATCAAGCTGATCGATCAAAGGTAAGCCGCAAAGGTAAGCCGCAGAGGTAAATCGAAGACATGGACGGTTCGTGGCTGGGACACAGGATCGCCGGCGCGCCGATGCTTTGGTGGATTGGCTTTCATGCGGCGGTGCTGGGACTGATTGTGGCCGATGCGCTGCTGCCGCACAGCAGGCGCGATGAGCCGAGGCCCAAGCTGGCATGGCTATGGAGCCTGTTCGTGGCGCTGGTGGCGGCGGGGTTCGCCTTCTGGCTGAACTATGAGCAGGGGCGAGAGACGGCGCTCGAATTTGTCTCCGGATACACCATCGAAACTTCGCTGAGCATCGACAACCTGTTTGTGTTTCTGATCTTGTTTCGGGGCTTTGGCATCAGCCACCGGCAACAGCATCGCGCCCTGCTGTGGGGCGTGGGCGGCGCGATTGCGCTGCGGGCTGCCTGCATTGTGCTGGGAGTTACGCTGCTGGACCGGTTTGCCTGGGTGAGCTATGTCTTTGGAGCGATTCTGCTATATGCGGCCTGGCGTCTGCTCAAGGGCAATTCAGCGGCCGATGCGATGCCTGCGTGGGTCACGAATTTACAGAAGGGGCAGCGAGGTTTGCTGTTTGTGATTCTGGCGGTCGAGGCTACAGACCTGCTGTTTGCCGTCGATTCGATTCCCGCGGTGCTGGCGGTTTCACGCGATCCTTTTGTGGTTTATACGTCGAATATCGCGGCGATTCTGGGATTGCGATCGCTGTATTTTGCGCTGTCGAGTCTGCTCGACAAGTTTCATTACCTGCACTACGGACTGGGTGCGCTGCTGGCGTTTGTAGCGATGAAGATGCTGCTGGCGCGGTGGGTGGAGATTCCGATTACGTGGTCGCTGGGGATTATGGCGGTGATTCTTGGGGTTTGCGCGGTGGCTTCGATCCTTTATGGTTGGAAACACCGCAACGTGACTGTTTAGCATCGCTCCCAGGTCTCAAAAGCGAGACCTGGGGCACCCGGCTCCCACATCTCAAAATCGAGATATGGGGCACCCGGTACCCGGCACGTCGCTTCATTCCGTCGAAATTTGCACCAGGCCGGTCCGGCGTTTGGATGCACCCTGCTCGCGTTCGCGCCATGCGGGCTGAGTATGGTGCAAAAGACGCGCCACGGCGTTGCCGATGCGCATGGAGCCGCGCAGGATGTGCTTGACTTTAAGTGGCCCGGCGAGCTGCTTTTCGCTGATCCAATGGGTGGCGGCGCTTGCCGAACAGCCGCATTGCGCGCAGTCCGGATCGCCGCCGAGGACGCATGGTTCGACTCGTGTGGCCAGGTCGGCGGAGTAGTTCTTCGAGAGACGTGAGAAGGTGCAATCGCGAGGCGACGCGGGCGGGTGGAGCAGCGCCTCGGCATATCCCTGGGGTGTGAGCAGCTTGGGATAGCGCTGGCGCAGAGCCGGCAGCTCGCGGACCACGAATTCGCGCTGCGCGGCGGTCAGGCATTCGGCGCTCTGCTCGCCGCGCTGAGGCGAATAGAGGCTGACCCAGATGGAGCGCACTTCCTCGCGGGCGCTCCAGAAACGCACATATTCCTCCAGATAACTGGCGCGTTCGAGCATGGGCGCGGTGATGGTCCAGTGGATATTCACCAGCCGGCCGGCGAGGTTGGAAAGGATACGCTCATAGGTGGCGGGATGGCGGCGGATATCGTGATGCTCAGGCAAGCCGTCGATGGAGACGGCGGCGATGAAGCGCGGGAGCTGCATCCACTCGGCGGGGATGGGAATTATGCCGCTGGTGACGACCATGGTGAAGATGCCGCGGCTGCTCAGCTCGGGTAAGATGCGGCTCAACTCGCGATGGCGGACCATGGGCTCGCCGCCCACCAGCGTGACCTGGAGGGGTTTGTGCCGGTCGACGAGCGCGACGACTCCGCGGACCAAATCGTCGCCGGATTTGTCGCTCAGTTGGCGCAGCGTGACATCGCCGCCGAGATGATTCGCTCCGTAGGCGTAGCAGCCAGGGCAATGGAGCGGGCACTCGCGCGTGACTTCGATGGAGAGCATGGGAGTATGGCCACGCAGGATCTTACTCCACGACTGGAATACATTTCGCGTCCGCAATCTGTCACCCCATGGGGTTTGAAATCAGTGACTTTCCGGCGTGCACGTAGGTTTAGACGCGCGGCTGCTAGAAGTGATTCATGATTCTGTGGAGGGTACGATCACGAGTGTTGGTCCTGGCAATAGAGTTGTTACCACTCGTGGAAGGACGGCTGCTCGGCTCGGCTGCCGGTCCGATCAAGAATCGAATGCGAAAGAATCGAATGCGAAAGAATCGAATGCTTTCGGAAGTTCGCATCGTCCCGGCGAGGATGGTCTTCGCGGAAATGCGCGCCGCGGCTTTCGGTGCGGGCCAAGGCGGAGAGCAGGATGGCGCGGGAGACGGTGAGCAGGGATTGCGCTTCGAAGAGCCGGCGATTGCGTCTGTTCTGCTGTGCCATGCGAGCCAGTGAGGCCTCGATTGCATCACGCTCGTTGAGGCCTTCGCGCAAGGTCTGCTCATCGCGAAGCAGTCCGGCGGTTCGCCACATGGTGCTTTGAAGCTGGCCGATCAGCGCTTCGACACTTGCCTCATCTTCGCGCGTGAGTGGAGTGGTTTGCGGCGTGGTTGAAGTCCCGACCGTACGTTCATGCGATGGATCGGCGAGCATTGCTTTTGCCGCGCGCGCGCCGAAGACCAGGCCTTCGAGCAGCGAGTTCGAAGCGAGTCGATTAGCGCCGTGAACGCCGGTGCAGGCGGCTTCTCCGGCGGCGTAGAGGCCTGCAAGCGTTGTGCGCCCGTCAAGGTCCGTACGGATGCCGCCCATGAGATAGTGTGCTGCGGGGCGGATTGGGATGAGGTCGCGGTGCAGGCTCAGGCCGTGCGCAGCGAGGAAGCGGCTGATGCCAGGGAAGCGCTGAGTGAGGTCAATGCCCTGAACGTGGCGCATATCGAGATACACAGGGCGAGACTGGTCGGGTTCGGGGCTCATGCCTTCGCGTGCAATGGCGCGAGCTACTACGTCTCGCGGGGCAAGTTCTAGCTGCGAGTGGTAGCGCTCCATGAAGCGCTCGCCGTGATCGTTGCGCATGGTTGCGCCTTCGCCGCGCAGGGCTTCGGAGAGCAGAAAGCGCGGAGCTCCGGGCAGCGAGAGTGCGGTGGGATGGAACTGGTAGAACTCCATGTCGGCGAGCTCGGCTCCGGCGTGCGCGGCCAGAGCAATGCCATCGCCGGTGGCTACGGCGGGGTTGGTGGTGTCCGAGTAGACCTGGCCTGCGCCGCCGGAGGCGATGAGGATGGCACGGGCGGCAATGCGCCTGGATTCGCTGGCATGGGTTTGAGGATCGGCGCTGATGAGATCCGCAGCGAGGACGCGGCCATCCTCAACGATCAGGTTGGTGGCCATGGTCCACTCAGCAAATTGAATGCGTGGATGAGCGCGGGCGAAGGCGACGAGCGATCGGCTGATCTCCGCGCCGGTGGCGTCTCCGTTGGCGTGCAAGATGCGGGGATGGGAGTGGGCGGCTTCGCGGGTGCGGAGCAACTCGCTGCCCTTGCGATCGAAAGCTGCTCCCCATTCGATGAGCTCGGCGACCCGCTGGGGGCCTTCTTCGACGAGCACTTTGGCGGCGGGGCGGTAAACAAGACCGTCGCCGGCGGCTACCGTGTCTTCCAGATGCAGAGCCACGTCTTCCCTGCCCTCGGTGGCTACGGCGATGCCGCCTTGGGCGTAGTGGGTGTTGGATTCGCCGAGAGACTCCTTGGTGATGACCAGAACTTCGCCGTGATTAGCCAGTTCAATGGCTGCGCGGAGGCCGGCTACGCCTGCTCCTATAACGAGATAATCTACGTTTTTCGACTGCGACATAACCTTCGAGGCTAACACCTTTATTGGATGAGACAGACTTGCGCGAAGTTTCGGTTCTTATTGCTCAGACGCGGCCTGTTCCGCGCTCCTATGGTGAGAGGCGTAAGGATAGATAAATGACAGCCCCTCGATTGCGAGGGGAACTCATGGACGAAGCTGGAAGATCTATAAGCCTTATGTTCGCTGGAGTTGCCGGACTGATTCGTTGGCAACGCGGCATCCCACGCAATCCCACCCCACGAACCCTGGCAGACACGCGCAGGGAACGGACCTCCAAGGGGAGTAACACATGCGCCGATTCAACAGATTTTGCTCCATTCAAGTAGCGAGCGCTTTGCTCGCGATCGGAACCGTGGGCGCGCTGGCGCCGGCGGCGAATGCTCAGGTAGTTGTCGGCATCGGCATTCAGCCTGTATGTTCGTACGGATACTACGACTATGCTCCGTATGCTTGCGCCCCGGTTGGTTTTTATGGCTCGGGATACTTCTATAACGGGATATTCCTGGGCATGGGCCCATGGGCTGGATGGGGCTACGGCCACGGCTGGGGTGGACATCGATTTGTGAATGATGGCGGAGGCCGCTATCACGGTGGAGGCGGCGCTGCGGCCGGTCGCGCTTATGCTAGCGATGGAAACGCAGGCAACGAACACGCAAGCCATGCTACGGCAGTCCGCACAAGCGGCGGCGCGCCCCATGGGAACGAGACTTCCCACGTTGGTGGCGCGCGGCCGGCGGCAGGACGTCCCGCACCTTCTCATGCTGCGGCTCCTCATGCGGCAGCCCCTCATGCAGCGCCCCACGCGGCGGCAGCGCACGGCGGCGGGGAATCCCATGGCGGAGGCGCTGCACACGGTGGCGAGCACAAGTAGCCGGTCGCTGCCGAACCCGGCGGCGCAGGCGATTCAATGCGGCGGAGCAGCGATGCTTCGCCGCATTGCTTTGTTACGGCAAGTTGTCCACTTTTAGAGGACGCGGAACTCAGTGCAGGCCGGCTTGGAGGCTTATGATCTTTGCCTCTTCACATGCCTTGAGATAGTCGGCTACGACTTCCAATGGAATAGGGCCGTACTCGGCCGATACTGCGTCTCGGATTTCACCGACGGACCTTTTGCCATCGACGAAGTTGACAATTTCATAGGCATAAAGTGCACCTTTATCCTGAACGCGGAAGAGGCGATTGGACTGGCTCTGCAGCAGTTGGATTTTTGCCACGCGCTCTTTGCCCAGGCGATCCACGAGCACGTCGTCGTTTTGGAAAGTGAGCGGCCCGAATTCTCCTGTGCGTGCAGGAATGCGTGAGGCGTCAGGATCGTCATGCCAGGGAGGTAATGAGGGAAAGTCCTGCAGGCTTCGCTTGTGTGCGATGCCGTCGATCCACTTGTTCAGCATGGCGGCTTGCGTCTTCAGGTCCTGGGCAAAGAGCGCGAGCTGTGCCGGGTCGCTCTGCGTATAGACGGAAAAGGACTGAAGCTCTGCCAACCCGCGTCCCAGCATCTGGTCAATGAGATTGCGAGCCTCGTACCAGGCTTCGTTCGGCTGCAACTGAGTGTCTTCGGCGAGGGTCTGGGCGCGCTCGAATCCTTGCGCGAGCCGCTGCTGCGCGCGGGCTGCAAAGAACGGAAGCAGAGCGTCTGCCTTACTGTGGTCGATGGCCGCGTAGGTGTATCCTGACGCGGCGCCAAGCAATGCTACTCTTCGCAGCTTGGTCGGGTCGATCTGGTCCAGAGAATCATGATCGGTGTGAATATAAATATCCGGCCAGTCGCGCAGGTAGAGCGAAGGCACGGCGATGGTCGATGAATCGTAGTCGTCGTGATCGCTGCCCTCGGCGTACGGAGTGAGGTCGGCGAGAAACTCATTGCGTGTGCCGGGCGCGCCGTTGCGATCTTCGAGCACCGCGGCTGCCGGATTGGAGCCATCTTCGGCGTAGGCCGCTGCGTCGTTGCGAATGGTCTCGGCGAAGAGCTCGCCGATATCGGTGACGAAGCTGGGCAGAGACCACGGCGTCTCGGTTATGTGAAGAATGGACTTGTTCTTGAAGGGATCGCCGCCCACCATGTCCATGTGAACATCGGCGCGCATGGAGCGGCGTATCTCTAGATGCGTGCTGAGGAAGGCCATGGTGCCCTCGACCTCCGGACCCCAGATAAAGCGCAACGTCTGGGCAGGGCGCGGAAGCTTGCCGCTTGCGATGAGGCTGTTGAGGATGCGCGCGGATTCGAGAATGGTGACGCAGCCGCTTGCGTTGTCGTTGGCGCCCGGCCGCTGATGATCGAGGTGGCAGCTATAGACGACTTCACCCGCTTGCGGGCCTGTGCCCGCAATGGTCGCTGTCACCACGGTCCAATGGCCAGGGCCTACTTCGGCCTTGACATGCGCGCTCATCATGACCGGCTGGCTTTGCTTCAACTGCGAACGAAGCGCCGTCGCGGTTCCCCGCGAGATCATGAAGGCAAAGCCGTTGGGCTGCTGCGCATCGAGGTGTCCCCAACGGATAACTGTTGTGTCGAGGCCGGACCACGCCGTGGTCTGGTTCGGCATATCGCTTACGATGCCTGCCGCGCCGTGCTGCATGACCGCAAGCAGTTGCACGGCTGCAAGCGAGCCATCGGCGAGGACGATCTTGCCGCGCACATCCTTGCCTGCGTAGTCCGTCTCTTGCGTGCCCGCGCCTACATCTACTAACGGTGCGTCTACGTCGGCGCTGTGGCTGTAGTCGGCGAGGCGGATGGGATCGGTGGCCCAATCGCCGAGGAGCGTGTGCTCGGGTTGTGTCTCCCAGAGACGCGCCTCGTCCACATGCCATGCGAGATGCGAGCGCATGAGGCCGTAGTGAATTTTTCCGTCGATCGGGAACTGCTCGGCGTGCGCGTTTTGCAAGCCATATTCCTTGGCGCGCATCAGGATGAAGTCCGCGGCCTGGTCGAATTCCGGAGTGGCTGGCACGCGATGCAGGCGCGTCAGGCTACGCAGGTTTTCGTACGGCGCCGTGCCGCTGGCCTCGTCGCGTATCTGCGTCCACTGCGCATCGCTGAGAAACGGCTGCTGCGCGAAGAGCAGGCAGCCTTGAAGGGCCATCGATAGGGCCAGAACGAATCGAATCGAAGTGAGAGGTCGCATAGCGGGCTGCACATCCTGATTGCGATAGGGATCCACTCCAGCCTAGCCCAGTTTGGCTGGCCAAAGCAGACGATCTTGCCTAGGTATGCAAGATTTTTGATTGTCCCACCGGTCTTTGGTCCTGTGCTTGCGCGGATCGCTGTGCGATACGATGGAAGGGATGCAGATTGTTAAGGTTTCTACTCCATCGGCGAAGTATTCGGTGTTTGCGGGCGCGGGGCTGATCGATTCGCTTGAGCCGCGCATGACGCGGGTGTTGGCGGATCGCGATGGGCGCGGGGCAAAGTTGCCCAAGCGGGTCTTTGTGCTGACTTCGCCGGAGATCTGGGGGCTTTGGTCGAAGCGGTTTCTCAAGTCGTTCACGGCTGAGCCGGTGGTGCTGTTTCTGGAGCCTGGCGAGACGCACAAGACGATGCGCTCAGTGGAAAAGCTGCTGCGGCAGATGTCCAAGGCAGGCGGAGATCGCAGTTCCCTGCTGATTGCTTTCGGCGGCGGAATTGTGGGCGATCTGGGCGGATTTCTAGCGGCGATTTACATGCGTGGGATCGATTTCTTTCAAGTGCCGAGCACGTTTCTTTCGCAGGTGGATTCTTCGGTTGGCGGCAAGGTGGGGGTGAATCTGCCGGAGGGTAAGAACCTGGCCGGAAGCTTTCATCATCCGCTGGCGGTGTTTGCGGATATCGAGCTGCTGGAGACGCTGCCGGATCGCGAGTTGCGCGCGGGCTTGTTCGAGAGCGTGAAGGCCGGGATCATTCGCGACCGCAGTTTAGTGCGGTTCATGGAAGAAAACTCGGCGTCGATTCTGGGGCGCGATGGGGTGGCGCTGGAGAAAGTGATTGCGGCTTCGATTCGCATGAAGGCCGATGTGGTGAGCAAGGACGAGCGTGAGAGCGGGCTGCGGATGATTCTGAACCTGGGACATACGCTGGGCCATGCGATCGAATCGGTGACACGCTACAAACAACTGCTGCATGGCGAGGCTGTGGGGTGGGGCTTGATTGCCTCGCTTTATCTGGGGTTTAAGCGCGGAACGATTACCGAGCCTCAGTTTGACCGGCTGATGCGCCTGGTGTATCTCTATGGGCCGCTGCCGGCGCTCAAGATCAATGTGCAGAAGCTGGTGGATGCCACGGCCAAGGACAAGAAGCATCTGGGCAACGTGCGGCGGTTTGTGCTGCCGCTGGGCGTGGGCGATGCCTGCGTGGTGGAGGACGTTTCGCGCGAAGAGCTGCTGGAAGCGGCGCGGTACATGCTGGCGCTGGCCAAGCCGCTTCCTGCTCCAGTAGAAAGCGTGGCATGACGATGGCTGCGCGAACGACTGCTGCTGCGGGAGCCGCGCCTGAGGGCGCAGTGGATGAGCATGGCGCCGCGGTCGCGGTGCAGGCGATGTTCAACTCGATTGCGCCACGGTATGACCTGCTGAACCATGTGCTCTCGGCGAATATCGACCGGCTTTGGTGGTGGCGGACGGCGCGGCGTTTTCGCGATGTGTTGGCCGATCCCGATGCGGTGGTTTTGGATATCTGTTGCGGGACTGGCGACATGACGATGGCGTTGCTGAAGCATCGTCCCTCGGGAGCGCGGCCGGTGATTGCGGCAGACTTTGCGCGGGAGATGCTGGCGCGAGGAGCGCAGAAGTTTCAAAAGCATGGCGGCGCTGTTGCACTGGAGGCAGACGCGCTGCATCTGCCTATGCGCGGAGAGTCGCTGGACCTGATTACTACGGCTTTTGGGTTTCGCAATCTTGCCAACTATCGCGAAGGTCTGGCGGAGTTTCATCGCGTGCTGAAACCGGGCGGGCAGGTTGGGATTCTGGATTTCAGCGAGCCGGATGGGCTGATCGGAACGGTATATCAGATTTATTTCCGCCACGTGCTTCCGGCGATTGGGCGCATGGTTTGCGGAAACGACGGCGCGTATAACTATCTACCCGCTTCGGTGAGCAAATTTCCGCCTCCTGCGGAGATGCTGGAGATGATGCGCGAGGCTGGGTTCAGGGACGTTCGCTGGACGCCTTATACGTTTGGGATTGCTGGGTTGTTTACGGGTGTGCGAAGCGAGGTCTGAGTGCGCTGCGTTCTGCTTTGCAATCCAGCCTCGGGCGGCAGCAGGCATCGCCGTAAGGAACTGCTCAGCTCGGTTGCGGAAGCTCTTTCCAGCCTTGGCCATCAAGTCAAAGTCGTTCCCACTACTGCCCCCGGCTCAGCCGTCTTGCAAGCTCGCCAAGCCGCGATGGACGGCGCGGAGATTGTCTTTGCCTGCGGAGGCGACGGTACGATCCATGAAGCTCTTCAGGGGCTAGTCTCCGAGACTTGCGATCCCGTCGCTTGCCTGGGCATTATCCCTCTTGGAAGCGCCAACGCGCTGGCTCGCCATATGCGCCTCTCGCTCGATCCGAGATCTGCTGCGCTTCAACAGATACAAGGCACAATGCAGACAATTCCGATCGGCAAGCTCGTCTATAGCGATCAATGCAGATATTTCGCTGTCATGGCTGGAGCAGGACCAGACGGAGCCCTAACTTATGAAGTGCTCGGAGCCGATAAATCGAGATTGGGCAGAATGGCGTATTACCTTCATGCAGCCCGAATGTTTCTCACACGCCGTTTCCGCCCTTTCAAGGTCGAATATTGCGAAGCGGGGTCAAACAAGGTCGAGGTTCGGAAGGTAGTAAGCGTGATGGCGGTGCGCGTGGACGACCTTGGAGGACTTTTCAGCAGGCTCGCAGTTCGACAAGCCTCGATTCACGATGCTCACTTACGGCTACTATTCCTGAGTCCGCCGGCCGCGATCTCGATGCCACTCTGGTTTGTTTCGGGCTGGCTCAATCTTCACGCACTCAATCCATTTCTCCGCTTTGTGGACGTAGCTAATTTCACCTGTGGCCATGGATCGGCGGCTGCCCCGCATATCCAGGCGGATGGAGAGTGGCTTGGCTATGCTCCGATGCGAGTTTCGCTTGTTCCGAATGCGCTTCGGGTGCTCATGCCTTCGCAAGAAATACGACCCTGGCTTCCGGATGATCGTTGACGATTTACGACCAATGGGTTGTAATAGACATTACCCCGCAACGGCGGCAACCGCTGCGGGTTTGTTACAGCACTAAAGCAGCAGCTTCAACAGCACCGCTACAAGAGCCACGAGCGCCAACACGAGGATTGCGTCCAAGTGTATGGCAATTCGCAGCCCAGGACCGCTTTCTGGGTCCATAGGGCTTACCTCCATAGTTGAAATGACCGGGCATTCTCTTCTGAACAAGAAGCGAATGTCCGGTTTTCCGCCTTTTGGGGCGAAAACCTGAGTTCTGCCCGCAATAACTCTGCGGACCGCACCCTATGGACGTGCCGTGCTATGGAGATGAGGTCCATTGTATCGAGGATCGTCTGAATCGGCCACTTCCAGCGATGCACAAGGCCGCAAGTTGGCCGATCTTATGCGTGGCGTTATAGGCTAGAGTTCGCATGAGTGCTGTTGCCAGCGTTACTCACAATCCGCAGGAGACGACGGCTGCCAAGCGGCGCGTGGCGCTGCATTCGATGCTGGCGGCTTTTGCGATGACGCTGCTCAAGCTGGCGGCGGGGCTGTTGAGCGGATCGCTGGGCGTGCTTTCGGATGCGGCGCATTCGGGGCTGGATCTTGTTGGCGCTATGCTCACCTTCTTTTCGGTGAAGGTCTCCGACAAGCCTGCCGACGACACGCATACCTACGGCCACGCCAAGTTCGAGAATCTCTCCGCCTTTGCAGAGGCGGGATTGATGGCTATCTCCTGCGCGTGGATCATCTTTGAGGCAATGCAGCGGATCTTCCAGCATGACGCAGTGGTGCATCATTCGCTGTGGCCGGTGCTGGTTCTGTTGACTTCGATTGCGGTGGACTGGTGGCGGTCGCGTCAGCTCGGCGCTGTCGCGCGGGAGTTCAAGAGCACGGCGCTGGCTGCCGACGCATTTCACTTCGCCTCCGATATCTGGTCCACGCTGGCGGTGCTGGCGGGGCTGGGGCTAAGCTGGCTGGGCAGCGTGATGGGGGTGGGCTGGCTGAGCTATGCCGATCCCGTCGCTGCAATTCTGGTTTCGCTGCTGATACTGCGGCTTACGTGGAAGCTGACGCGGGAGACTTCCGATGTTCTGCTGGATGCCGCGCCGATTGAGCTTCGCGAGAGGATTCTGCGCGAGGTGAAAGGCGTCGATGGCGTGCTGGCCATCGAACAGGCGCGGGTGCGGCGGGCTGGATCTTCGACGTTTGCGGACCTGACCGTCGCGCTGCCTCGGAACTTTACCTTTGAGCATACAAATGAGCTGGTGCAGGCGGCAACGGAGGCGGTGCAGCGGGTAGCTCCCGACGCCGATGTGGTGGTGCATACCGTGCCCAGGGAGGGCTCGACGGAGAGCATCTTTGACCGGGTGCGGGCGGTAGCGGCGCGCAAGAACGTGTCGGTGCATGAAGTAAGCGTGCAGTCGATCGACGGAAAACTTCGCGTGGAACAGCATGTGGAATTGAATGAGTCGTTGACGCTGGCTGAGGCGCATAACTTTGTGACCGCGATGGAGGCGGAGATCCTGCGCGAGGTGCCGGAGCTGCGGTCCGTGCTGACGCATATCGAGAGCGAGCCGGGAACGATCGAGAACGCTTCGAAATTGGCTGGACAGGACGCGGCGCGAGGCCAGGCGGAGAGCGAATCGGAGCGCATCAAGCGCAGTTTGCACGCGGTTGCGGCGGAGTTTCCCGAGATTGTGGATGTGCATGAGATTCGGGTAGCGCGCAGCGGGGAACATATTCACGTTTCATGCCACTGCACGCTGCCGGATGCGCTGACCATGGGCCGCGTGCATGAGGTGATTACCGGGCTTGAAGACCGGCTGAAGCTGGAATGTCCCGAAGTGCATAAGGTGCTGATCCATCCTGAGCCCGAGACGGATAACCATCGGTGAGCATCTATTGAAATGCTGGATGGAAGGACGTTGAAAATGATTGCACGAAGTGAATGGACAAGTACGGACCCCAATGCTAACGGATATACGGCGCATTCCGAGTCAGGTCATGCGCTTCGGTTCGATGCGTCGGCGGAGCATCTGGAGGGACCGACTCCGATGGAGGCGGTGCTGATGGCGCTTTGCGCATGCACGCAGGTGGATGTGGTGAGCATTCTGAAAAAGAAGCGGCAGCCTCTGGCTTCGCTGACCGTTTCAGCGGTCGCGGAACAGCAGGCCGAGCCGCCGAGATACTTCAACAATATCCGGCTCACATACACGGTGCGCGCGGAGGCGGGCGGACAGTTCAGCCGCAAGGCTGTCGGGGATGCGGTTGCGCTCTCGAAAGATAAGTACTGCTCGGTTTCGGCGATGCTGGAGAAGAGTGCGAAGATCGATTTCGCGATCGACTTCGACGGCGCGGAGCCCTTGCCATGAGGATTCGCCTGCGGCCCATCCAGAACTTCTTTCAGGGCGCGATGCTGCTGGTGGGCCTGGTGCTGACCGCGCTGGTGGCCGCGGTGTTGACGATGCAGTTTGCCATTCATGGGCATGAAGTTCGGATTCCGGTGCTCAAGGACATGACGGTGGCCCAGGCGAGGAGCCAGACTTCCGGGCTGGGGCTGAATCTGGACGTAGACAACCGTTACTACTCGTCGGATGTGGCCGCTGGACATATACTTTCGCAGTCCCCTGCGCCGGGTTCAGTGGTGCGGCGCGAGTGGCGCGTGCGTGTGGCGGAGAGCCTGGGACCGCAGAAGGTCGAGGTTCCGAGCGTAGTGGGCAGCCAGGAACGATCGGCTGCGCTGAACCTGCGGCGCGTAGGCCTGGAGGCCGGGATGACGGCCGAGTTGCCCGAGACGAAGGTCGAGGCCGGGACGGTGCTGGCGCAGGACCCGCCGGCCAAGGCGCAGGGGATCGAGAAGCCGAGCATCAATCTGCTGGTGGCGGCAGTGGACGACTCGCCTCCGGATGGGTTTGTGATGCCGGACCTGACCGGGCTGCCGATTGTGACGGCGCAGAGCCTGCTGACGCGGGTGGGAATTAAGTTTGGCGAACCGAAGTTTCAGGATGTGGCGATCCCACCGGTTGGGAGTCCCGCGTCTTCCGGGTATACTCCGGTTTCTGCGCCGGCCGGCGCTCCTCCGTCGGCCCCTGCGGCTGCGCCGACGAGTCAGCCTGCCATGGCCAAGCCTGCTGCTTTGCCGGGGTCGGTGCTGAGCCAGTCGCCTCCGGCGGGATATCGCGTGGCCGTGGGATCGACGGTGGCGCTTACCGTGGCGAAGTAGCTGTTTTCTTTTCCAGAATGGCGATAAAGAAGCCGTCAGTTTGGGTGTCTGGACCGAAGCTGCCAGGCAGGATGGTCATGGAGCCGTCCGAAGCCTCGGCTCGCTTCAGGGTTTCGCCGCTTGCCGACGTGAGCTGGCCTTCTTCACGCAACTCGTTGAGAACTTGCGAGACCGAAATCAGGCGCCAATTGGAAGCTTGGGTGAGAACTTCGGCGACTACGGCGCTATTTTCTTCCGGCTCCAGGGAACAGGTGGAGTAGATAACCCTGCTCGTGGCTGCGTTGAGCGCGCTGCGCAGAATGGCGCATTGGCGCTCGTGATGGCGCGCCAGGTCGGCGGGCTGGAGACGATGGCGAATTTCAGGATTGCGGCCCAGGGTGCCTGTGCCGCTGCAAGGCGCGTCGACTAAGACAAGATCGTAGCGATCGGAGTCGGGCAACTGCGTCGCATCGGCCAGCTTTACGTCGATCTGGCTCGCATAGGAGCTGGCGGCGATGCGGGCCTGGAGAGCTTCGAAGCGTGAGGGGCTGATTTCGTACGCGGTGATGTGAGCCTGCGGGTTGCGTTCGGCAAGGATGAGGGTCTTGCCTCCGGGTGCTGCGCAACAATCGAGGATACGCTTGGGAAGTTGGGTGATATCGCCGCCCAGTTCGGCGATCAGTTGCGAGCCTTCGTCCTGGATTCGAATGCTGCCTGACTGGAATGCCGCCGTCGATGTAATGTCACCGGAAAGAACGCGCCGGGCCGAGGTGAGCAACGCGCCGGGTTCGAAAACGATTCCCTGCTCTGCCAGTTCGGCTTCCTGCTGCTGTGGGTCTGACGGATTCAAGCGAATGGTCAGCTCGGGCTGGCGCTGGCCGTGGAGGCAGATCGCGCGCGCGGCTTGGAGGCCGTAGTTTGCTGCCCAGCGCTCGACCAGCCATGCGGGATGAGCGGTCGCGTCAGCCAGTTCTTTGGGGTTGAGGCCGAGCGGAATTGACTGCGGAGGATTGCTGGCTGCGAGCTTACGCAAGACAGCGTTGACCATGCCGGAGGCGAATTTGTGGCCGGCTGCTTTAGCGAGAGCGACGCTTTCGCCGATGGCGGCGTGGGCGGGGATGCGGTTGAGGAAGAGCAGTTGCAGCGCGCCGAGGCGCAGGGCGGTGCGGATTTCGGGATCGAGGCGGGCATTGGGTTTGGCAAGCAGCGGCTTGATCAGGCCGTCGAGCCGGACCTGCCAGCGCAGCGTGCCCATGACCAGCGTGGTGCAGAGGTTGCGATCCTGCGCGGAGAGCGCCGAGACACGCTGGCCTCGAAGCAGAGTGTCGGCGTGGGCTTCACTTTGCGCCAGTTCGAGAAGGATAGCGAAGGCTTCGCGGCGGGCTGGAGAAACGGCGTTCGAAGATGGCTTGCGTGGCTGTCGCGGAGGCATGATCAACCCAGCCGCGTGCCGGAGGCAATCGGGTTGCCGCGCAGGAATTCAGCGGCGGTCATACGGTTTTTGCCTTCGGACTGGAGTTCGACCAATTCGAGCACTGTGCCGTGGGCGCAGGCGACGAAGAGATGCCGATCTTCGACACGAACATCGCCGGGTTGTGCCGATTCTTGCGTAGGAACGGGTTGAAGCTTGTGGACGATGAGCTTTTTCCCATCGAGATAGGTAAAGGCTCCGGGCCAGGGCTGGAAGCCGCGCCAGCGGTTCCACAGCTCGGTTGCCGTGCGGGCAGCAAAGTCCATGCGGCCATCTTCGCGGTCGAGAATCGGGGCGACGGTGGCCTGCGAGTGATCCTGAGGCTGGGGTCTGATACTGCCGCCGGCGAGCCCGGCGAGCGTTTCTACGACCAGCGGAGCGCCTTGTACGGATAGCTCATGGAAGAGGTCGATGGCGGTTTGTTCGGGACGGATCGGGATTTGGTGTTGGAGCAGGATCGGACCGGTGTCGAGGCCCTCTTCTAGCAGCATGGTGGTGTTGCCGGTAACGGTCTCGCCCATAGCCACCGCCCATTGGATGGGCGCTGCGCCGCGATACTTGGGCAACAGCGAGCCGTGGAGGTTGATGCAGCCGAGTCGCGGCAGGTCGAGCATCCACTTGGGAACGATGCGGCCGTATGCGACGACGACGATGGCATCGGGGACGATGGTTTCGAGGCGGGCGCGGAATTCTGTGTTGTTTTTAATCTTTTCCGGCTGCGTGACTTCGAGGCCATGGGCGAGGGCAGTCTGCTTGACCGGCGGAGCGGTGAGAACTTGCTTGCGGCCAACCGGCCGGTCAGGCTGACTGACGACCAGGGCGATTTCGTGGCCCGCGGCAATGAGAGCTTCGAGCGCAGGCACGGCGAACTGCGGGGTTCCGCAGAAGACCAGCCGCAGCTTCGCCGGAGTCGTAGACATGCGCTCTACCACTCGCCGGCGCGCTGCATTTTGCGAATTTTGCGCAGGGCGAGGTCGCGCTTGAGGCTGCTGACGCGGAAGATGAAGAGGACGCCATCCAGGTGATCGATCTCATGCTGCATGCAGCGGGATAGCAGCTCTTCTCCCTCGGCCTCGTACCACTTGCCGTACTCGTCCTGGGCGCGGATTTTTACCTTTGCGGCACGCACGACTTTTTCGCGGATTTCGGGGAAGCTGAGGCAGCCTTCTTCTTCGTAGAGCTTGCCTTCGCGCTCGATGATCTCGGGATTGATGAGGACCATCTTCTTGGCGGGATCTTTGCCGTTGCTGACGTCGATGACGGTAACTCGCTTGGAGACGGCGACCTGCGGAGCGGCTAGGCCAACGCCCTGCGCGGCGTACATGGTCTCGAACAGGTCAGCTACGAACTGCCGGAGTTTGTCGTCGAATTCGGTAACCGGCTCGCCGGGTTGCTGGAGGACCGGTTCTGGGTACTTCACAATGGTTAATAACATGGTTCTTGAGAAATCACTTGCCTTTCTGTCGCGCCTGCTTAGAAGTTTTTGATCTGCTGGATGTAGCCGTCGTAGTTGCGCTTCAGCTCTTCTGCCGAGTCGCCGCCGAACTTTTCCATTACTTCCTTGGCGATGATGAAGGCTACCATGGCTTCGGCGGCCACGCCCGCTGCCGGAACAACGCAGATGTCGCTGCGCTCGTAGCTGGCTGATGTGGCTTCGCGGGTGTCGAAGCGGACGGACTCGAGCGGGCGGCGCAGGGTGCTGATGGGCTTGAGGTAGCCGCGCACGACCACGTCTTCGCCGTTGGAGATGCCGCCTTCGATGCCGCCGGCGTTGTTCTGGTGGCGCGTGAAGCGCGTAGGCTTTTCGCTTTCAGGACCGTAATGAATGGCGTCGTGGACTTGGGAGCCGAAGGATTCAGCTGCCGTTACGCCGCGGCCGATCTCGACGGCTTTCACCGCCTGCAGGCTCATGACCGCCCAGGCGAGCAGGCCGTCGAGACGCTCGTCCCAGTTGGCGTAGGTGCCGATGCCGGGGGGTAGGTTGTGAACGACGACTTCAAAGACGCCGCCGATGGTGTCACCGGTGCGGCTGGTCTCCTCGACCTCCTCTTTCATGCGGGCTTCGGTATCGGGGTCGACACAGCTTAGAAGAATCTCAGATTTCTGGGTGACGGCTACGATCTCATCCCAGGTCGCCGGACGCTCCAGCTCGACGCGGCCTACGCGGAGAACGTGGCTGGCGACTTCAATGCCCAGATGGCGCAGCAGCAGCTTGGCGAAGGCTCCGGCGGCTACACGGGAGGTGGATTCGCGAGCCGAGGCGCGTTCGAGGACGTAGCGTGCATCTTTGAAGTTGTATTTGAGCGCGCCGGGCAGGTCGGCATGGCCGGGGCGCGGCGACGCGACCGCCTGGTGCTTGCTGGGGTCGCCGGCTTCGACGGGCAGCTTCTCTTCCCAGTTTTTCCAGTCGCGGTTCGGGATCTGGATGGCGATGGGCGAGCCGATGGTCTTGCCGTGGCGCACGCCGGAAAGGATGTGGACCTTGTCGGTCTCGATCTTCATGCGGCCGCCGCGGCCGTAGCCCTGCTGGCGGCGCCAGAGCTCGCGGTTGATGAAGTCGATGTCGACGATGAGGCCGGCGGGCAGGCCGGAGATGAGCGCGATGAGTGCTTCGCCGTGCGACTCTCCGGCGGTTTCAAAACGAATCATGACTATCTGATTGTAACGAAAGAGACGAGCCAACACCGCAGGGCGATGTTGGCTCGTTTGGGAAGCAGCTTGGAACTTGTAGATCAGAACTTGTAGATCAGACCAAGTCTGCGCCGAAGAAAAGCTTCCAGGCTTAAAACCGGACCAAGATCGCACCCGTGGTAACGGTTTGGTTGGTTCTCAAGTCAGGCCACCAGATTGCACTGGTACCGGCGCCAGTGCCGCCGCAGAAAGTTTCCGCGGCCGTAAGCGCACCGTAGCCGAAGCCGGAGTCTCCGCCCGCTGCGCATTGATAATGCGCCGCGTTGCCGTTGTTGCCCCCTGGGGGTGTAATGCCGCCGCGGCCCGTCCAGTAGGGCACATCGGAGTAGCGATAGCCTTCCTCCAACCGGAAAGTGATGAACTGGCTAGGCATATAGTCCAGGGTGACAGTTCCGTCATGCATCTGAGCGCGATCCCCGCCGTTTTCCGTAAAGTACGGAGTCCCGGTGATTGCTGTTGCGCCGTTGATGGGAGGCAGCAGAGTAAGGTAACGTCCGGGGTTGTTCATTTGGCCGCCGCCCAGGGTCAAAGCATACAGGTTTTTCTTGAACCACATGCGTTCGTAGGCCATCCAGCCGATGAAGGCCTGCTTGGGACGGCCATTCTTGCTGTTCATGCAGTTCACGCCACCGGTGTAGGTTGAACTCGACCCCATCTCAGGAGAGTTACCCTTCGGATCGTACGCTCCGCTGGAAGGGCCGCCGCCGTATTCGCAACCCAAGTCTCCAGTAAGTGTGAACGCAGCCTTGTCCAGGAATTTCCCAGGATTGTCGTAGTACTTCACTTGCGCACTATAGTCGGCATGGATGCGCGAGCGGCCAGGGAAACCGGCGGCGTCTTCGCCAAGACCGTAGTTGTTCCACACGAAATCGAGATACGGTTTAGGGCGCCACAGGATCTGGCCGCCAAGGCCAGGCTTGCCGTTCGTGCGGGCATACGACTGCCAGCCGTTGATGACCCACGGCTCGATCTTCAGCTTCGCCGTTGGGAAATACTGGACGCGGAGGCCATTGAAAAACCATGGCGTATTCGAGGAGACGAAGGAAGGTTGGTAGGCCCAGTTGTCGGCGTTGTAATAGCTGAAAAGGCCAATGTACGAGACGAAGATACCTGCATCCACGTTCAAACCATGGGCCACATCCCAGTGATAGCCGCCCCAGGCTTCAGAGACATATCGGTATGCATCCGCGAGATCCCACTGGCCGCGATTGGGGCTGGCGTCGTTACGCGGAGTTGTCGTGGCAAACATTCCATACATCGTCAGAAATCTTCCGCGCACATTGTTGATGTGAATGTCGCCGCCGAAGCTCAACTGTTCCACTTGAAACTCATCGGAGCGAAAGCTCTCCGTCGACCCACCCATGGAGTCGTCTTTGGGGTGGTTGTAATCCAGCATGTAATTCGTGTCCGCGCGGAACTCCGGTGTAAAGTACTTCGTGCTCATCGGGGTGTCCGTCACGCGTCCGTTGCTGTTGAGCCAAGTCCAGTCGCCAGGAAATGGTTCGCCTTTGGTGGTGATTTGAGAGCTGATCTCGGGAGCCGCCGCTGTTGCCGGAGCAGCAGCAGCTTGCGTTATGCCCGTCGTTGAACTGCTTGTAACCCCGCTTGTCGTTGCCGCCTCGGCCGCACGCAATGCGTTGGCATCCTTGTCCGCCGTCACGGCGCCGCTGGCCTCTTTGCTCTCTTTCAACTCCGCTTCGAGCTGCGCGATATGCGCCTTCATCTCGGCCAGTTCTCTAGCGATGTCGTCGTTGCTGAGAGGGGCCTTTGCTGCCGTTGGCGCGGCTGATGCTGGCATGTCGCTCGAATCGGGCTGAGGTCCCTGTTGCGCCACTCCTACTGCGGAAACGCACAAGATTGCGCTCGATAGACAAAACTTCTTGGCAACTTTCAAATAATTCCAGGCTTGACCCATGGCTCTCCTACTTCCGCGCGCGGATTGCATTTCGCACACAAATTTAGATATACGAGCCACACCGTAAGCTTCATCTATACAGGAAATAAACTTTTCGTAAGCAGGTATAAGCCTTCGTAAGCTGCGGGCCTCCTGCAGGGACGATAAATACCTTAGATTGTTTGAGATATAGGAGTTCAGTCTTCCCTCAAGACGGGCGTCTGTGAAGTGCCATACTACTAGGAAGATGTACTGGGAATCACGCCATGAACTTCATTACGAGGCATCGACGAACCAGTGCCATTGGTCTTCGGGTAGGGGAAAAGTGACGAGGAGGGTCGAAGATGGGCGCGATAAGTGCCTCGCCGTGCGACTCTCCGGCGGTTTCGAAAAGGATCATGACTCTTTGATTTTAATAAAGATGAGGCGCTGGGAAGTTCGATGTGAACTTGAGACTCAGAAAGCCGACGTTTCTTCCGGCTTGAGCGGCTCGGCTCTCCCGGCTTGATGGAAGGCAAGAATCCCGAAGAACACTCCTCCAATTACAGCACCAATAACGCGGTGGATTCCAGCGACATATTGGAATTTGTCGCCTGGGAAGAAATCCCGCCATGAAATCGCGATAAATACGACAGAGAGCAAGCCTCCGGCCAGAAAACACAGCGCAATTGCCGACCGCCTTTGCGCTGAAGCCTGGCTAATTTTATTCCTGCTCCAAAAGATCGCTCCGAACAACGAAGCTACTGCAAGGAGCTCAAGAGCCTCCCCGAAAATCTGGAACCCAAAATCGGAATGCGTTTGCAACGGGAGGAAATGATCCGAGTCAAAAATCCCAATTGCCGCAAGGTACAGAGAGACCAACAGAAGATAGAGCGCGCCCTGGAGATTTTCCGTATGGCCATATCGACTCCTGCTGAGAATCTTAATCCAAAAACCAATGCCACTGATCTTCCGTCAGCGGAACTACGCTGAGGCGGCCGATGATGACCAGCGGGGACTGGGCGAAGAGCGGTTCGGCTTTAATCTGGGCGAGGGTTTTGGGCGTTTTGAGACGCTTGCCCACTTTGACTTTGACGATGGGAACTTTGGGGTCGGCGGCGTCCACGCTGAGAACTGTGCCGGTGCCGACGGCGGTGCGCTCGTCGCCGGTGTGGTAGAAGATCCACTTCGTGCCCTTGGGCATCTCGCGCAGATATTTGACGGCGGTGGGGTTGGTGACGCCGTCCCAGACAGTCTCCTGGTCGCGGAGAAAGTCGTCGAAGGAGTACTTGTCGGGTTCGGTTTTGAAGAGGAAGTAGCTCATGAGAAGTTCATGATAAGCCATCGAGGCGAATTGTGGATGCCTGACGAGCGAATCGACGATACAACAGGACCGAGACAATGGAATGACATTCGGCTGTACGCGGCGCGCTTAGACTGACTCTGGCGTGGCCTGCAAAGGCTAGCACCGGGAGCGTTCCTTTGATGCGCTTGTTGAATCCAGTAACTGTTTTGATGCT
>Ga0302326_10006336_pt1 | contig 26543 bp, 20 predicted proteins | sample Palsa_T0_3_FD_202264 | JGI IMG/M metagenome (GOLD analysis project Ga0302326, IMG submission 202264) | Peat permafrost microbial communities from Stordalen Mire near Abisko, Sweden - Palsa_T0_3 | ecosystem: Environmental > Terrestrial > Soil > Palsa > Peat permafrost | place: Sweden: Abisko... | reverse complement strand
CCATGGGAATGTAGGCGCGCGGCGCCATCATGGCGACCCCCGGTGACTCGCCTGGCACCTTCTTCACGGCGCCGATGACCGTGAACAGCGTCTTGCCCATCTTCACCTGGTCGCCGACATGCACGCTAAATTGCGCGAGGAGCGTCGGCTCCACGATGGCGACCGCGTCGCCCGAGCGAAGCTGGTCCGCCGCCCCGGCCGGATCCGTCTCAAACGTGCCATAGAAGGGAAAGCCTCCCTGGACGGCGTGGATCTGGACGAGGCGCAGGCGCTTCACCAGCGGGAACGTCATCATGGACGAGAACGTCTGCTCGCGGGAGATCTCGCCGTGCAGGCTCGCCAGGTAATCCAGGACAGGGGCGCCCAGGGGCGCGGGCGACGTCACGAGCAGGTCCGCGCCGAGGAGCCCCTTCGCCTCGGTGTCGATCGCGCGGCGCACGTTCGCGCTGAAGGAGCCGATCGACACCAGCGCCGCGATGCCGAGGACGACGGAGAACGAGTACAGGACGAGGCGCCGGCGCGAGGCGCGCGAGTCGCGCCAGGCCATGGAGAGGACGAAGCTCATCGGGTCAGGCCGGGACGGGATTCATCTCGTCGGACACGATAGATCCGTTCTTCAGGTGCAGGATTCGCTGGCAGCGGCCGGCCAGCTCGCTGTTGTGCGTCACGAGGACGAGGGTCGTCCCGCGCTCGCGGTTCAGGCCGAAGATGAGCTCGACCATCGATTCCGAGGTGTCCCCGTCGAGGTTGCCCGTGGGCTCGTCGCAGAAGAGGATCTTGGGGCTGTTGATGAAGGCCCGGGCGAGCGCGACGCGCTGCTGCTCGCCGCCGGAAAGCTGGACCGGGTAGTGACCGGATCGGGCGGCCAGGCCGACGCGCTCCAGGAGCGCCCTGCCCTGAGGCTCGCAGCCGCCCTCGCCCCGGAGTTCCAGCGGGACGAGGACGTTCTCAAGGGCGGTCAGGGTCGGGATCAGCTGGAAGTTCTGGAAGACGAAGCCGACGCTGGCATTGCGCACGCGGGCGCGCGCGTCCTCGTTCAGCGTGTCAAGGCGCTCCCCCGCCAGCTCCACCCACCCTCCCGTGGCCTGGTCGAGCCCGGCGCAGAGGCCCAGCAGCGTCGTCTTGCCGCTGCCGCTCGGCCCCACGATCGCAAGGCTCGAGCCTGCATCGAGTTCGAAACTCGACTCATGGAGCACCGTCAGGGGTCCGGCGGCCGTCTCATAAGTCTTTGTCAGGCGGTTTACCCGGAGCATCGCGTCAGGTGACATGGGCGCCACAAAACACGCGGGGACCCGCAAGGGCAAACACTTGGGGCGGATCGCATGAATTCAGCCTTGTCGATGCAACTCAGTTGAATCAACATCTGCGGCCATGGTCCGGCAGAGGTTTTTGTTAGCGGCCGCTTTCGCGGCGACGGTGGCGTGCAGCCTCAAGGGACAGGTCGTCTGGATCGGCGGCTTTCCCGATTTCTCCAGCAACACGGCGTCCAACTGGGTGGGAGGGACCCTGCCGCTTGGCGACGGGACCGAGATGCTGGAATTCACCGACGTCTCCTCGAGCAGTTTCATCCTGAACAGCAACTGGGCGTTCAACCAAGTCTTTGTCACGAGCGTCGTTGAGGACAACGCAAACCCGAAGATCGTCGGGAGCGGCACGCTCACGATCGGCGCGGGCGGCATCGTGGTCGCCAACGACGGCGACGTCCTGAATACACTCGAGATCAGCACGCCTGTGGCGCTCAGCGCCGCGCAGACGTGGGACTCCGCCGTCGATTCGCAGATCATCATCAACGGGGCGCTGACGGGGAGCGCCGCACTGACGCTCGACACGATAAACTCCACGGAGACGTTTGAGTTCAACGGCGCGTCGACGATGTTTACAGGCCCCATCAATGTCGCGGGGTCCTATGCCACCGTCATCGTCTCAAATGGCAGCGCGCTGGGAACAGGGCCCGTGACCCTGGGAGACAACACCACGCTCGCGGTCAACACCGGGTCGCCCATCGCACTCGGCAACGCCCTGACGCTCGGCAACGACACGGCCGACGGCCCCACGGTGACGTTCGGCGGACAGACCAACCTTTCAAATCCCTTCGCGACGAACTTGACGCTCGCCGGACCGGTGACGCTCTTTGAACCGGACCTCGTCATCAATATCGGCCAAAACACGGGGCTGACCATCACGGGGGGCATCACCGGAAGCGAAGCCGTCCTCGCGTTCGACACTCCCTCCGAAACCAATGCGAACGCGATCGTCGACCTCCAGGGCGCTTTCACCGGGATTACGGCCCTGACGCTTGATGACGGTGTCAGCGTGATCCTCGACGGGCCCGACACGAGCCAGAGCACCAACCTCACGGCCCTCGTGACCAACGGCTCCTCCTACCTGGGCCTCGGTCCCGCCTACGTCGGAAACGTGGCGAACTTTTTCGCGCTCATCGGCAGCACAGAAGGCCAGGGAAGTTTTCAGGGGAGCATCGGGTTTGACGGCGGCGCGATGATCAACGAGACAATCGACCTGACCAACTTCACGAACCCGAATTTCGTCGGCCTGGGATCCGCGACAACGGCGACCATCGGCCCGGACGCCTTCATCATCCCTGTGGGGGGAGACACGGCCGGAGGGAACATGAACAACACGCCGTCGGCCTACCAGTTCGGCGGGGGCGGCGGAACGCTCACCGTACAGACCGCCCTCTCCGATGGCTCCTTCTACGTCAATGTTGACGACAATGGAACCGTTCCGAACGCCCTGAGCCTCACCGCGGGGAATGCCCCGCTCACCCTCGTCCTTTCAGGCGACCTGAGTTACTCGGGCGGGACCTATGTCGATGGTGCGGTGCTGATCTTCAACACCCCGCTTCCTAATTTCGGAAGCCTCTACGTCGGCCAAGGTGGTTTTTTTGAGGGCGGGAGCACGAACACAGGCTATATCGGCGTCACCGCGCTTTCGAACTACGGCCCCGGAAGCGCGCAGGACTTCATAGCCCTCTTCAGCCCGGATTCCACCCGTGGCGTGATCGGATTTGACGTGATCGGCGGCGGCCCGAACGTCATTCCGGACAACATCAGCCTGATTGGGCTGGGAACCAACGTCTTCCTGGGAACGGCCACCTCGGTGCAGTACACAGGGACCATCACCCCGGCGAGCGGCGAGTCCGGCGGCGCCTATAATTTTGCGGGAGTCAAGGGTGGCGCCGTCACCGTGGAGTCGTCCCTGGCCGACTACGGCGGACCGTCGACCGTGACCATCGGCCTGCCCGAGCCCCTGGAGAGCTTCAACCTCGCGCTGGGATACCCCTCGGTGTCCTCCGTCACCCTGAGCGGCGACAATTCGTACAGCGGGGGCACCATCCTCAACAGCGGCATCCTCTATGTCACGAATTCGAGCTCGCTGGGCAATTTCAGCTCTGTCCTGCAGGTGCCCGAACCCCCCGAGGATTCCGGGAGGACAGGATGGGCCGCGACGCTCGCGACCTCCGGCGCGCCCGTCGCAATCCCCAACGCTATTGAAATTTCATTTGCGGGGCTCGCCCTCAATTCCGGGAGCGGTAATCTCCTGTCGCTGACGGGCCAGATCTCGGACCTCGTCGACCAGGGACCGGGAGAGCTCGGCGTTTTCGGCCCCGTCGACATCTCAGGCAACAACACCTACACGGGGGGGACGATCGTCAGCAACGCCGCGCTGGAGGTCGACAGCGACAGCGGCCTCGGAACCGGCACCGTGCAGGCGACCGGTAGCACCCTGATTTTCACGAGCACGGCACCCATGTTGAGCAACCTGAAGCTGACGTCGTCGACGGCCACGTTCGACGGGAGCCCAATTCTCGACTATCTCCAGATGGAGGCATCGACGATCAACTTCGAGGGCGCGACCGCCTTTGTCGACGGCGTCAAGGGGGATGACGCCACCTCCGGCAATGTCATAAACCTCGGGACGGGCACACAGCTCACGCTCAGCACCGACGACGACGTCGACGGCAGCTTCGATTTCAACGGGGCGATCAACGGCTCCGCGGGAAGCAGCGTCTTGCTGACAGGCGAAGGCTCGATAAACCTGCACGGGGCCAGCACCTATGGCGGGGGCACGACGATCGACGTGGACACGGCGGCCATCGCGAGCAACAACGCGGCATTTGGGACGGGCCCCGTCAATCTTGGCACGGGATCCGTCGTGGCGACAAACCTGGGTGTCACGCTCACAAACCCGATCGTCTTCGGCGAGTCATCCAGCGCCGGGCTCGCCGGGTTCGGCACCTTCTCGCCCGGCGGTACGCTCGACTTCGCCAATGGGAACGGCGTCGATCCCGGCCGGGCGCTGATCAGCGCCGGCAGCGGCGGCAGCTACCTGCCCGTGCCCGGGGCGCTCACGATTGGCGGAGGTACCTCCGTCACGTTCGACGTCGAGGGCACCTACGTCTTTGCCATGTCGGACGCCACGGGCGCCGCCGGCTCGGGCTATGGCACGCTCAACATGCCGGGCGAGACCCTGACGATTTCCGCGACGTCCATGGATCCGTTCGTCATCGTGATGCTCTCGTTTGACCCCGCGACGGCAATGGCGGGCATGGCCCAGAATTTCAACTCTTCGACAGGGTACACGTGGACCCTCGTCAGCGCAGGCAACATCGTGGGCTTCACCGCGGGCGCCTTCGTGGTCGATTTCGCAGGCTTCCAGAATAGCATCGGCACCGGCGGATTTTCGGTGTCGCAGGTGGGAAATGACCTGGAACTGAATTTCTCACCTGTTCCCGAGCCGTCGACCTGGCTCATGATGGCTGGCGGCCTGGCGACGCTGGGGGCCGCCTGTCGCCGGCGCCGCGGCTGAGGTCCCCACGACGCGGCTTTGTCGCGTACGCGCTCGAAAAACCGTGAAACCGGGGTCTATTCCCGGGAGACATGCCCCTGCACCTGACAAGAGGAACGATCGCCGCCCTCGCGCTCCTGCTTGCGCCGCGCCTTGGCGCAGCGGGGGATCCCTCGCCCGGGCCGCGCACGGTCGTGTTCTTCGGCGACAGCCTGACCGCGGGCTACGGGCTCAGCGATCCCGACACCGAGTCCTACCCGGCCCAGATCCAGCGGCACATCGAGGAGGACCACCTGGCGTGGCACGTGGTCAACGCCGGCCTGAGCGGGGAGACGAGCGCCGGCGGCCTGCGGCGCGTCGACTGGGTCCTCAATGCCAGGGCCGACGTGTTCGTGCTCGAGCTGGGGGCGAACGACGGCCTCCGCGGTACGGCGCCCGACGTGACGCGGGCGAACCTGCAGGGCATCATCGACCATGTGCGCGCCAAATACCCCGAAGCCAGGATCGTCCTGGCGGGGATGAGGATGCCGCCCAGCATGGGGCAGGATTTTGCGAGCGCCTTTGACGCCATCTACCCGGCCCTGGCGAAGAAGAACGGCATCGCCCTGATCCCCTTCCTCCTCGATGGCGTGGCGACGGTCACGGACCTGAACCAGGGCGACGGCATCCATCCCACGGCCGCGGGCGCCGTCATCGTCGCCGACGGCGTGTGGAAGGTGATCCATCCGCTCCTCGCGCGTTCCGGCTGACGCCGGGGAGATATCCCGAATTCGCCCTTGCCGCTGCAAATGGCATCGGGAAATCTTGCCCATGCTCCAGCAGATGTCGCGTATCCTCGTTTGTGCCGCGCTTGGGCTGGCGTCGGCAGGGACCGGGGCCCAGGCAACCCTCACCAACGGGGGGCGTCCTCAGCTCGAGCGACTTCACCGTCGATTGCATGTCTGAGTCCGCGTATGACGACAGCGGCTCGTGGACGTTCACCGGAGTGGGCAACAGCCTCGACCTCAATTTCACGCCGGTTCCCGAGGCCTCCACATGGATGAGGGTGGGCACAGGCCCATCCGCCCCTGGGGCCGCCGCCCGGCGCCGACGCCATTGACCCTTCGCCTCCTACTTGCGCTGGGAGCCATCCTGGCGCTCGGCTCCTGCGCCAAGCGCGAGGCGCCCGCGGACGCGGCCGTCAAGTCCCAGACACTGCTTCTCGGGAACGCGGCCGAGCCCGAGGACCTCGATCCGCAGGTGGTGGTCACCTACACGGACCAGAACATCCTCCTGGCCCTCTTCGAGGGCCTCACTGCTGTCGACGAGGCGACCTCCCAGGCGGTGCCCGCGGCGGCCAAGTCCTGGGAATCCTCGAAGGACGGCTTGGTCTGGACCTTCCAACTGAGGGGGGACCTGCGCTGGTCGAACGGCGAGCGCCTCACGGCGGATGACTTCGTCCAGTCCTGGGAGCGCATGCTCTCGCCCGCGTTCGCGGCCGAGTACGCCTACCTCCTTTACCCCATCAAGAACGCCGAGGCCTTCAACAAGGGTACCTTTGCCGACCCGTCGCGCCTCGGCCTCTCGGCGCCCGACCCGCTGACCGTGAGGATCGAGATGGAGCGGCCGACGCCCTACATGCCGATCCTCGTCGCCCAGCCGCCCTGGTACCCCGTCAACCCGCGGGTCCTCGACCACTTCGGGGCCATGTCCAAGCGCGGCACCTCGTGGACGCGGCCCGGCAACCTCGTCGGCAACGGGCCGTTCACGCTCGACGAATGGACGCCGAACGCGCGCATCGTCGTCTCCAAGAACCCGGACTACTGGAATGCCGACACGGTGACCCTGCAGCAGATCATCTTCTTCCCGACCGATAATCCCGACACGGAGGAGAGGGAATTCAGGGCGGGGCAGCTGCACATCACCTCGACGCTCCCCCTCGCCAAGATAGAGGGGTACCGCAGGGAATCGCCGGACCTGCTCCGCGTGGACCCGTTCCTGCAGACGTTCTTCCTGAGGTTCAACGTGCGGCACGCGCCCTTCGGCGACCCGCGCGTCAGGCGCGCGCTCTCGCTCGCCATCAACCGCGACATCATCGCGAAGCGCGTGCTCTCCGGCGGGTATCCCCCCGCGCATTCCCTGACGCCGCCCAACACCGGGGGCTACACGGCCGAGGCCCGCGTGGGATTTGACGTGGAGCAGGCAAGGAGCCTCCTCGCCGACGCCGGTTTCCCCGGGGGCAAGGGCATGCCCGCCTTCGAGGTGATGGTGCGCAATGACGGCGTCCAGGGACCGGTCATGGAGGCGATCCAGGCCATGTGGGAGAAGGAACTCGGCCTGCACGCAACCCTGGCGAGCATGGAACAGAAGACCGTGGTCCAGAACCAGCAGACGCTCAACTATTCCGTCGCCACTGCGAGCTGGGCGGGCGACTTCCTCGACCCTGTGACCTTCCTCGACCTCTTCGTGACCGGAGGCGGCAACAACTGGACGGGATGGGGAGACAAGGCCTACGACGCCCTGATCGACCAAGCGGCCGCTGCGGCCGACACGTCGCAGCGGTTCGCGATATTCCAGAAGGCGGAGGCTTATCTCCTCGAGCAGGGGCCGATTGCGCCGCTTTATTTCGGGGCGCACTCCTACCTGATCCGCCCGGAGGTCAAGGGGTGGACCCCCGCCCTCCTCGGCTACCACCGCTACGGCCTCGTCCGGCTGGAAAATTGAGGTATCGGATTGTCGCCGGCGCCCGCCGCGGGTAGCGTTTCCCCCGGATGCGATCCCTCCTCGCCCCCTTCATCCTCTTCCTGTCGCTGGGAGCCGCGGCGCTGGCCGGCGATCCCTACTTCAAGCGGGTATGGCCCGAATGGCGCGATGCCGACTCGTTCCAGAGCTTCTATGAGGACCACACCGGCAAGGAGCTGGTCGGGAAGTGGACGATGATCCGCAGCCAGCCCAGCAGCCGGAGCGGCCTCTATTTCCTGACCCGGATCAACAACCCGGGCGCGGCGATGCGGGGGGCGACCCTCGTGCTGCGCATCATCTCCCCGGAATCCGAGAACACGCGCACCTTCAGTTTCCTCACCGACGTCCCTACGGGCAGCCGCCTGTTCGAGATCGGCCTGACCGGCACGGACTGGACGGGGGCCAAGGTTCAGCCCGTGGCCTGGGACATGGAACTCAAGGGGATCGATGGCAGGGTCGTGGCCAGGAAGGTCAGCTTCCTCTGGGAGAAGCCCGAGGCCTCGCCGGTCGCCGGAGGCCGATGATCGACCCGAACAACGTCACGAATCCGTCCCGGACCGCGGCCGAGCTCGAGGAATTCCTCCTCTTCTGCGTGGTGGTCGCCGGGAAGAACGCCGACCAGCAGTCCCTGAAGCTCGAGCGGTTCCTCTCGGGACGCAGGCCGTTCGCCTACATCCGCTCGAGCCACCGCGGCGGCACGCTCGACGGGGCGCTGCGCGAGGTGCGCCTCGGCAAGTACTCCCTCCTCGGGCGCAGCTTCAGGGAACTGGCGCATTCCGGCACCGACCTGGCGACCTGCACCTGGGAGGAGCTCATGCTCTTCCCGGGCATCGGAATCAAGACGTCCAAGTTCTTCATCCTCCACTCGCGCGCGAGCCAGATGCACGGCGTCCTCGACACCCATGTCCTCGCCTGGATGCGCGACCACTGGAAGGCTCCGGGACGGGGCAGGCTCGAGGTGCCGCGGCATTCCCCGCAGGACCCTCGCATGTACCGCTTCTGGGAGACCGTCTACTTCGGGATGGTGTCGCAGCGGCACCACGGCCGCACGGTCGACTGGGCGCGCTTCGACCTGGACCTCTGGAAGGAGCGGCGCGGCGGCGCCGCGGCCTAACCCCTCTGGATCAGCTCGACCTCGTAGCCCTCGGGCGCGTCGATGAAGCCGATGATCGAGCCCGAGCTCGTCCGGGTCGGGCCGTCGCTCAGCTTGTGGCCCTTCTTCTGGACGGCGGCGGCGAAGGCCGCCAGGTCGTCGATCTCGAAGGCGAGGTGCATCAGGTCAGGCTGGACCTCAACCGGGGGGCTGTCCGGCAGCTGGCAGATCTCGATCTCCTCGTCGCTGTTGGGTGTGCGCAGGAAAGCGAGCTGGGCGCCCCGGGGCGAGGTGTGCCTTCGTCCGACCTTGAGACCGATCACGTCCTCATAGAATTTCACGGTGCGCTCGAGATCATTCACGCGCATGCGCGTGTGCAGGAGTTTCTTGACCATGGGCGAGATTGGCACGGCGCGCCGCGGACCGCAAGCGCGCGGCGCCCCCGGGAAATTGGCCGATCCCCATGGACAATCCCTCCGAATCGGGGCAACGTTTCAGCCCCCTCCCCCCATGAAAACCCCCGCCTTCCTCACGCTAGGATGCCTCGTCATTTCGTCGTCCGTCCTCCGCGCCGAGCCCGACCCGAACTGGCTCGGGCACGACCGCGAGCGCCCGATGGCAACCGTCATCGACCCGGGCACCGCCAGCACCGAGGAGCAGCCCGGAAAGCCGCCGTCCGACGCCATCGTCCTGTTCGACGGGACCGACAAGTCCCAGTGGGTCGCGATGGACGGCAGCCCGACCAAGTGGATCGTCCACAACGGCGCCCTGGAATGCGTGCCGGGAAGCGGCTATGTTCGCACGCTTGAGTCCTTCGGCGACTGCCAGCTGCACATCGAGTGGGCCTCCCCCAACCCGCCCCACGGCGTGAGTCAGGACCGCGGCAACAGCGGCGTCTTCTTCGGCTACGACCGCTACGAGTGCCAGGTCCTCGACTCCTACCAGAGCAAGACCTACGCCGACGGCGCCGCGGGCGCGATCTACGGGCAGTATCCCCCGCTCGTGAACGCGATGCGCCCCCCGGGCCAGTGGCAGACCTACGACATCATCTGGACCTCGCCGCGGTTTGATGCCGACGGCAAGCTCCTCTGCAAGGCCCGCGAGACCGTGTTTCACAATGGCGTGCTCATCCAGAACAACGTCGAGCTGACGGGCCCCACCGGCTGGATCGGGCGCGTCCCGTACAAGGCGCATCCCGAGCGGATGCCGATCGCCCTCCAGGACCACGGCCACCCCGTGCGGTACCGCAACGTCTGGGTGAGGGAGCTCAACAACCCGCGCCACAGGGAGTACATGCTCCCGGAGGCGGTGCTCGACACGTACGTCGGGTCCTACGGCCGGGCCAAGTGGAACACCATCAAGATCGAGCGCCTGCCCGACGGGCTCCTCTCGCTGACACTGGCCGACCAGAAGCTCGTCTTGCACGCCATGTCGCAGACCAAGTTCTTCGCCCTGACCACCGACGTGCAGTGCGAGTTCAAGTCCGTGGACGGCAAGAAGGACCTGATCGTCTCGGTCGGCGAGGACGACGTCCACGCCATGAACCTTGAGCTGATCCCTCAGTAGCCGCGGGGGGAATGAACACCTCCGGGCCCCCGCGCCATCCGAGGCCCGCCCCGGGATGCACGTGAACTCGGTAGCCTAGAACATGTAGCTCACGTCTATCCGAAACAGGACGGATGCAGCCACTTGGTTCCCGGTGAAGTGCTGGTAAAGGGGCAGCTCAACATCCGAATATAACTTCACCGGGTGCAGGTCGAACTCGAGTCCGGGCGCGGCGACCAGGCGCTCGAAACCGGACGCCACGGGATAGGTCGCGTTGTTGCCCGTGTCCGTTCCGCGCACGGATATCTTAAGTTGCCCTACGGGCGCTACCAATACACGGCCGATGCGCCAGCCGTTGTAGTAGGCCCCGACCGAGACGTCGAATTCCGTTCCGGGCCTGTACTGCACCTGCGTCAGCACCGGCATGTCGAGCAGAGCCTGCGTAAAGCCGCTCCATCCATAGTCCGTGTCAAAGTTGAAGCGATAGAATCCGCCGAGAAGGATGTCGGTACTCCCGCTTCCGATCTGTGAGTCGCGGTCGATGTCGCCCCAGAAGTTGTTCTGCGTGTAGCTTCCGGTCGGCAGTTTGATCCCGAAAAGCAACCCTCCGGAAAGGTCCGGCGAGAAACCTGTATAGATTCCCTCGAGGCGTATGTCGCCAAAGCCGCTGAAATTCAGGTCGGTGAGGGGCCCCCCCGGCGCGTAGCTTACGGTCACGAAATGACGCTCCTCGTAGGGGATGTCCATTCGGAGTCCCCAACTGCGGTTGAACATGTCCTGGAAGCCGAAGGTTTCCCAGCTGGTCCTGATGTCCTTGTCCGAGTTGTCGGCATTCGGCGCTTCCGAGGATCCGCTCCAGTTGTGATTCTGGTCCTGGTAGTCGTAGTCAATGTCGGTCATGATGCCCGAGCCCGTAGGGAGCATCGAATTCGTTCCAACCTCATAGATGCCGCAGCCGCAGGCGCAGGCGTACAGCCTTGGCACCATGGCCTGCGCAAGGAGGAACGCCGAGGCCGCTGCAAGGAGCGAGCGCGGCCGCCATACAGCTGGCAGTCGATTTGGGTCGGAGGGTACAGGGGTTGGTGCGTTGGGAGCCGGAGTGAACCGGCTGGAAAAGCTAAATGTCATTGGAAGGCAAAATGGCGTAAAGATATGTGGAACTGTGGCTATGCGCGGGAACCCGCGCAGTTGCGTTGAAACGGAAGCCGCTGGGAAGAAGCCGCGACTCGCGTTGAGCCGGGTGCCTCGCCAATGGCTTGATATAAGGCGCCCTAGCGCCGCTCTCGGGGCTGGCGCGGCCGCCGGCAGGTCCTATCCTGCAAGAGCCTTCGGCGGAGGCTGGGGCACGTCGTCGCCCCGCGTCAAGGGGCGCGACGGGCGAACCTCGGGCCAGTCCCGCCCCGGGGGCGGGACGATGCGCAAGCCCGCGTCCTGGAATACCAGGATCATCTTCTCCGCGGCCGGCGCCGGAATACCGGGCGCGTGGCGGCTGTCGGTCTCGCGCGCGGCCCGGACCGCCTTGCACAGCGGGCACGGGCGGGCGGGATCAAAGGTGTCCCGCGCCGCGGCGCAAATCGACTCGGTGCCGGCATAGCCCGCGAACATTCTCGCCCAGGCGACCCCCTGGGCCACGTCGAGCATGCCGCCGCTCGCGCACATCCACGCGAGAAGGAGGGAGATCGAGGCGAGCCTGCGCAGCATCGGGCCCGAGGCTCCGGCCCTGCGCGTGGCGCTGCAAGCCCTAAGGAACCCATTCGGGGCGCTTCCGCAGGCCATGAGGAGGCGCCGGCCCCGGCCCAAAAACCTCCCCAAACTGGACAATGCGCCCGCAAGGCCCCAAGGTGGGGGCGCCGCTCCCATCCCCGGGCCCACGGGTCCATGGAAGCGGATTCCCCCTCAGCCCCCCACCCCATGGACGTTCGAGACGTGACCCGCCGCGAGGCCCTGAAAAAGGCGGCATTCGCAGGGATGCTCCTTCCGCTGCTCGGCACCCTTCCCGGCCTTCGCGCCGACGACGCGGCCCCCGCCGCGCCCGAAACAAAGGGTCCCGCGCTTCGCCTCGGCCTCGCCACGTATTCGCTCCGGAAGATGACGGCGGACCAGGCGGTGGCCGCCCTCGCCGACATGAAGATCACGTCCATTTCCGTTTTCCGGGTCCATGTGCCGATCCTGCTCAGCACCCCCGACGTGTGCCGCGAGGCGGCGAAGCGGTTCACCGACGCGGGCCTCAGGATCGCCAGCACCGGAGTGGTCACCCTCAAGGCCTCGGAGTCGAGCATGCGCCAGGCCTTTGAATGCGGGAAGGCCGCGGGACTCTCGCTGATGACGGCCTCGTACGCCGTCCCCCCCGACAGGGACACCCTCCTCATGACCGAGCGGTTCGTCCGGGAGTACGACATCCGGCTCGCCTTCCACAACCACGGCCCCGAGGACGCCATCTTCCCGTCGCCCCTCGACGTGTGGAAGGCGGTCCAGCCCTACGACGAGCGCATGGGCCTGTGCATCGACGTGGGGCATTCCGCGCGCGCGGGCGTCGACCCCACAGAGGCGATCCTCACGTGCAGCTCCCGCTTGTATGACGTCCACATGAAAGACACGGTCGCCCCCGCGGGGGCGAAGAAGGACCTTCCCGTCATCTGCGGCTTCGGCCGCCTCGACCTGCGCTCCATCATGGCGGCGCTCCTCAAGGTCCGCTATGCCGGGCAGGTCGGCCTCGAGTACGAGGTCGACGCCCCGGACCCGGTGCCCGGGATCGCGCAGTCCTTCGGCTACATGCGCGGGCTCCTCGAGGCCCTCGCGCCCCAGCATTCCACCGTGCCCCTCTCCCCATCATGAACAACGAAGTCGACCGCCGCCAATTCATCAGGACAACCGCCGCCGCCGGGATCGGGCTCGCCGCCCTCCCCTCGTGGATCTCGGCCCAGACCACGGCGGGCGGGACTGACACCGTGCGCGTGGCCGTCGTCGGCACGAACAACCGCGGCCTCGACCACATCGGGTGCCTCGGCGGCATCGAGGGCGTCGACATCGCCTACATCTGCGACGTCGACGACAACGCCCTGGCGAAGGGCATGAAGAAGGCGTCGGCGCTCCCCGGGGCCGCCCCCAAGGCGCTGAAGGACTTCAGGCGCGCCCTCGACGACAAGTCGATCGACGCCATCACGATCGCCGTGCCCGACCACTGGCACACGCCGATGGCGATCATGGCCATGGCCGCGGGCAAGCACGTGTACGTCGAGAAGCCCTGCAGCCAGAATCCCCACGAGGGCGAGCTCCTGCTCCACGCGATAGGCCGGTATAAGAAGCTCGTGCAGATGGGCAACCAGCGCCGCTCCTTCCCGAACATGCACGTCGCGGTCAAGGAGATCCGCGAGGGCGTGATCGGGCGCGCCTACTATGCGAAGGCCTGGTACGACAACAACCGGGCGAGCATCGGCGTGGGGACCGAGGTCCCAGTGCCGGCGACCCTCGACTATGAGCTCTGGCAGGGCCCGGCCCCGCGCCGCCCCTACAAGAGCAACATCATCCCCTACAACTGGCACTGGTTCTGGCACTGGGGCACCGGCGAGGCCCTGAACAACGGCACGCACGAGGTCGACGTGTGCCGCTGGGCGCTCGGGGTGGACTTCGCGACGAAGGTCACGTCGACCGGCGGGCGCTTCCAGTTCAAGGACGACTGGCAGACCCCGGACACGCAAGTGATCGGCTGGGACTTCGGCGGCGACAAGTCCATGAGCTGGGAGGGCCGCAGCTGCAACGGGTACCCGACGGAGCGCCTTTCGCGCGGCGCCTACATTTACGGGACCGAGGGCACGGTGCTCCTCGAGAACAACAACTACACCGTGTTCGACAGCAAGAAGAGGAAGGTCAAGGAGCTCGCGGAGCCCCCGGAGGCCGAGGGCACCAACACCGGCAGCGCCAATGGAATCCGGCTCGACCGGATGCATGTGCGCAATTTCATCGACGCCATCCGCTCGGGCGTCGCCCTCAACTCACCCATCGAGGAGGGCCACAAGAGCGTGACCATGCTCCACCTCGGCAACATCTCCCAGCGCGTCGGCAGGTCGCTCAACTGCGACCCGGCCAACGGCCACATCGTCGGCGACGACGACGCGATGAAGCTCTGGCAGCGCGAGTACGAGCCCGGCTGGACCCCCGACGCCTGAGGCTCCGCCTCAGGCCGGGCGCGGGCGGTTGAAGACCCCGAACCCGAGGGTGATCGCCGCGACGGTGACCCCGAGGATCATCAGGTCCTGGTTCGGGGTGAGGTCGAAATGCGACAGGAATGAAAGGTAGGCGGCGCCCGCGGCGATGCCTATGAAGTCGGTGCAGTTCTGGATGGCGACCGTCTTGCCGAGCTTCGCGGGATCCGTCTCGGACTGAAGGGCCGCGTTGAAGGGGACGACAAGCAGGCCCGCGGCGCAACCCGTCACGATGAGCACGAGGAAGACCACGACCAGGCCGAAGGCGCCCCCAAGGAGGCCGAGGCCCACCAGGCCCGCCGCCAGGAGGAAGGCGTACCGCCGCGCGCCGGTCAGGTCGCCGGTCTTGTGCAGTTGTCCGGCAAGCATGGCCCCGGCGACAATCCCGAGGGCCAGTCCGATCTTGAAGAGCACGAGCTTCGTGTTCGTCACGTGGGCCACACTGGCCTGGGAGAACACCTCGAGGCCCCAGCCCTGCAGGGCGGTCCTGAGCGTCGAGCCCGCGAACCAGAATAGCGCCGAGCCGAGCAGGATCCGGCCGAGCCTGGGATTGCGCACGAGCGCCAGGAAGCTCGACCCGAACTCCCCGAGGCTGTGCAGCAGGGATGCGTCCGGGTTGAGCTTCGTGCGCGCCATCAGGGCGTTGCACACCAGGGCCACCGCGTAGAGCCCCGCGCTCACGACATAGCAGAGCTCCAGGGAAAGCGTGTTGTCGTAGAGCACCACCCCGCCGCCGAGCCCGGCCACGATGGCGACCAGCGTCAGCATCTCGACGGAGCCGTTCGCCTTGACCAGGCGGTCCTGCGGGACGACCTCGGGGAGGATGCCGTACTTGGCCGGCGCATAGAAGCACGCCCCCACCCCGACGATGCAGTAGCCGGCGACCTGGGCCGCGTGGCTTCCCGCGCCGGGATGCAGGGCGACGGCGACCAGGCCGATCGCCGTGCCGAAGAGCTTCGTCAGGTTGCCGCCGACGAGCCACGTCGTCTTCGGCATCCGGTCGTTCAGGAAACCCGCGAGCGGCGCGAGCACGATGCATGGCACGCTGAACACGATGCCGAAAAGGGCGTTCTCGCTGTTGACGACGTTATCCGTGATGCCACCCGACTGGAGCGCGTAGGTCAGGGGGCCGAGGATCGCCGCCAGGAGGAAATTGTCCCCAAAGGCGCCGAGGAACTGACCGGCAAGAAGCAGGTAATAATTGCGCGGGGACAGCGGCGGGGAGGGCTGGATCATCGTGCCGTGCCCGGAGTCCATCCTAAATCCCAAGGGATGGCAAACTGCCGCCACCTCGTCAGATCTGCGCCAGGGGGATCGTCAGGTTGAAGGTCGTTCCGGCAGGGCCCGTGGCGCCGAGGGCCAGGGCCGCGCCGATCTGGCGGGCCAGAAGCTGGCTGATGGCCAGGCCGAGCCCCGAGCCGCCCGTCCGCCCGGAGCGGCCCGGCTCAAACAGGTGCTGCCTGAGGTCCTCGGGGATGCCGTGGCCCTGGTCCGAGACCGCGACGCACAGCGTCTCGCCCGTCCTCTGGAAGGTGACGGTGACGCAGCTGCCGGCCGCCGTGGCGGCGATCGCGTTCTGGGCCAGGTTGCCGATGATGAGGCACAGCAGGCCTCCCCGGTGGCTGTCCATGACCCGGTCAAAGCCGCCGCTGATGCTGAACTTCACGCCCTTCTCCGCCGCGGTCGCGGCGTTGCGCCGCTCGATGGCGACGGCCATCTCCTCCGCCGTGAGCTCGTAGGAGGTCTTGTTCCCGGCGTCGCCAAGGAGGGCGACCGTCTCCTGGATGATGGACTGCATCCTCTCGGTGTAGTCCGAGACGTTTTGCCAGTCGGTGGCCGCCGCCGCGCCCGGGTCGCGGGACGCGACGACCCCGCGCAGGCTCGCCACCGATCCCTGCAGGCCGTGCACGAGGTGCGAGGTGATCTGGCCGAGCGCGGAGGCCTTGGCCGAGAGCGTGAGCTCGGCGTTCGCCCGGATGAGCCGCTCGTTGCGCTCGGAGATGAGTCGCTGCGCCCCGCGCAGGCTGAGGAAGGCCGCGGCCACCACCAGGGCGATCAGCCCGGCGCCGATGGACAGCGTCACCTCGGTCTGGCGCGCGATCCGCCGGTCGATGGACGCGAGCTCGACCGAGAGCGGCCGCGCGTCGATGTAATACTGGGCGAATCCGGCGATCACGCCCGGGTCGCGCCCGTGGAGGGGAAGGAGCACTTCCAGGACGGGCGTGGGATTCCCGGAGGAGGCCACGCCCGCGAAGTACTGGCCCAGCGGGAAGTCGGGATGATACCGGCTGATCGGTCCGGACTTGAGCAGCCGGATGTAGTCCTCGACGGGAAGCTCCGCAAAGAGCATCGAGCTCGGCGCATAGCGCAGCGTGTGGCCCTGGTCGTCGAACACCGCCACGCCGATCATGTCTTCCTGGAGCGCGCTCTCGAGGACCGCGGCGAGGAGGTCGGTCGTGTTGGTCGGCGTCGCCGACCGCTGGGCCAGCTGGCGCTGGGCCACGGGCAGGAGCACCGCCGCGTAGCGGTCGATGATGCTCTGGTGGATCTCCTCCCGGAGCGTGAAGCGGAAGCGCAGGACGACGGCGCCAAAGATCGCCACGAGAAGGCCGGCCGTGACCACCGCGAGGAGGGCGGGGCGTATGGGGCGCGGGCTCACGCGCCGGGGTGCTGGGGGGTGGTCAGGGCCGCCACGTTCAGGGGTGTCAGGGGTGCGTCAGGATGGGCTCCGTCACGTCCATTTCCCGGACCTCAGCATTGAACTGCTTCACCAGGGTGTTCACCGGCTGGTCGGCGCCCGGCCGCGTTCCCACCGAGGCGATCTGCGCCAGGTCGACGCGGATGCCCTGCGCCGTGCGGCTCAGCATCGCGATGCGCGTCGAGTTCTCGGTGTTGAAGGAGTCCACCGCCCCGTTGGAGTCGGCCCCCTCCGTCTTCATCCTTGCGGCAAGGTCCTGAATCAGGGCCGCCCTGTCGCGCTTGTAGGCGTCGATGCGCCGCTCGAGCTCGGGCGGGACCGTCGAGCTCATCCACTTCTGGACGTCGCCCTCGGGACCCCCCGTCCCGCCGACCAGCGATGTCAGGGAGGGCGAGGCGCCGGCATCGGGGATGCTGGCGACCGTCTGCGGCACGCCCACCTCGACCTCGCCCTCAGGCAGCGGACGCCGGATCAGCCCGAACGTATCCTTGCCGAAGTACTGCGAGGCGTACTTGGCCATGGAGGGAAGCACCGCCGAGAAGTCATTCTCGCGCTCGCGGATGCTGAACCGGGTCTCCCAGACCAGCTTGTGCTTCTTCTCCTTCCAGAGCATCTGGAAGTCGTAGGCCATCAGCACCACGAAATAGCGGTTGTGGCGGACTTCCTCGAGGAGGTCGTCCCGGGTGATGTGGAGCGGCGTGATGCCTGCGGTGTCGGGAAGCCCGGCGGAAAGGCCATAGTCGTACCCCAGGATCGTGGCGTTGCGCCGGTCGTCCTGTCCGCCTTGGTAGATGTTGTTGGCGTTGGTGTCGTCCTGCTCGAAGGAGAAGATCGAGTCGGTCTCGTTTGTGAAATGCGTCTCGACGGGGTTGCCGGGGCTCCAGCCCTTGTGGATCGATGTCTCGGGGTTGGCGGCCCTGAAGCTCCCGGCGATCGGGTCGCCCGAGCCGGCCGTGGTCCCCCAGTAGACCATGATGAGGAACTTTGTGTTGTTGGGATCCCTGGTCGGCACGTACTGCTGCGCGTAAAGGGGCCCTGCGATCGCGCGGACGACATCCTTGAAGGCGACGCGCGCGTCGTCCGGCCCGCCGGTGGGGCCGCTGTAGTCGCCGCCGATGCCCAGGGCGTAGGTCTCGGGATCGTACCTGCGGTCCATCCCCTGCACGCGCACGTAGTCCGTGCTGGTCCGGGAGGCGACCGCGGTGAAGTCGGACCCGAGGGCGCACGGGGCGACCGAGGCCAGGGCAAGGGCGAGGAGGCGCAGCGACCCCCTCATGACGCGGGCGCCGCCTGCTTTGTGCCGGACAGGCGGTAGCGGACATAGTCGCGCGTGACGCCGAGGCGCCGCGCCGCGGCCGACACGTTGTTGTTGGTCACCCGGAGCGCCTCGGCGATCAGCTCGCCGATCGTCGCGTCCAGGGAGAACCCCGCGTCGGGCATGCGCCATGTCGGGTTGCGCCAGTCGGCCCGGGGGATGTTCTCGACATCGCCGAGCTCCGCGAAGTCGAGGAGCGTTTGGCCGCTGAAGATCACCGAGCGCTCGATCTCGTGGTCGAGCTCGCGGATGTTTCCCTTCCACGGGCGGGAGTACAGCCTCGACTCCCCGTCCGAGGTGATCGCAAGGCCCTTTATGCGGTGGCGGCCCGCGATCCGGCCCAGGAGGTGGCGGGCAAGGAGGATGATGTCGGCCCCCCGCTCCCGGAGCGGCGGCAGGGCAATCGAGAGCAGGTTGAGGCGGTGCAGGAGGTCCTCGCGGAACAGGCCCTGGTTGACGAGCGAGGCCAGCGGCCTGTTGGTGGCCGTGACCAGCCTGACGTCGATGGTCGTCTCCCGCGTGGCGCCGAGGCGGCGTATGAGGCCGTCCTCGACCGCGGTCAGCACCTTGGTCTGTGTCGAGGGCGACAGGGAGCCGATCTCGTCCAGGAACAGCGTTCCCCCGTCTGCCGCCTCGAAGAGGCCGATGCGGGCGCGCTTCGCGTCGGTGAACGCGCCGCGCTCGTGGCCAAAGAGCTCGGCCTCGGCGAGGCTGTCGGGCAACGCCGCGCAATTGACGCTGATGAAGGGCATCGCCGCGCGCGGCCCGTGGCGGTGGAGCCAGCGGGCGAGGACGCTCTTTCCCGTGCCCGTCTCGCCCTCGATGAGGACAGGCGGGATGCGCCGCATAAGGCGGTGCTCCATGGCCACGATGGAGTCGAGCTGGGCGCGGACATGGACGAGGCTCTGGCCAAAGAAGAGATGGTCGGCCTCCGCGGCCGCCTCCGCGCTCCGGTGCTCGGAGCGCCGGCTTGCGCCCCGCTGGCTGCGGCATCGCGCGAAGGCGAGGGTCATCTCCTCGGGCTCAAAGGGCTTCGAGAGGTAGTCGCTGGCGCCGAGGCGCATGGCCTCGACCGCCTGCTTCACGCCGCCGAACGCGGTCATCACCACGATGCCGGTGTTCTCCGAGAACGCACCCTCGCGCAGCAGCGAGAGCACCTCTCCGTCGGGCAGGTGCATGTCGACGAGCGCGAACTCGAACCGCATGTCGCGCAGGTGGCGCCGCGCCTCGTCCAGGTTCCCCGCCTCCGTGATCTCCGCGCCCATCTGGCGCAGGTAGGCGGCGAGCCGCTTGCGCAGCGGGCCGTCGTCCTCGAGCAGGAAAATCTCGGAGCCCGGGGCGACTACCGGTGGATCCCGCTTCTCTATGGTTTGACTGGGCATGGCGTCTCAGTCCTGCCCACGCCGTGCCATCGACCCTGGGAAGATCATAAGAGTCTTTCTGTCAGCAGAATGCATTGAGGTTTGGGCGGCTGGCCCGCCAGCTTCACGCTCAGATTGGGTGTATTCACCAACTTTCGCGACATTCTTCGCGAGACGTTTTGCGCCAGCCCCCACCTGGAGCGCAGCTGTCTTACACGGAGCGCCCTTGGGGACGCGGGTCGATCCGAGCCCTTCAATTAAATCAATAGCCCATTCTAAGTAATTGGCTGATTATGCTTTGTATCGAGGCGGCCCCTGCGAACGAGGCGCTCTATTTCGGACCGTTTCGGCGCCGACGGCTGGGCTCCGGCCCTCGTCACGGAAATCGCCGCGGCGGCCTGCGCAAAGCGGACCGCAGATGCGAGGTCCGTCCCCTCACCCAGCGCCACGGCGAGCGCCCCGTTGAAGATGTCACCAGCAGCAGTGGTGTCGACGGCCCTGACCTTGAAACCGGCCATCAGCTCCCGGTTCGTCCCCTGGGCGATGAACGCTCCCTTGCTTCCGAGGGTCACGATGACCGTCCCCACCCCGCGCTTCATGAGGGATTCGGCGGCCTTGGACGCCGACTTCGCGTCGACGACCTTGATCCCCGTGAGGAGCTCCGCCTCGTGCTCGTTGGGCGTCAGGATCGAGACATGGCGCAGCAGGCTGTCGGGCAGTTGGCGCGCGGGCGCGGGATTGAGGATGACCAGGGCCCCCGCCTTCGCGGCCAGGCGCGCCGTCGCTATGACCGTGGGAAGAGGCGTCTCCAGCTGGACGAGCACGATGTCCGCCTTTCGGAACTCGTCCCTGGCGGCCTCCACGTCTGCAACCGACAGGAGATCGTTGGAGCCCGAGGCCACGGCGATGCTGTTCTCGCCGCCCTCGGCGACAAAGATGAAGGCCACGCCCGAGGGCGCCTTCGGGTCCCTGGCGACACGGGACACGTCGATGCCGTCGCGCTGGAGGTTCTCGAGCGCCGAGGTCCCGAACGCATCCCGGCCCATCTTCCCGATGAAGGCGACATTGCCGCCGGCCCTTGCGGCGCCCACGGCCTGGTTGGCCCCCTTGCCCCCTGGGGCGGTGGAAAACTTCCCGCCGATCACGGTCACTCCCGGGCCGGGCAGGCTCTTGAGCTGGACGATCATGTCCGTGTTGGAGCTGCCGACGACGAGGATCCTGCTCTTCTTCATGGGAGAAAGGCCGTGAGCGGGACTAGAAGCGCGCGGCGACCAGGGTCCCGAGGCCGAGCAGGTAGAAGATGAACATTGCGGTCAGGAGCTTGCCGGTCCCTTCGGGCGCGCTCTTGAATTCCTTCCAGACGAAGACGCCCCACAGGGCGCCGACCATCGTCGCGCCCTGGCCGAGCCCATAGGAGAGCGCCGGGCTGGCCGCGTGGCTGGCCAGGATGTTGAAGGACATTCCGATGTTCCAGATCACGCCCCCGAGGATGCCGACCAAGTGGAGGCGCAGGCTGCCCTTCGTGAAGTAGTCGGAGAACGGGACGGGGTCCCCCGTGAAGGGCTTCACCATGATGAGGGAGTTCCAGAGGAAGTTGGAGGCCAGCACGCCCGCGGAGAAGAGGACGACCGCCGTGTAGGGGCTGAGCTTTCCGGGCTCAAGTGTCAGCACGCCGCCGACGGACCTGATCTCGCCCATGGACTTCGCGACGTAACTGTAGAAGAACCCCATCAGGACCCCGGCCACCACGGAGAGGATGATACCCTTGCCGGGCGTCCTCGTGCTCCCGGAGGCCAGCCTCTTGTAGGCCAGAGCATCCAGCACGATGGCGATGACCACGCAGGCGACCCCGATGACCAGCATCAGGACGTTGCCCTCGGGATGCACCGCATAGGTGCTGATGACGCCGATGACGAGCGCGAGGCCCACGCCGACGGGGAAGGCAACCGCCATGCCCGCGATGTCGATGGCCGCGACGAGGAGGATGTTGGATAGGTTAAAGACCACGCCGCCGATGAAGGCGGACCTCAGCCATTGCCCGTCAGCCTGCCTCAGGTCGGCGAGAAACCCCCGCCCCTCGCCTCCCGTGCTGCCAAGGGTGAGCGCCAGAACCAGTGAGAACAGCAGGACGCCGATCGCGTAGTCCCAGTAGAAGAGCTGGAAGCGCCATCCCTGGGACGCGAGTTTTTGTGTGTTCGCCCACGAACCCCAGCACAGCATGGTCACGACGCACAACGCCAGGGCTATGGGAAAGCTCGATACGATATACATTGGGGTAAGGAACGGGGGTTACCCCAGACGCTATGCGAACGGCATCCTGGTTCGACAAAAAACGTCCCCTGTTTCCAGTCGGCCGCCCCTCGGCAGAAAAAGCCAAGAAGTGTCGTCGTTCCCCGGGAAATCAGGGGCCACCAATGGCTCCGAATGGGCCTTTCTTGAAGGCCTAGTTCGCCTGCGGACTCGCGGGTGTCATGGGGACGCGTGCTTCGATTGCCGTCCCGGAGCTGTGGCTCGACTACAGCTTGAGATCGCCCCCGGCGGACCCCTCTCTGAAAGCATCCGCGGACAAAATGGGCCAAGGAACGGTTGATTCGTCAGATGATCTCGGGGTGGATATGAAAATGGTGGGCCCACAGGGATTCGAACCCTGAACCAAAGGATTCCAGTTTGTGCACCTTTCGATGCTCCTCGGACTATGTCTTCACCCGCGGCGTGAGCCGTGTGGGGCGACGGGGGTTTTGCGGTAATTAAGGGAGCTAAATCCCCCCGCTAGTCTCTACACCTTCCAGCAGTGTACCGCTGGCTCGGCTCGGCGTTGCCATGCCGCGAGGCGAAGGTTTCACCGAATTTCCCCGTATCCCAGCGGGAGTTTCCCGCCCGCTGGCACTGTGTTACCAATGAGTCCTCTGCTCTAACCGTTGAGCTATAGGCCCCTCTGAAAAAGAACATCCCAATCCTTAACGCGCTAAATCTTTGCGGCAAGCGCGGTGTTTTATGATGCGATTGCCGTAGGGACATTTTTCACTTGCTGCTCCTTTCGTCCGCGAATCACCCGCTTGACTTTCAAATGGCGCCCCAAGAGTTGGCTCATTTTGTGGGAGCCCTGAAAAGAAAACTCATCCTTACTTTGACGTCGACCGGTTGTTTCATGCGAAGCGGCACCTTGAAGATCCACTGGCCGGCCGCGGTAGCCGCTGACCAGCCAAACTCCTCCTTCGTCGCCGATACTACGCGCGGAAACTGTGCTCTCCCGAAACGATCAACGATGAATTCGACGACGGCCTCTCCCGGTGGCCGTCCTGCCGACACGGCCATTGCAGGGTATCTCGGCGAGACCCGATACAAAGGCGTCAACGCTTCATCGAGTCCCTGCCCTCCCCTGACTTGGTTAGACAGTAATGCGGTCAGGAGTCGTTTCCGCTGATCCGTGTCCGCGACGGAGGCGGTATCGACTGGGATAAATACTTCCCGTCGTCGCAGCTGCACTCTTACAGAATGACCATTTAACCCGGGTGGCGCGAACTTAAACATTTCCATGGCTGCAACGAGCGCATTGCCGAAAGAGATGTCGCTGGCCGCGATTGGACGCACGTCGAGCGGAGAGCCCGATTCATCCACCGTGAAACTCACCGTAGCTGACCCGCCCTCCCCTTTGATCAAACGATCGTAAGGGAAAATCGGATCGATGACAATTGACGGTTCAAGCTCGGCCGATGGCGCGCTGCCGTCGGGCGCCGTAATATTGTTGGCAGCGAGCACACCCGCCTGATCCTTCAAGAACAGATCAAATTTCAGCTCGCCCTCCACCTCCGCCTCAATGGGCGTGTCGCCGAACATCCTGGGACTGTATTTTAGACGTTCCAGGGCCCTCAGCGCAGGGAAGACAAAGTCAACGTGGGTCGCGGCCAGAATCCTGGAATTTGCCGTGGTCCCGTCGGGACGAACGGTGCACGAAAAATGGGCCCAGCCAGAGAGCTTTCGGTCAAACAGCGAGTCGGGGTAATCAATATCTGGGGCCGAGATGAGTTTCGCTTCCACAATAGGAGGCCGGTTGTACTCGACTTGATCCTGCGGGGGAAAATCGGGCGCTGCCCCCTTGAAGTGCGGATTATCCGGGGAGAATATCACGCTCACGTCCAAGGATGAAGAAATGGGCTTACTTTCCTCCAGGGCCGGTGAAAACAACCAGTTCATCGCCGCCTCTTGAGCGGCCCCAATAAACCGCGGATCGGTGGCATCGAGTACCCGCGTGCTGACCACCGTTCCTTTTTCGTCGATTGCGAGGCGCAGTGTCACTGTTCCAGCGAGATATTCCCGCAGGGCATCCTTTGGATAGTCAGGCGGGACCCAGGTCCTCAGGAGGGCATCACCGTAAAGGGGAATCGGGTGCGCCTTTGCCTTTGGAGCGTGCGCCTCGACCACGAATGGCTTAAGCAAGATCACGTCACCCGGAGCATCTGCCTGCACATAGTTGCCAGAAGCGACCGCTATAAACCCAAGTGTCAGCATGCGACCAAATCCCCCCACATGCCAACATGCCTTCAGCATGAATTGAGTCTACGGGAAACCTGGAGCGAGCCAAGCCGCCATTGTCGATGATGATTTGTCGCTCCTGCCCGAAGCCATTCCGTCGCCTCCTTTGCATCCGGCTTTGTCTCGCCGCCATGGCGGTACCTGAGCGAGTGCGTGCCGACGACGCTCCCTCCTCCGATGTCGTGGTAATGCAGCAAATGATCGTCGAAGCGACGAGGGCTGACGATCATCCCGATCATCCCGGCCTGTTCAGCCACAGCCCGATTTGGCTCTACGTGTCTGTACCCGACTGCGAGATTCTCTCCCGCTGTGATCCCGAGCAGACTGTGGCCGTCGCCAGGCACATAGGCGACTCGCTTCAGCTAAACAGGGGATTCATTCCAGATGAATACGTGGCACCCCTCCCCGTCCCGATGTCGTTCATCATGTTCGACGACAGGCCCACGAAAGCGATGAAGAGCCTGATGCCGACGTCCGGCGACTGGGCGCCGAGAACGGCTGATTTCGGGAGATACTTTCCCCGCACACATTCCCTCGAGGGCGGCACGAATACCGGCGACCTTGACACCCACTGTACCGTCCAAAACCGAGGGCTGGGCGCGCGATGGATGTGGGCCGGCGGGGGCGGACGAGGGCCCATCCCCACCGGATCCGTTTTCCAACTTAGCAGGTGCACCCCTGCATTGCCGCTATGGTACCAATATGGCTTTGACGGGCCGACCGGCGTGCTTCGAATGATCGGCCTGGATGAAGGCATGATCGTGGCAAAGGCGACGTGGATCTCCGAGGACGACACCGATGCGATCCTCGCGGCAGCCCGAAAGGGCGACACACTTCCCACACTCCCTCCCATCGAGGATCTCTTTCGACATCAGCAGACGGCTGACGGGCACTTTGCGAACGTGTCACCTACCCCAGCTTGGATGGCCGAAGCCGCTTTGTTTGTCAGGTGGGGCCTTTTTGACGATTCAGATGACGCGCAAAGCCGCCACAAGGCATTTGCGGCCTTCGTCGAGCGCTCGCGCGACGAGCCGATAACGGAGAAGATTTTTCGCGAGTGCTTCGGATTCGGATACGCCGAAATGCAATCACAGCTCAGCCGTTATCTGGTCGATGCGGCGCAGGAGCCCATTTGCGTGGACTATCAATCCATCCGGCACTGGTCTCGGCATCCCAGTCCCGATTTTCCTGCCTTTCCGAATCTCGATTCCCGAGAGGCGACGCCGTCGGAGATTGCGCGCCTGCTTGGCGATTGGGAGAGAATGCAGGGCAATGATCTAAGGTCCTCCAGCCCTGCGCTCAGCCAGGTTTACCTCGAGCAGGCAGGCAAGACTTTGCATGAGAGCTATTCCAAGGGTGAGCGCGATCCGCAGCTTCTTGCGGTCCTCGGGATGTACGACTATGATGTGGGCGCAACCGAAGAAGCCCGCGCGATGCTCACCGCTGCCGTCGACGCCGGCGTCTCAAGGCCAACCGCCTACCTCGATCTGGCCGCATTAAATTACAACGCTGCCCGAGCGCACCCTGGCGCAGCGAAGGGAAAATTCAATGAGCTTCAGACGGCAGCCGTGCTCAAGCCGCTGTTCGCTATCCGAAGCCGAACGAGGCTGGACGCCAAGGGGTATCTTTTGATTGCCGAGGCGTGGGGCCAATGTGCAGCAAAGCCCAACCTCAAAAATCTAGCCGTGCTTTACGAAGGGATGGAGCAGTACCCTTTTGACCCTGGCTTGCTACTCTCCAGCGCCGAGACCTTCGCCCAATGGGGTTACGTGACTGAGGCCAATACACTCATTGGTCAGCGACTGAGACTGGCCGACGATTATACGGCAAAACAACTCTTGGCGCTTCAAGAGACGCTAAAGGCCGCGGGCAATCGCCAGTAGCCCCCAGAGTACGCCGGGGCATCTATACACTCGTTAGATTGCTGTTCGGCCCGATAGGTGCCAGACAGGCGAAGCAAGACATGAGCGAACCTCACTCTCCAGGCTGGTTGCGCTATGCGTTCATGAGGGCTCGCTACCTGGTTGCCGCGGTCTTCCTGGCCGGAGTCCTTATTGTATGGGCGAGCCACGAGCGCGAATCGCGGCCGCTCGGGACCAACATCGCAGTGAAGACCGAGGGCGGGTTCGTGCGGGACGGCGAATACCCCGGCAGGCCGTTCCTCGGCTCGCCCAGCGTCCGCCTCTGGGGTTCCTGGAACGGCGCGGACAGCAACACGGGAATCATACAATTCGGGCCGTTCCCCGCCCCAAGGGTCCTGCGCTTCTGG
>Ga0302326_10006334_pt1 | contig 26560 bp, 24 predicted proteins | sample Palsa_T0_3_FD_202264 | JGI IMG/M metagenome (GOLD analysis project Ga0302326, IMG submission 202264) | Peat permafrost microbial communities from Stordalen Mire near Abisko, Sweden - Palsa_T0_3 | ecosystem: Environmental > Terrestrial > Soil > Palsa > Peat permafrost | place: Sweden: Abisko... | reverse complement strand
CGCCCCCGCGCCTGCGTCGACCGCTCCCGGGCCGCACTCGGGCGGCGGCGGCCCGGGAGGAAACCCGGGTCAGCCCGCGAGCCCCGCCAGCGGTGGCCAGGGCGGAGATTCGGGTTTCCCATCCGGCGCGGTCGGGCCGCCGCTGTTCCCGGCGACCGGCTCGGGTGACTGCGACCACGGCTTCGGGCTTGACCGGCGGCGCGGCGGCTTCGGCGGCGCCGAAGGCTATTTCGAGCTGGTCACGCACACGGGCTCGACCTGCTTGACCCGCGGCGAGACGAAGCGGATCCCGGTCGATGCGCGCGCTCGACTGACGGCCGCGAGCGGACGCGGCCGGTACGTGACGGAAACCTACGTGGGTTCGCATCACCTGCGCGTGATGGTTATCGGCGTGGGGAGGTATGGGGCGCTCGAGGTCGCACTCCCGTTATCGGACGTCGACAGCACGCTCCACAGCCTGCTGCTGCTGTTGCTCGTGGTCGGCGCCGCAGGGATCTTCCTAGCGGCAGGTCTCGGGATTCTCGTTGCGAGGACGGCGCTCACTCCGATCGCTCGATTCACGCGCCGAACCGAAGCGGTCGCCGCCGGCTCTGATCACACCCAGCGACTGGAGGTGAACGGCAGCGACGAGCTCGCGAGGCTGGCGCGCACGTTCAACGAGACGCTCGACGCACTCGAGAGTTCCGTCGAGTCGCAGCGGAACCTCGTCGCTGACGCCAGCCACGAGCTGCGTACGCCGATCGCGTCGCTGCGCGCCAACCTGCAGCTGCTTCGCGACGAATCCCGGCTCTCTGAGGACGATCGCGCCGCGCTTCGCGAGGACATGATCTCCGAGCTCGACGAGCTGACGGGCCTGGTCGGCGATGTCGTCGAGCTGGCCCGTGGCGTGAAGACGAGCTCCGAGTTGCACGACGTCCGGGTCGATCTCGTCGCTGCCGATCTGATCGACCGCACCGGCCGCCGCGCACCCGGGCTCACGCTTCATGCCAGCCTTGAACCGACGCTTGTGCGCGGAGATGGCGACCGGATCGGCCGGGCGATCTCGAACCTGCTCGACAACGCCCGCAAATGGAGTCCGCCGGACGGCGCGATCGACGTCGAGTTGCGCGCAGGGACGCTGTCGGTTCGCGACCACGGGCCGGGATTCGACGAGGAGGAGCTACCTTACGTATTCGATCGCTTCCACCGGGCCAAGGACGCGCGCGGCAAGCCCGGGTCCGGCCTCGGGCTCGCGATCGTGCGCCAGGCCGCCGAGGCGCACGGCGGCTTCGCCGAGGCCGCGAACGCGGTCGGCGGCGGCGCTGAGCTCACAGTCAGCTTCGGCCCGGTGGTGGCGCTCGAGGAGGTGCCGGACTCAGAGCCCGAGCGAGCGCCTATACATGGACTTCGCGGTAGCTGACGAGCTTCACGCCGAGCAACTCGACCTCATCTCGCAATCCGGGTTCGGTGAGCGTCGCCAGTTCGACGGCGCGCTCCTCCAGGTAGCTCGAGCGGAAGTCGCCGGTCACCTTTGCCGGGTGGCAGGCGAGTTCAGCCACGTTCCCCAGCGCCTCATTCGAGATCAGGTGGACGAGGAACGGACGGCGGATGTAGCCGAGGTTCGTCACCCCGACCTCCCACTGGGCCCAGAAGCCGCCGATGTACGCGACACGGCCGTCATGGCGGACGGGGACGCCGAGCGGCTCGGCGAGCTTCCGGAACAGCTCGAGTCGTTCGTCGTCGGCATGGACGTGGTGATGCGAATCGATGTGCGTCGGCTCGGTGCCGGTCAGCTGGCGGAAGCGCTCGAGCTGGGCTCTGAACAGCTCCGTCGCCTGCGCGGGATCGTCGAGGTCGCAACGGTGGTCCTCCTCGACGTGGAGCCCCACGGACAGTGCGGGATGCTCGCCGAGCAGACCGGCGGCATGCACGGCGCCCGGACGGTTGACCATCAGGCTGGCGCTCGTGACGATTCCGCCGGCGTGTGCCTCGATGATTCCCTCGTTGACGCCGCGGGACATCCCGAAGTCGTCGGCATTTACCACTAGCTGACGCATCGCGCAGCCCGCGAGCTCACCGAGTCTCTGATCGACGTAATCCAGCGTATGCATGCAGTGGACATTGTCATCCGAGCGGCGGCAACTTGAGGCGCTACAGGTGGTTTGCTGCAGCTTGATGGGACGAATGTTGAGCTTTCGGCGCAAAACTTGCGTCGCTTCCTTACATGACCGACTTAGTCCGTGGAAGTGTTGGCGCGTTCCCCGAGTTGGCCGCCCAAGCGGTGTCAGCCGTGCCGGGTGGCCTGTCGCCTGCACTCCCATGAGCTGTGCTCGGCCAGCCTTCGGGCTGGCCGAGCATCATCTCAGCCCGCCCGAGCGGCAACCCATCGTTCGATCAGCAGACGCGCGATCGAGACGCCCGGCGGCAGCTCGAGCTCGGAGTTCTGCCCGCGGACGGCGGCTCGCGTCGCGTCAAGGTTGAACCAGCGGACATCCTCCAGTTCCCCGTCCTGAGCCGACGGCTCGCCTCCGTCGGAGCGAGCTTCGAACCCGACCATCAGCGAAGACGGGAACGGCCAGGGCTGGGAGGCAACGTAGCGCTGGTCGCGCACCTCCACGCCGGACTCCTCGCGGACTTCGCGCGCGACGGCCTCCTCGAGCGTCTCCCCGGGCGCGACGTAGCCGGCGAGCACCGAGTATCGAAGCGGCGGCCAGTTGGCGTGCCGGCCGAGAAGCAGCCGCCCGCCACCCTCGACCAGCATGATCACGACCGGATCGGTGCGCGGGAAATGGACTGTCCCGCAGCTGGGGCAGCGGCGGGAGTAGCCCGCCTCGGCGATCGCGGTGGCGGTTCCGCAGTTCGGGCAGAAACGGTGGCCGCGATGCCAGTTCACGAGCGCGGTGAGGTACGCCGCGAGGCCACCCTCCGCAAGCGGGAGCATGGCACCCGCGGTGCGGAGCGCGACCACCTGCCCGCCCTGGAGCAGAACAGCTCGCGAGGCGCGGGCGAGCGCGTCGAGATCGACGGCGAACAGCGCGTGGTCCTGCTCGATCCCGAGTAGCACCGGCTCGGCGATCACGACGCCGGTACTCGCAAGCGCGCGCAGCGAGCGCCTGATCAGAGCCGTCCGGTCGGCGCCGTCACCGACAAGCACCCCGTCCCGACTTGCGAACACGGCCATGCTGGCTGGATCGCCGAGCAGCCCCTGGACCCACGCCGGGTCGGCGCGCAGGGTCGCGGCACGGTCGAGCGCCATCCCCGAGAACCACGTCCGCGGCTCGGTTATTCAGCGCTCCAGGAGGCCAGCACGCCGCTCTTCTCGGCGGCCCTGAGCTCGTTCAGGCCGCCGAGGGGCTCGCCGTCGACGACGATCTGCGGAAAGCTTGTGAGCCCGGTCACGGTCGCAAGCTCGGCTTGGAGTTCCGGATGTGGCCCGAGGTTGACCTCCTCGAACGCAACACCGCGCTTCGAGAGCAGCGTCTTCGCATGCTCGCAGAAGGTGCACGCGTCGGTCGAGAACAGGATCACGCGGCGCGACACGTAGCCGAGTATAAGAGCGGGCGTGAGTGACGGCGCCTGCTGGCTGGGTCTGGACATCGGTACGCAGAGCGTCCGCGCCGTAGCCGTGGCGACGGGCGGGGCGCCGCTCGCGGCTGCGTCGCGCCCGCTGAGGAGCCACCGGGACGGCGCGCGACACGAGCAGGACCCCGAGCAGTGGTGGGACGCCATCTCGGCAGCGTGTCGTGCCGTCACCTCGGCCGTGGCGCCCGGATCGATCGCGGCCCTGGCCGTGTGCGGGACCTCGGGCACGATCGTGCTCGTGGACGGCGCCGGCGATCCGAGGACACCCGGGCTGATGTACGACGATTCCCGCGCGGCGGCCGAGGCGGAACGTGCCAACGAGGCCGGCGCGGCGGTGTGGGATGCGCTCGGGTACAGGATCCAGCCAACGTGGGCGCTCCCGAAGCTGATGTGGCTGTTACGCGAGTGCTCCGAGCAGGCTCGTGGGGCTCGGCTCGCGCACCAGGTCGACTTCGTGACGCGAAGACTGATCGGGCGCCAGGTACCCGCTGACGGCAGCCACGCTCTGAAGACCGGCTACGACCTGATCCGGGAAACCTGGCCATCCGAGGTGATGGAGGCCGTCGGCGTCCCCGCGGGGCTGCTGCCAGAAGTCGTGCGATCGGGCACCCGGCTCGGTACCGTCGGCCGTGCGGGCGCCGAGGCGACGGGCGTCCCGGACGGAACCCCGGTAGTGGCTGGAATGACAGATGGGTGTGCGGCGCAGCTTGCAGCCGGGGCGCTTCGCGTCGGCGACTGGAGCGCCGTCCTCGGGACAACCCTTGTGCTGAAAGGGGTAGCGACGGAGCCGGTCCGCGATCCGTGCGGCGCGGTGTACTCGCACCGTTCGCCTGATGGTCGCTGGTTTCCGGGTGGCGCGTCGAGCGTCGGTGCCGGCGTTCTGGCTCGCGAGTTCCCGGGGCGCGACCTCCGCGAGCTCGATCGGCGCGCGGCCGGGCGCGAGCCCGCCGGCGTCCTCGCGTACCCCCTCGTGTCCCGCGGCGAGCGCTTCCCGTTCGCGGCGCCAGATGCAGAGGGCTTCATGCTGGGTCAGCCCCGCGACGAGGCCGACCGTTACGCCGGCCTGCTGCAGGGGGTCGCCTATGTCGAGCGGCTCTGCTTCGACTACCTCGACCGTCTCGGCGTGCCGACCGGCGGCGAGCTCACCCTGACGGGAGGAGCTACGCGCAGCCGGTACTGGTGTCAGCTACGGGCCGACGTTCTGGGTCGCGAGGTTCGCCTCGTGGAGGGAGCGGAGCCCGCGCTCGGGATGGCTCTGCTCGCCGCATCCGAGCAAAGGTCGCTGGTCGCGGCCGCGCGCGAGATGGTGCGGGCCAGCCAGGTCATCGAGCCGCGGCAGGACCATGTAGAGCGGTTCCGCGAGCCCTATCTCGGCCTTCTCGACGAGCTCGAGCGCCGCGGCTGGCTCGAATCAGGCCTCGCCGGCCATGCCCGCGCCAGAGCTGCGCGATGAGGCAGGAACGAAGCGCCCGATCAAGGGCGCAGGTCGATCACCTCGAACCCTGCTTCTGCTGCGAGCCGATCGGCGATCAACGAGCGGTGACAGGCTTCCGGGTCACGCTCGACGCACAGCAATGCGCCGATCCCGGTGGCTGGGAGCGTTTCGGCGAGCTCGTCGATGTCGACTCGCGCGAGGATCTCGCGGCGGTAGCGCTCCGCGTATTCCGGCGCCAGCTGCACGCGCGAGCGCTTACCGACACCAGTCGCATCGTCGATCGCGTACTGCAGCCGGCGCAGCTCCGTCGTCGGCGCCAGCTCCGGAAGATGGCGATATTCGAGTCCGGCGAGGGCGAGCGCATTCTGGAGTCGCTTGGAGTTCGCCCACGAGTACTCCGCGCCGCGCACGCCGCGCCGCTGGCGAACATCGAGTACCAGCACGACGTCGGCGTCTGCGAGCGCGTGCAGGAAGCGCTCGAGCGTGGCGCCATAGACGCCGACGGTTCCAATCCGGCGTCTCATTCCTCGGTGGCCGATGATACGGCGACAGTGAGCCACGAGTCGACCACACACGACGACCTTCCGGGACGGGCCGACGGCCGACCGGACGTCCTGATCGTCGGCGATCCCGCCTACGTGGCGAGGGCCCTGGTCGAACCGCTTCTGCGGCTCGGGCTCAGTGCCAAGCAGGTGGTCGATCCGACCGACGTCGAGCTGATCGAGGAGCTTCGAGCCGGTGTCGGAGCGGTCGCGGTCGTGTCGCGCGATGACCCGCTTGCGCTGCGTCTCACGCTGCTCGCGTCCCACGTCGCGCCAGAGGTGCCACTGCTGACGACGCTGTTCGACGAGACCGTCGCCGAGCAGCTCCGGCTGGCGGTTCCCGGTGTGCTCGTGGTCTCCCCGTCCCAGCTCGTCGCGCCGCAGTTGGCCGAGGCCTGCATCGGTGCGCAGGGACCGCCAAGAAGAGGACGTCGGCAGCTGCGCCGCCGCGGCCCGATGATCGTGGACGGCGCCCTCCAGCTACTGCTCCTTTCGGGGGCGGGGCTGCTCGCAGCGTTCCTGCTCGAGGCGTTCCTGTCCGGATTCGTCCTGCACGAGAGCTGGGAGAACGCGATCTACTCGAGCGCGACCACGCTGGCGACTGTGACCGGCTCTTCGCGCGTGGCGCACGCGCCCGGCTGGTACAAGCTGCTCAGCGCGACCGGCATCCTGCTCTCGCTCGGGCTCGTCGCCGTCTTCACCGCGGCACTCGTGGGTCGCCTCAGCCAGCTGCGCCTGACTACGCTGCTCGGATCGCGCGCCGCACCGCGCTCCGATCACGTGCTGATCGTTGGTCTCGGCCAGATCGGCCTGCGCCTGGCGCTCCGCCTGCGCAGCCAGGGTGTCCAGGTGCTCGGAGTCGAGGTTGACGCGTCCGTCGCCGGCGTGCGCCTCGCTCACGAAGCCGGCTTGCCGGTGGTGATCGCCAGTGGCGCCGACGCGCACACGCTGCGGCGACTCGGGATCCGACGGGCGCGAGCCGTGGCGGCCGTCACCTCTGACGACCTCGTCAACGTCGGGATCGGCCTGGCCGCCCGGGCGACCGCGCCGGATGTCGCTGTCGTACTGCGCCTTGGGGACGGCGACGTGGCCGCCGAGACCGAGTCGTTGCTCCATCTAGGGCGGATCTTCGACGCGCACCGGCTCGCCGCCGAGTCGATCGCCGAAGCGCTTCGGAGCCGGCTGTGAACGCTAATTAGCGGCCGAGCGTGCGGACGAGGTCACGCGCCTGCGGTCGTAGGCCGCCGATGAGCTCACGCACCCCCTGCAGCCCGGCTCGCAGGTCGGGGTCGCCGAACTCGACGGGCAGCATCGAGTCCTGCAGCGTCGAGAGCGTGCTGTCCGCCCTGGCCGCGGCGTCCACGGCACCCTCGATCAGATCCTTGACGCTGTGTGACGGCGCGCCAAGAGATGCCGGCTCGAACCGGCGGCTCGGCAGGCCAGAGCGGGCGGCGAACTCGGCGTGCGTGCGCTGGGCTCGGCCGTAGGCCCGCTGGACGGGGCGGAACATCTCCTGCTCGAGCCTGTCCGCCGTCTGCTCATCGAGCCGCTCGTATGCCTCACCGAGCGACCCGAGCGCGACGCCGATGTCGTCGGTCGCGTCGCCGACGGCATCGAGCAGTTGCTGCCTTGCGTCCGCGTTGGTGATCGCCATGGTGCAAGATTATTGACTGCACGATCGAGAGGGGCCGCCGGTGGTTCGGGGCCCGAATGCCAGAACCTGCCATCCTCATCGTTATGAGCGCCGACACGTCTCAGGGTGGACCGGAGCGAGCCTCGACGGACACGCTGGCGCTGATTGTGGGGTGCGAGTTCGCGTTCGAAGCCGTGCAGCCCGTCGCCGCGATCATGCAGGTCGCGCCAAGCCCAGGGCCAGGGGTTCAGATCGGGCGCGAGCAGTGGCATACGGGCTCGGACCATCACGGCTACCTCGACCGCTACGAGAATCGCTGCGAGCGGTTCACGATCGGTGCCGGCAGCTCCAGGATCGCCTACGAGGCGGAGCTGCTGCTCTCCGACCCGATCGATCTGATCGTGCTGGACGCGCAGGAGACGCCGGTCTCGTCTCTGCCCGACGAGGTCTTGAGCTTCGTGATGCCGAGTAGGTTCTGCCTGCCGGACGAGCTCGGGGCGGTGGCCTGGCAGCTGTTCGGCGACCTGCAGCCCGGTTGGGGCCGGGTCCAGGCTGTCGTCGACTACGTCCATGGGCACCTCCAGTTCATGCCCGGTGCATCCAATCCTTGGACGACCGCCGCCGACGCCTACCGAGCCGGGCAGGGCGTCTGTCGCGACTTCGCCCATCTCGCGATCACCTTCTGCCGCGCCCTGAACATCCCCGCTCGGTACGTGTTCGGCTATATCCCCGACGTGGGTGTGCCACCACCTCTGGAGGAGATGGATTTCGCGGCGTGGTTCGAGGCCTTTCTCGATGGTCGCTGGCATACGTTCGATGCCCGTAACAACGCCCGCCGGACCGGGCGAGTCGTCGTTGGTCGCGGCCGCGACGCGATCGACGTCGCACTGATCACATCGTTCGGACCGCACACGCTGACCGGGTTCCAGGTCCGCGCCGAGGAGATCAAGCCAACTTGATATGGCGGACGGAACGGTCGTCCAGTGCCCGAACTGCGGCACCAAGAACAGGGTACGGCCAACCCCTGCCGGCGTACCACGGTGCAGCGTGTGCCAAACCATGCTGCCTTGGATCGTGGACGCCGAGCCGGGTACGTTCGAGGACGAGATCAGAGCATCGGTGCCTGTACTGGTCGATTTCTGGGCTCCCTGGTGCGGTCCGTGCCGGATGGTCTCGCCGCTCGTCGAGCGCGTCGGGCGCGAGAACGCGGGCCGGATGAAGGTGGTCAAGCTCAACGTCGATGATGCGCCTGCGATCTCCGCTCGTTACAACGTCAGCGGGATTCCACTGCTCGTCGTGATCCGCGACGCCGGCGAGGTCGATCGCCTGGTCGGCGCGGCTCCGCTTGAACGGCTTCGCGCATGGCTCGAGCCCCACCTCCCCGCGGCGAGCGGGGAGCGGATACACCACGCCCGGTAGACAGCCGGCCGCTCCCGCCGGTACAAATTCGCGGGATGAACACGGAAGCGGTTGTTGTGCTCGTGCGTGGCAGCGGCGACGTCGGATCGGCTGTCGCCCACCGCCTGTTCGAATCGGGGCACCCGGTCGTGATCCACGACGTGCCGTTACCAGCCGCGCCGCGGCGAGGGATGGCGTTCGCGGATGCCGTGTTCGACGGTGCCTGTGTGCTCGAGGCCGTCGAGGCTCGACGCGTGGATGATCTGGCGGTGCTGCCGGTCGCGATCGCCGAACGCGAGTATGTCTGCGTGACGACGCTCGATCTCGGTCCCGTGCTCGAGGTGGTGCAGCCGGACATCCTCGTCGACGCGCGCATGCGCAAGCGAGCCCATCCCGAACCCCAACTCGAGCTTGCGCCCCTCACGATCGGCCTCGGCCCGAACTTCCTCGCCGGTCAGACGACGCATCTGGCGATCGAGACGCAGTGGGGAGAGGATCTCGGCGCGGTTCTCCGCAGCGGCAGCACAAATGCCCTCGCCGGCGAACCCCGCAACTTCGCCGGCCACGCCCGCGACCGCTTCGTCTACGCCCCGGCGTCCGGGGTGCTCAGAACCGGCGCGGCGATCGGCCAGCGCGTACGGGTCGGCGAGCTCGTGGCGAGGATCGGCGAGGAGAAGCTCGTCGCGCCGCTCGATGGGATTCTTCGCGGGCTGACCCATGACGGAGTGCCGGTCGAGGCGGGTGCGAAGGTGGTGGAGGTCGACCCGCGCGGCGAGTTAAAGGCTGTGATCGGGCTGGGGCCGCGTCCGAAGCGGATCGCCGAGGGCGTGTCGGCCGCGATCGAGCTCGGAGCGAAGGCGCTGTGAGCGACATCTCGCTCGAGCCCGAGGCTCCGCGCGAGAAATGGAACCGGCGCTACTCCGAGACGGGACTGGTTCCGTTCCCGGACCGGCCGGCCGAGTGGCTGGTGGAGAACCGCTCGACTCTCACTGCCCTGACCGGCCGCCGGGCGCTCGATGTCGCCTGTGGCGACGGGAGAAACGCGCTGTACCTTGCTCAACTCGGATTCAGCGTCGTTGCCATCGACGTCTCCGACGTGGTGATCACGTCGCTGCGCGAGGCGGCGACCGAGCGTGGCCTTGCGATCGATGGGCGCCAGGTAGATCTCGAGCACGAGCCCCTGCCGGACGAGCGCTTCGACGTGATCGTGCAGATCAACTACCTGCAGCGCGACCTGTTCGGGAGGCTGGCGGCGTCGCTGCTGCCACGCGGCATCCTGATCGTCGAGACCGTGACGCGGTCGCACGTCGAGGAGCTCGGGAGAGAGTTCGATCCGCGGTTCGTGCTCGACCATAACGAGCTCCTACGCTCGTTCCCGGATCTGCACGTCGTGCACTACCGGGAGGGAATCACCGAGCGCTCAGATAGGCCGAGAGCGGTCGCGAGCATCGTCGCCGAACGTCGCTCCTGAGAGCCGGCCACTAAGCCTCGGCGATGATCAGCAGGTATCCCGCGTCGACCGCCATCGTCCCATCTGTGGCTCTGTTCGCCGCGTTGTATAGGCCCTGGAGCTGGGCCTCCGCCTCCGGCCAGCGACCGTCGGCCTGGAGCGCGGCTCGTGCCGCCATCAGCGGCCCGAGGCGCTCCTGCAGGCTGCTCACGTAGTGCTCGACCGATTCGTCGACGAGCGGGACCGTAGCCGGCTCGAAGCTGAGCGCCGCCGCGCCGGCGAGCATCTCTCTCGCGTGCTCCTCGACGCCCCAGAGCACGGGTGAGATCGCGTCGTCGGGCGGGGGAATGAAGGTGGCCTGCGCCGCGAGCATCTGGCCCATCACGCTCTCGGGCAGCCATGTCGTGATCGCAACGGTGCCGCCGGGCCGTGTCACGCGCAGCAGCTCGGCGGCGGTGCGCCCGTGGCGGGGAGCGAACATGGCGCCGAACACAGAAGTCACACGATCGAACTCGTGATCGGCGAACGGGAGCTGCTCCGCGTCGCCCTCCACCCACTCGATCTCGAGCTTCTCCGCGGCCGCCCGCTCACGCGCGAAGTCGAGCAGCGCCGGGCTGAGATCGAGACCGGTGACTCTCGCACCTGCGCGAGCCGCCCAGAGCGCCGCGTTGCCGCTCCCGGTGGCGACGTCGAGCACTCGCTCGCCGGCCTTCACCCCGGCGCGCTCGACAGTCAGCTTCGAAGCGCCGTCGAGCCGAAGCGCGAAACTGGGGTAGTCGCCGAGGCCCCACACCCAGCGCTGCGCCTGCTTGAACTGCTCTAGATCCACCCTGCAAGCTTAACCCCCCGGGGCGACGCTCAGCAGGCGCGCATCCGGTTGTTTCGCGGCGCGTGCTCCAGCTCGGCAAGCCCGAGCGCCTCCATCAGCGGCGGGACGTACACGCCGAAGCGCCCGCGCAGTCCCTTCTTCAGCCCGTAGAAGCCGCCCACCGGGTTGGACTCCAAACGAGCCCACGCCTCGACCGTGCCCTCGGCGGCGGCCTTCTGCTCATCGGCACCGCCAAGCGCAATCCAGTCTCCATGCGCGACGAGCATTGCGTGCAGGTCCTCGATTGCGTTGACGCGATACGACAGCGTCGTCTTACCGACGACGCAGACGAGCGCCGGCGGATCGGCGGACTCATCGCGGTACATCCGATACTCCGACGTGCCAGGCGGCGTGCGCAGGAGCCAGGGGTCCTCCCTCGTTCCGCTTCCCTTGGGACTCGTCATGCCGGCCTCCTGTGATCGGTTCAGGACAATGGCACATTGTGGTCGGATCGAGCCGGCTGCCCGGCCTTGCTGAGCGCGATCGTGCGCGGCCCCGTCGGGTCGACGGCGAGTGGCGCCGCACGGGGTTTCGCGCCGAGCTCGCGCGTCGAGCGCGGGAGCAGCGCGAGCGCCAGCAACGCGATCCCGATCGCGCTGCCGACGGCCAGCACGGTCCTCGCGCCGAACGCGCTCGCTAGCGGTCCGGCGAGCAGATACCCGGCCGGGAGGAGTGCGAGCGAGCCCATCCAGTCGTAGGCGCTGACGCGCGACAGCGCGTGCGGCGGAATGTGCTGTGCGAGCGCCGTCTCCCACCAGATCCCGAGCAGCGCGAAGCCGAACCCGGTCGCGAACGCGCAGACGATGACCACCGGCAGCGGCGCGCCGAACGCGAACACGAGGTCCTGCAGCGGCCATGCCAGGACCATCAGCAGGCCCGTCCGCAGGGGGCGAGCCGGCCGCCATGTGACCGCGACGAGCGCGCCACAGACTGCGCCGGCGCCCGCCACGCACTCGAGCACCCCGAACACCCCGACGCTGCCATACAGATTGCGCGCGATCACAGGACCGAGCGAGTACCACTGCGCGTACACGCACAGGACGGCGCCCGCGAACGCCATGATCGTCACCCACACCCACGCGCGCGAGCGGACCTCCCGCCAGCCGGACCGCAGCTGCTGCGCGACCGAACCCTCCCCGAGCGCGGCCCCGCGGGGACGCGGATGCACGCGCGAGAGCAGCAGCGCGCTGAGCAGGAATGTTGCCGAGTCGAACGCGAACGCCTCTCCGGCACCGATCCCGAGCACGAGTACCGTGGCGAGCGCCGGACCCAGCATGAACGCGAGCGTCGCGGCCGCCTCCGTGAGCGCCCTCGCGTCCTGGATCATCCCCTCAGGGACCGTCTGCGGGATCAGGCCGCTGTAGGCGGGCTGGAAGAAGGCCTGTGCGGCGCCGAAGGCCGCTTCGATTGCGATCAGCTCCCAGAGCCGGACCGTCCCGGTCAGCACCAGGACGGCAAGCAGGGCATGGAGGCCGGCGCGAACGAGGTCGGTGGCGATCATGATCCGGTGGCGCTCGATCCGGTCGGCCCAGACGCCGCCGATCAGCAGCAGCGCCACGAGCGGTAGCGCCTGGGCGGCGAGGACCAGCCCCAGGTCGGTCGGCGAGCCGGTCGTCTGCGTCACGAACAGCGCGATCGCGACCACGACGACGCGGTCGCCGACCGTGCTTGTGGCCTGGGCCAGGAACAGCATCCGAAAATCTCTGTGGCGCAGAACGCGCAGGTACGACTTCACTACAACCCCTTGACCTGGTTGAGGCGACTTCGTCGCCTCAATTGGGAGTTCGCCTGGCGGCGAACTCCCGGAACGCTGTGGCTGTCGCCCGGGCCCTTAGCGGGCGTGGGCGGCGCGAGATATGGTCAGCGTCGCGGGGTTACGAGCATCGGCCGAGCTTAGCACCGCTCCCGCTGGCAGCGCCACGGATTACCCCGTCTCGGGCAGCTCGATCCGCATCGGGGCGGGCGGTCCCAGGTCGGGCCCGACGGTCATCAGCTTCCACGCTCTGCCGTCTTCCGTCGTCGCCGCCAGGCAGAACCTTCCCCAGACGATCGAAAGGCCTCGCGACCATACGTCGGACAGCCAGGTGAACGGCAGCTCCGCTCGGACCGCCCCGTCGCGGTCGGTCAGCGTCGGCTGATGCCGGCTCGAGACGAGCTCGAGCTCGACCTCGAGGTCGGAGCGCCCGAGCCAGCTGCGCACGGCGGCCCCGAGACGACCGTGCATGCTCGCGTGTAAGGCCGGGCGGGCCAGCGCGAGTGCGCTGTCGGGCTGCTCGAACCGCTTCGCCCATGCCGCAGCCACCGTTGCCACCAGCCGGTCTTGCACCCCGCCGCCGAGCCCGAGCAGCGCGACCAGATCGCTCTCCGCCTGGGTCCTGAGCGAGAGCCCACCGGAACCCACCGGGCGATTGGAGACCGAGCCGAACCCGGGCCCGGCGCGCGCAGCTATCGCCCGCCGGCGTGCGGGCAGCCGGAGCAGCGCACGGGGCGCGATGCGCGAGCGTGGTACGCCCGTTGGCATCGCGGCTGTTTGGCCGCCAAGCTGAGCGGTCCAGTCCGCTTGCGCAGCGAGCGGGTCAGACGGGCCGCGGCTTGCGAGCACGAGCACGCGCGGATCGTCATCGTGCCGTGCCCACGCGTCGAGTACGTCAACACAAGTGCAGCGCTCGCCACCCAGCGCGGCAAGCGCGCGCTCGGCCTCGAGATCGTCGTGGTCGAGAGCGTGCAGCTCACCTTCATCCCAGCGCAGACGGTGCGTATGCCCGCCGCAGGTGACGCCTGCCTGCGCCGGTGGCAGCCCGGACCACCAGTCGTTCATCCGCTCGCCCCCGTGCGTTCGTGCGTCCATCGCAAATCGAAGCTGACCACGGCACGCATGGTCTCGGCCGTGGGCATGATCGCGAGCTTGGTCGCGCGCGGATCGAGCGCCGGCCGGAACGCGATCAAGCCGTGCCCGAAATCCCCGCTCGAGTCCCAGTTGCTGGTGTGGCCGAGGTAGTGGTTGCCGCGATCGTCTCTCGCCCACCAAGCGAGTTGCCTGGTCTGTAGGTTCCACTCGAACGGCATCCGATGGCTCACTCCCGGGGCAACCTCGACCTCGGCCTGGAACGCGTCCCGCTCCGATGTAAGCGCGACCACGGCGACACTGAAACCGTCGAACGGAGGGGTGACGGCGCCGAGCGCGATCGATCCCGTTGGCCCGTCGTGGCGTCCCTGCCGGCCCACCAGCGAGCGCCATGGCTCCGGCATCCGGTCGATCCGGCGTGCCGCGCCTGAGGTCGGACCGGGACCGCGAGGCGGCATCGCCTCGAGTACCTCCCGCAGATCCCCTAGCAGCGGGTCATCGGCCGACAGCACGCCGGCGGCGACCAGGGCATCGATCGCCGGCTCGACGCTGTGGCGGGAGAACTCATGCGGCTCGGCGATCCGCTGCCAGAGATACCGGTGTGCAGGGGGCTGCTCGGGAAGACGCTCCACCGCGGTTTCGAATGGTGTCGCTTCGCCGGTCAACTCGAGCCGTGTCCCGTCGAGCTCGACCCAGGCGGTGTCGGTGGCGAGCGGTCGCATCGTCTTCAGGCTGCCCAGCATTCCCTCGCTCGAGCCGCCGCCGACGAAGAAGGCGGTTTCTGTCGTTCCGCGATCGTCGGTCAGCATCGCCTGCGGCGGGCCGGCGCTGCTCCATGGTTGCGCTGGATCGGGGCGCCATCTGACGGCAACTGAGGCTCCGTCCTCCGACAGGCTCACCCAGCGCACGTGCACCGTTGCGTTCGGCTGCTCAACGGTCCGCTCGCAGGGCACGATCCGTCGCGGCGGAAGCGGCTTGCCTTCGCTCTGTGCCGGCCGTGCGCCCATCATCGTCCGGCGGCGAAAGTGGGGATCGTTTCGCAGCGCGGCGGCGAGGCTGTAATCGTCGAGTACGGCCTCGGCTCGGGGAGCGGTGATCACGCCGACGGCGACCAGCGCCCCTGCCGCCTCCGCGATCGGCGGGCGGCGCGACCCGCGTTCCTGATCGCCACGGTCGAGCAGCATCTGCTCGCCGATCAGCCGCAGGTAAAGCTCGGCGTCGAAGTCCGACACGAGGGGAGGGTCCCACATCGGCTTGGGTCGCACGCCAAACTACGTGCATGGGAGACCAGGCGGCCGTCGTCGAAGCGCTCGGTGTCGCGATCGCGGCGCGTGTGCCGGTACTACTGTGGGGCGCACCCGGCACCGGCAAGACGTCGGTGATACGCGCGATGGCGGCTGCCGCGGGCTGGCCGTGCGAGACCGTGATCGCCTCGATCCGCGAGCCGTCCGATTTCGCCGGGCTGCCGATCGTCACCGACGGGGCGAGTGGGGGACGTGCGCAGGTCACGTTCGCGCCGCCATCGTGGGCGGTGGCGCTCGCCGAGGCCGGCGAGGGGGTCGCGTTCTTCGACGAGATCTCGACCGCTCCACCGGCGGTTCAGGCTGCGCTCCTGCGTGTCGTGCTCGAGCGGACCGTCGGCGATCTGGCACTCCCCGATCGGGTCTCAGTGGTCGCGGCCGCGAACCCACCCGAGCAGGCGGCGGATGGCTGGGAGCTGACGCCGCCACTCGCGAATCGCTTCTGCCATCTCGACTGGCCAGTCGACGCGCGGACCGTCGCGGACGGCTTCTCGGGAGGCTGGGCGACGCCGCAGCCGCCTGCGCTGGCCGAGGGCTGGGAGCGGCGAGTCCCGGTGGTCCGCACCTGGGTCGCGGGCTTCGTCACCGTTCGTCCGATGTTGGCGCTCGCGGTCCCCGAAGATGCAGCCGGGGCCGGACGGGCGTGGCCGAGCCCACGAACCTGGGATATGGCAGCGCGCTTACATGCGGCGGCCGAGGCGGGCTCGATCGGTGAGCTCGCCACCTCGCAGCTCGTGCGCGGATGCGTCGGCGCCGGACCTGGGGTCGAGTTCTTGACCTGGCTCGCCGAGGCCGACCTACCAGACCCGGAGGCGGTGCTGGCCGATCCCGGCAGCTTCGTGCTTCCGGAGCGAGGCGACCGCGCCTACGCTGCGCTCTCCTCGGTCGCGGCCGCGGTCGCCGCCGACCCGACGAACGGCCGCTGGGAGCGCGGATGGCAAGCGTTCGGACGAGCCGCAGGATCCTCGCCGGACGTGGCCGCCGCGGCGGCGAGGACGCTGGCTCGCTGCCGGCCGGACGGTGCCGCGGTCCCCGATGAGGTCAAGGCGTTCGCGCCGCTGCTGCGTGACGCCGGGCTGCTGTGAAACCGGCTGGCGACGGACCGGCGCTCGACGCGCGTAAGGTCGCCGCGGCGCGGCTGTGGGCGAGCGTCCGGATGCCATACCTTGCGAGCGCCCTATTCGCCTGCGCGATCGAAGCCGACCCGAGGTCGGGGACGATCGGGGTCGATGCGTGCTGGCAGGTGAAAGCAGATCCGGTCGTCGTCGATCGGCTGAGCGTGGAGCAGCTCGGCCGCCTGTTCGTGCATCTCAGCGGTCACGTGATCCGCGACCATGCGGGGCGGGCGGAGCGCCTCGGCGTCAACGACGACGGTGCACGAGCGCGCTGGAATCGAGTGACCGACGCTGAGATCAACGACGACCTCGAGGTCGGCGACTGTGTGCCGGATGTCGCTCCCGACCTGCCTTCGACGCTCAGGTGCGAAGCTGGGGGACTCGCGGAGCGCTACTACGAGGACGCCTGCGACGGGCCGCGACGCTGGGACTGCGGTTCTGGCGCCGACGGATCTCAGCGTCCAAACGACGGCGGAGGAGGGATCGACTCACAGCAGGCTGAGCTGCTGCGGCTCGGCGTCGCGGCGGAGATCCGGCGCCAGCATGCCGGGCAGCCCGGCACGGTAACCGGCGGCTGGCTGCGATGGGCCGAGAGCGTGCTGCCCTCGCGGACCGACTGGCGGCGGGTGCTCGCGGCCGAGGTTCGTCGCGCGGTCGCCGCGGTCGCCGGGAGCGTGGACTACAGCTACCGGCGTCCCTCGCGCCGCGCCCACCTGAACCGTCGGCTGGTCCTCCCGACGCTCCACCGTCCCGTCCCTGATGTGGCGATCGTCTGCGATACGTCCGGGTCGATGCACGACCGGCTGCTGGCCCGCGCGCTCGCCGAAGTCGAGGCCGTGCTCGCACGCGCGGGACTCCGCCAGGTCCAGGTCCGGGTGCTCGCGGTCGACACCGCCGTCCACACCGTGCGCCGCGTCGGTCGCGCCGCCCAGCTTGAGCTCGCCGGCGGCGGCGGCACCGACATGGGCGCGGGGATCGAAGCCGCGGCAGAGCTCCGTCCGAGGCCATCGATCGTGATCGTGCTCACGGACGGGTTGACGCCGTGGCCCGAGCGCCCCCCGCGCGGGATCCGGGTCGTTGTCGGCCTGCTCAGCGAGGGGATGACAGCGCCGGCCCTGGACCCTCCCGAATGGGCACGTACGGTGGTGATCGACGACGCCCAGCCGGGCGTGTGATGAATCTTCCCCAATGACAGGCCGTTGCTCAAGTGATAACGGTCACGCCCAGTTTGCGGCGATGAACGCACCAACACCTCCGGTATGCGACAGGAATGATGCGTGACTCTCGTGAGCTGCTAACCAACGAAAGCTCGACGCTTTTGCGCGACACCCTCGAGCTGTGGTGGATTCATCACGCGCCCTCGCTGCGGCGACTCTCCGGGCCAGCTGGGAGAATGCCCTCGTGCGACTGCACGCCCTCGAGCGGCGAGCGACATGGCGCGTAGTCGTCGCGGTAAGCGCCGTCCTGGCGGCGGTGCTGACGGCAGCGTCGGGATCCGCCGCAGCCGTAGCGCGCTCCGGTCCGGTGCTCGAGGCGCCGAACCCGTTCGCGAACCCGGCGCTGCGTGCGTACCTGCGCCGGCGCGGGGGCAACGTCACGGCAGCCGCGTATGACGTGAACTCGGGCGCGACCTACGTCTACCGTCCCGGCGTTCGCGAGCAGACGGCGAGCATCATCAAGGTTGACATCCTCGCCACGCTGCTTCACGAGACTCAGGCCCGCGGCGGGCTGAGCGGCGGGCAGATGGCGGTCGCGCAGGGGATGATCGAGGCAAGCGACAATGATGATGCGACGACGCTCTGGGACGAGGCCGGGGGCGCTCCCGCGGTGCAAGCGTTCGACGACGAAGCCGGGATGGACCAGACGACGGCGAACAGTGCCTGGGGCCTCACCACGACAACACCGCTCGATCAGCTCAAGCTGCTGCGTCTCGTGATGCTTCCGAACGATCTGCTCGACCCCGCCTCGCGCGACTACGAATACGAGCTGATGCGCCACATCATCCCGTTCGACACCTGGGGGGTCTCGGCTGGGCTCGGCGCGGGTGCGACGGTCGCGTTCAAGAACGGGTGGCTCCCGGTCTCGGCCGGGTGGCAGGTCAACAGCATCGGTCAGGTGGTCGGATCCGGGCGGCACTACCTGATCGCCGTGATGACGAACGAACAGCCGACGGAGGACTACGGGATCGGGACGATCGAGGCGATCTCGGCGGCGACATGGCAGGCGCTGGCAGCCGAGACGCTGCTCGAGCTGAAGCCGCCACAGAAATAGGCCGGCGAGTACCCTCACCTCATGGACCACGACCACGCACAAGAGCTCCTGTCGGCCGAACGCGAGCGCCTCGAACAGGCGATCACCGCACTCGAGCAGCCAGGGCCGCTCGAGGGTACCGCGCTCAGGGAGCCCGGCGACCGCGACTCCGAAGACCTATACCAGGACGAGGTCGACGCCGGCCGCGCTGAGCACCTCCACGCTGAGCTGGCCGCGCTGGAGCGCGCCGAAGCGCGGCTCGCGGCAGGCACCTACGGACTCTCGGTCGAGAGCGGCGAGCCAATCCCCGACGCCCGCCTCGAGGCAATCCCAACCGCCGAGCGCACGATCGAAGAGGAATCGAACTACCGCCGCTCCTAGAGCCGCCCCCGACCCGCCGCACCCCCGGCGGATTTGCCCCCGGCAAATCCGCCAATGGAATCGCCGCCAGGCGATTCCACGCAGTCGACTAAACCGGCGGATTTGCCCCCGGCAAATCCGCCAATTTAGTCGACGCAGTCGACTAAACCGCCTCGGTTCGGCACGACCACGAGCATGCTGCGACGCGCTCGCTCCGGTTCGGGACGGACCGGCCGCAGCTCGAGCCCTGCCGCGGCGCGCAGCACTTCTCGCATCTCCATCTCGGCGAATGGCGCCGCCGCGCAGCGCCTGACACCTCCGCCGAAGGGAATCCAGGGGATCGCGTTCGGCGGCGGGTCTTCGAGCCATCGCTCGGGCCGGAACGCCGCAGCCTGTGGCCAGAGGTCGTTCCGGCGCATCGCGAGCCAGATGCAGGCCGCGACCTGGATGCCTCCCGGCAGCGTTCGACCGGCAATTCGCGTGGGTTCGAGCAGCCGGCGTGGTGCGATCGTCAGGGAGGGGCGCGCGCGCAGCACCTCCTTGACCACCGCGTCGAGGTAGGCGGGGTCCCCTTCGCGCAGCCGTGCCTGCACGGCGGGATGGCGGGCGAGCCGCTCGAACGCCCAGGCGAGGGACGCGGCAGAGCTGTCATGGCCGCCTACGAGCAGCGCGACCAGCTGGTCGCGCAGGTGGCGATCGGTCGGCGGGTTGCCGTCCTCGTCGTTCTGCTCGAGCAGCAGGCTGAGGACCGAATCACCGGGCGCTTCGGCCCGCCGGCGCGCAAGCACGTCGAGCAGCAGCGCATCGAAGCGATCCACTGCGCCGCGAAACCGTCCCCACGGGCTGCGCGGCCCGAGGTCGCGCTGAACGAGCGCCATGGCGAGCATTCGCGGCAGTGAGCGAACGCTGTCGAGCGTGCCGTCGACGGCGGCGCGCAGCTGCGCCGCCTCTCCGTCATCGCGCGCCCCGAACACGACGCGGAGGATGATCTCGAGCGTCAGCCGGCGCATGCGCTCGAGGGCTACGACCCGGCCGCTCCACTGGTTCAGCTCCCGTTGGGCAAGGCCGGCGACGATCGGCCCCAGAGCGCGCATCTTCTCCCCGTGGAACGGCGTCTGCAGCAGCCGCCGCTCGCGCAGGTGCTCCTCGCCGTCGAGCAAGAGGATCGAATGCGGTCCGGCGAACGGCCGCAGGAACTCCCAGCTCTGACCGGCCGGCGCGATCGCCGGATCGAGACGGAAGATCTCGCGGATCGCGTCGGGGTGCGAGAAGAGCACCATCGGCTCCTCAGTCCAATACGTGCGGATCGTGGCGGGGTCGCCGAAGCGGTCGTGCACGCTCCGCATGAAGGCCGCAGGCCGCGTCATCCAGGCGATCGTCTGCCAGGCGGCAGGGGCGCGCGGGCCGGGCGGCAGCTCCATGGCCCGATGCTAGTGGTCCGGGCCGGCCAATTTGGCGGTGACGCGGCCGGCGGTCGGCGGCGCCCGGAAACGAGTCGCGCCCCGGGCCGGCAGTTATGAGGCCGGGCGGGGCGCGATCGTGAGGGAGGAGAGGTGTTGCCCGACCATCGTCGAGCCGATGGCTTTAGATGTCAAATACGAGTGTCGCCACTGATATATAGGGTGTGCTTATGGAACTTCGTCAGCTCCGCTACCTGGTCGCCCTCGCCGAGGAGCGGCATTTCACCCGGGCCGCCGCCCGCGAGCACATAGCCCAGCCGGCTTTGTCCCAGCAGATCCGCCGCCTCGAGGACGAGCTAGGGCTCCCGCTCGTGCAGCGCACGACGCGAAGCGTCGCGATGACCGACGCCGGCCATCTGCTGGTAGCTCGTGCGCGGCGGATCCTGGCCGAGGTCGATGCTGCACGGACCGAGATGCAGGGACTGCGTGGCGTACATACCGGGCACGTGACCGTCGGCGCGATGCACACGATGGGTCCGGTCGACGTGTCGCTCGTGCTCGCGCTTTTTCGCGAGCGCCATCCCGGCGTCGAGCTGACAGTTCGAGAGCAGTCAAGCGAGGAGCTCGCCGAGATGCTCCGCGTCGACGAGCTCGACCTTGCCTTTCTCTCCGTGACCGAGCGGATCGAGAGCCATGGACTGGGGCTCCAGCAGCTCGTCTGCGAAGAGCTCGTCGTGGTGCTGCCGCTGGACCATCGGCTCGGCAGCCACAAGCGGGTGACGATGGCGGATCTGTCCGGGGAGGAATTCATCAGTTATCGCGCGGGATCGAGATTGCGAGAGCTGCTGGTTTCCGCTGGACACGCTGCGGGTTTCGAGCCGCGCGTGACGCTCGAGTCCAACGAGAGCCAGCGAATCCGGCGGCTGGTCGCCCGTGGTCTCGGCGTCGCGATCCTTCCCCGCTCCGACGCCGAGAGCCCCGGCGCGGAAGTCGCGATCCTGACCCTGGCCGGGCCGGAGCTGACTCGCGATATCACCCTGGCCTGGCGCGAAGGGCGTCGCCACGGACCCGCGGCGGCGGCATTCCTGGCGCTTGCGCAAGGCACCTTCGCCGAGCAATCCTCCGGCGCCGCTAAGGAGTTGGAATAGCTCGAGCGCTCGAAGCAGGCCAATCGAGCGACGTCGCGCTGGCCGGCGGCAGGGTGATCGCGTAGGCGCCGTTCGACGGTGCGACCGTCGTTGCCTGCGGGGCGCCGGTCAGCATGCCGGTCGTGGGATCGAAGGTCTGGCCCCCGAGCGTGACTCCGCTCGTCGCGCTGAGACTCGGGGCCAGGAGCTGCTCCGACATGGCCGGGCCTGCGGTGCCGCGGGGCGCCGAGAGGAGAACCAACTCTGGGGACGCGCTTTCGTTGATCAGCACGACTCGGTCAGTCTTGTCGCCGGCGACCGTGGCCCAGACCTTGACCGGTCCTGCCGGCACTGTCCTGACCGGCAGGATCCTGGAGCCGGGCGGGGCTGCCTGGCTGAACATGACCAGACCGTAGTACTCGGGCAGCACGGAGGCGCTCCACTGGCCACCGGTGTCGGTGAATGAAAACGGCGCGTATCGGGCGGTGGGGAACGTGTGGATGTTGACGCCGTCGACGCCGTCCTGGTCGAGTGCGAACAGCGTGTCCAGCACCCACAGCGCAGACGCGAAAGTGTTGCTTACGCCTAGTTTCCCACCGCAGGTGGAGGAGTTCAGCTCGTCGACCCGGAGCTCGAGGCCGTGGGCGTGCGCGAACGACGCCGGCGCCTCCGCGCTGTGGGCGAGGCCGGTCGTCGATGCGTCGCTCAGCAGATGTTCGATCGTCGGGTACAGCTGCGACCCGGGCGAGGCGAAGCAGAGCAGCGGGTAGAGGTGGAGCGTCACGAGCCGGAGCCCGGGCTCATCGGCGACGAACCGGCCGAGCTGGGAGATCCAGCCTGCGCCTCCGAGCGCCGGCCCGGCGATCGGGAGACGCGGAAGCGCCCGGCGGACCGCCGAGTACTGCTTCAGGTAGTCGGCGAAGTCATACCCGCGGCCGCGAACGTGCACGACCTCACCGCGCGCGTCTCTGTACGCGGGGTATGTCTGGTAGACGTCGGGCTCATTACCGAGCTCGAGCGCCGCGATCGACGAGCGCCCGATCCCGCCGAGCAGTGCTCTTGCCTCGGCGGCTGCAAGTGACGGGTTGTTGATCGCGAGATTGATGCCCAGGATCAGCTTGGCGTCCGTCGCTCGCGCCAGCGCCGCCGTTGTTTGCAGCCACGCAGGGGTAAGCGTGTAGCTGACGACACCCGGCCTCGCCGCGCCGCGGACCGGCCACCACGTCTGATCGGTGCTGTCGCCGCCGATCCGAAGCACAGGAGTCTGGCCTGGCGTGAGATTGCGGATCAGCTGAACGAGGACGGGGTTGAGCGCCGCCGCGCTGCCGGCGTATGCCGGCACCGCGCTGTACTCGAACGACAGGCCGAGGAAGCCCGCCGGAGTCGACGGTCCGGGTGGCCCCTTCTGAACGGCCGCGCGCACCGTCGTACTACGTGCGCCGGCGGTGTCGCCTCCCGCGACCCAGCCCGCCACCGTCAGGGCAGCCAGGACGAGCGCCGCCGAGGCTTTACGTCGTCCTGGCGCGGCTCGGTACACGCAGAGCGTGAACCTAGCACCGCGCGGCAGATGAGCCGCCGATTCCGGACCGCTAGTGCGACGGACCGCTAGGTCCGGCGGATCAGGACTCGAGTTCGGCCCGCGGCACTGAGCCCGAGCTTCACGTCTGCGCTACCGACCGTGATCTCCTCCAGCCAGACGAGCTCGCCGTCGTGCAGAGGTGCGAGCACGCTTACCTGCCGCATGACTGTGGCCAGCCGAGCCATCTCCTCGACGCTGCCCTCCAATTCGTGCAGGCCGGACTCGCTGATCAGGGTTACCGCGATCCCGTCGGCCGTCTTATGAGCGTCGAGCACGGAGAGGTTCATGAGATGTGATCTTCCATCCGAGCATGGTCCATCACTTGACGCTCGTTGACGTCCCCCAGCGGGGGGGAACCTTGGGTGAGGCAGGCACCGGCATCGGGTGAGCAGTTCCTAACCCGGCGCGGGCAAGCGGCGCGCGCGGCCCGGTGGCGATCCTCGCCGTGGCGGTCCGGCAAAATGGCAGAACACCTAAGGGACTGATCGCACCTGCCCGCATCTGAGAACAACCTGACGGCCTCCGGCGAGCGCAAAGCCGCCGTGGGCGGCGCGCGCGTGGGCAAGCTGAAGCTGTGCTACGAGACGTTCGGCGCCCGCGGCGATTCGCCACTGCTGCTCGTGATGGGCCTCGCCTCGCAGATGATCCTCTGGGATGACGCGTTCTGCGAGCTGCTTGCCGCCCAGGGTTTCTGGGTGATCCGCTTCGATAACCGCGATGTTGGCCGCTCGACGATCCTGCACGGTGCGCGAGTCCCGAAGCGATGGCAGCTGGTGACCCGCCACGCCCGCGGCGCGGCCTACTCGCTGGATGAGATGGCCGCTGACGCGGTCGGCCTGCTGGACCAGCTCGGGATCGGCGCCGCCCATGTCGTCGGCGCTTCGATGGGAGGGATGATCGCCCAGCTGATCGCCGTCAATCATCCCGATCGGGTTCTTTCGCTGGTCTCGATCATGTCCACCACGGGCAACCGGCGTGTTGGCCGCCCCGATCCCGCCGTCGCGCTGAGAATGCTGCGCAAGACCCCGCGTGATCGCGAGGGCTACATCGAGGACAACATCGAGAGCTACCGGAGGATCGGATCGAAGGGGCTCGATTTCGAGGAGCAGCACAAACGGGCTCGGGCTGGGCGCTGCTTCGATCGCGGCATCCATCCGGCCGGCACCGCGCGACAGCTTGCCGCGATCGTGGTGGCGCCCGACCGGACGTCGTCGCTGCGGCAGGTGAGGGTCCCGACGACCGTCATTCACGGCGACTCCGATCCGCTGATCAACATCTCCGGTGGACGCGCGACCGCGGAAGCGATCCCGGGCGCCAAGCTGGTACTCCTGCCCGGGATGGGACACGATCTCCCACGTGAGCTGTGGCCTGAGATCATCGACGCGATCGTTCGGAACGCTGCGCGGGCGGAGCGCTGAGAAGACCACGCGCCCGATCGTGCTGACGGCGCTGTCGGTTCCGCTGGACCGGCTCCGGGCTCGCGACCCCGGTCTGGCTGCGCTTCGCAGGGCCGGGCGTGCCGCGATCGTGATGCCGGCGACGTTCGCCGTGGGCGAGGAGGTGATCGGGAATCCGGCCGTGGCCACGTTTGCCGCGTTCGGCTCGTTCGCGATGCTGCTGCTGGTCGATTTCGGAGGTTCGATGCGCGAGCGCCTGGAGGCTCAGGCAGCGCTCGCCGTCACCAGCGGCGTGTTCGTCTGTGTCGGGACGCTGGCGTCACGCTCGACTTGGCTCGCGGCCGCGGCGATGACGCTGGTGGGGTTCGGCGTCCTGTTCGCCGGTGTCGCAAGCTCGGTGCTCGCCGGCGCGACGACGTCGCTGCTGCTCGCGTTCATGCTGTCCGTCTCACTGACAGGGCCGATCTCGTCGATCCCCGACCGGATTGCCGGCTGGGGAATCGCCTCGGGCGCCGCGTTCCTCGCCGTTTGGTGGCTGTGGCCGTCGCCGGCGAGAGATCTGCTGCGCGACCGTGCGATGGATGCCTGCCGGGCGTTGTCAGCCCGGCTGCGCTCGGATGTCGCCTACGTTCTCGGTGGACCGCAGGCACCGTCGGAAGCGGACCATGATGCCGCCGTCGCCTTGGCGGGTGGATCGGTCGGCGCGCTGCGCCGGGCGTTCTACGCGACGCCTTACCGCCCGGCAGGCCTTGGCACGCCGGCTCGCATGGGCGTCCGGCTGGTCGACGAGCTGGGCTGGCTGAACGCGATCATCGCGCAGGCGCCGCCGCGCCCATCTGGCTCGCCTGCCAACCGTGCCGCCTGCACGGTCAAGGTGACGGCAGCGTCGGTGCTCGAGCGCGGTGCGGATCTGCTCGCGACGTACGGTGGGAGCTCAGAGGCTCTGCATGACGCCCAGGCCGAGCTGCGGCGGGCGCTGATCGCGCTCGAGGAAGGCGATGCCCTGAAGCTGCCGAACCGCTCGGTGGCCGCAGGCGTCGAGGCGGTGGCGGTTGAGAATCCGATTGGTGAGTTCATCACCTCGCTCGATCCCGGCTTCCGGGCGCAGGAGCTGAGCTTCGCCGTCTCGCAGATCGCATCGAACATCGGCTACATCGCGGCTGCGGAGCGCCGCAACTGGAGCGAGCGGCTGCTCGGCCGCCAGCCCCCAGGGCTGGCCGGAACGCTGTCGACGGCACAGGAGCGAGCCGGGGCCCACGTCGAGCGGCACTCGGTGTGGCTGCACAACAGCGTGCGCGGCGCGGTCGCCCTTGGCCTCGCCGTGATGATCGCGAAGCTGACCGGGGTGCAGCACTCCTTCTGGGTGGTGCTCGGCGCGCTTTCCGTACTGCGCTCGAACGCCCTGAGCACCGGCCAGAACGTGATCCGCGGCTTACTCGGGACGATCGCGGGCTTTGTGGTCGGTGGTGTCCTTGTCGTCCTGATCGGCACAAACACAGCCGTGCTGTGGTTGCTGCTGCCACCCGCGGTGCTGCTCGCCGGCCTTGCCCCGGCGGCAATCTCGTTCGCGGCGGGCCAGGCCGCATTCACGTTGACGCTGCTGATCCTGTTCAACATCGTGCAGCCGATCGGCTGGCGACTGGGGCTCGTGCGAATCGAGGACATCGCGCTTGGCTGTGCGGTCAGCTTCGCGGTCGGGCTGCTGTTCTGGCCGCGTGGCGCGGGCGCAGCGCTCGGAAGGGCACTTGCCGACGCTTACAGTGACAGCGTCCGCTACCTCGCCGGCGCGGTCGAGTTCGGTATGGGTCGCTGCGATCGCGGCGCGCCGCCCCGGGTCGCGCCCGCCGGCGAAGCGCTGCATGCGGCAGCCGCGTCGCGGCGCCTCGACGACGCCTTCCGCGGATACCTGGCCGAACGCGGAGCGAAGCCGATCCCATTGGCCGGGGTCACGGGTCTGCTCGCGGGCGTGGCGGGATTGCGACTCGCAGGCGACGCGGTTCTTGACCTCTGGGAACGCGACGACGCGGCGGGAGGGGACCGGGCGGCGGCGCGGGAAGAGCTGCTTGCGAGCACCCGGCTGATCGTCGACTGGTACGACGGCTACGCGACCAGCCTCACCGGAGGTAGCGATGTCCCAGATCCGCTGCCGCATGATGACATCGCAGAGAAGCGACTGATCGAGGCCGTCAGCCGTGACCTGCGCCAGGAGGACGGCCGGGCCAGCGCGACCGCCGCGCGGATGATCTGGACCGGCGACCACCTTGACGCCGCCAGACGCTTGCAGGCGACACTGGTAGGA
>Ga0302326_10006333_pt1 | contig 26560 bp, 20 predicted proteins | sample Palsa_T0_3_FD_202264 | JGI IMG/M metagenome (GOLD analysis project Ga0302326, IMG submission 202264) | Peat permafrost microbial communities from Stordalen Mire near Abisko, Sweden - Palsa_T0_3 | ecosystem: Environmental > Terrestrial > Soil > Palsa > Peat permafrost | place: Sweden: Abisko... | reverse complement strand
CTCGAATTGCTTATTCCAATCGAACAGGAAGCGCGCGTAGGAGAGCGCGTCGTCGCGGTCGCGCGCGCCGGGGCGGTGCCGCGCCACGTCGGCCGCGTGCGCCGCGATCTTGTACGCGATCACGCCCTGCTTCACGTCTTCCGCGTTCGGCAATCCCAGGTGCTCCTTCGGCGTCACGTAGCACAGCATCGACGCGCCGTGCCAGCCGATCATCGCCGCTCCAATGGCGCTCGTGATGTGGTCGTAGCCCGGAGCGATGTCGATCACCAAAGGCCCCAGCGTGTAGAACGGGGCTTCGTGGCACAGCTCCATTTCCTTTTTCACTTGCAGCTCGATCTGGTCCATCGGGATGTGGCCCGGGCCTTCGATCATCACTTGCACGTCGTGCTCCCACGCCTTTTTCGTCAGCTCGCCCAGCACTTTTAATTCGGCGAATTGCGCCGCGTCGCTCGCATCCGCGAGACAGCCCGGACGCAAGCCATCGCCAAGGGAAAAACTCACGTCGTGCTTCTTGAAAATCTTGCAGATCGCCTCGAAATGCTCGTAGAGAAAATTTTCCTGCTTGTGCGTGTTCATCCAATGCGCCAGGAGCGCCCCGCCGCGGCTCACGATGCCCGTGATGCGGTGGCGCACCAGCGGCACGAATTCGCGCAGCACGCCCGCGTGAATGGTCATGTAATCCACGCCCTGCTCGGCTTGCTCCTCGATCACTTCGAGCATCAGCCCGATGCTTAGATCCTCCGTGCGCTTCACGCGCGACAGCGCTTCGTAAATCGGCACCGTGCCGATCGGCACGGGCGACGCTTCGACGATCGCTTTGCGAATCGTGGGAATGTCGCCGCCGGTCGACAGGTCCATCACCGTGTCCGCGCCGTAGTGCACCGAGTGGTGCAACTTCTTCAGCTCTTCGTCGATGTGCGAGGTGGTGGCGGAGTTGCCGATGTTCGAGTTGATCTTGCACTTGAAGGCGATGCCGATGCCCATCGGCTCGAGCGCCTTGTGATGGATGTTCGCGGGAATGATGGCGCGGCCGCGCGCCACTTCCGCGCGCACCAGCTCCGGCTCGATCTTTTCGCGCCGCGCGACGTACTCCATCTCTTCGGTGATTACGCCTAGGCGCGCGTAATGCATCTGAGAAACATTGCGCGTGCCGTTTGCCGCCGCCGTTTCCGCCAACCGCTTCTCGATCCAAGCGTCTCGAACACCCATGCTGCCCCCTGAAGAGTCTCCGCTCGCGGAGCGTCTCTCTCGTGAGGCCGAATTATCGCACCGTCGCGCGCGCGCGGCAACCGCGCCAGTAGGACGGTCCGCCGCGGCGGACTGTCGCTTTTCCGCGAGAGAGAAAAATCAAAACCGACAGGCTGAAGCCCGTCCTACTTAAACCGCGCGACCTCAGAGCTGGGCCACAAACTCCGCGAGATGATCCAGAGTTTGGCTCCAGCCTTCGGGCGCGCCGCGCGTCGCGTAAGACTCCATCGCGTAAACCTGATGGACGGTGAGCTTCGTCTTGCCTTGGTGTTCGGCAAAAGTCACCGTGGTTAGAACATCCTGTCCGGGCACGTCGTGGATGTTGCCTTGGAAAACGATGCGCTCCGGTTCAACAATCTCGACATACGTGCCATCGAACGGATAATTCTCGCCGTTCGGCCCGCGCATAACGATGCGAAATAAGCCGCCCGTGCGAAAGTCCATTTCGCATACCGGCACAGTGCATCCATTCGGGCCAAACCAACGGGTTAAGTGCTCGGGCTTACTCCATGCTCTGAACACAAGTTCCCGCGGGGCATCGAAGACGCGCACAATCAAGAGCTCCCGGTCGCCGACCTTCGTGAAAGAGTCATTCTCATGTGCCGCTATCTTCCTCAAATGTTCCTCCAGGCGCCCGAGCGTTTGATTCGCTCCTTCGATCGCTCCGTACTTCTTGGCGACTTGCTCGAGAATCGCGGCCGTCGGGAAAAGCATCCGCATGGTGAGTTCGGTTTTGCCGCCCCGGTTGGCAAATGTCACCGTCGTTTCAAAGGTCACGGGTTCGGTACCCTTCTCCGGATCGTGTTTGTAGACCAGGCGCTCCGGTTTCACGACTTCGAGGAAGACAATCTTGTTTTTGTAGTCGGTGCCGTCGGGGCCGCGCATCACGAGGCGCCAAATGCCGCCCGGCTTTACATCCATTTCCTGAATGGTGGTCGAAAAACCGTTCGGACCCCACCATTGCGCCACGTGCTTGGGATCGGTCCACACCGCAAAGACGAGTTCCCGGGGCGCGTCGAAGACGCGCTTGAAAACGAGCTCGCGGTCTTCGGTGTTCGAGGCGGCGCTAGTTTTGGCGTTGCTTGCGGGCATGTTTTTTCTCCTTTTTTTTGAGTTCCTCGAGATAGTCGTCCAGGCGATCGAAGCTCTCGTCAAAGAACCGGCGGTAGTGGGCCACCCAATCGGCGACGTCCTTGAGCGGGCTGGCCTCGAGACGGCAAGGGCGCCACTGCGCTTCCCGGCCGCGCGCGATGAGGCCCGCGCGCTCCAGCACCTTCAGGTGCTTTGACACGGCGGGAAGGCTCATCGAAAAAGGTTCCGCCAGCTCGGTGACGGAGACGTCGCCGGACTGGAGGCGGGCGAGAATGGCGCGCCGGGTGGGATCGGCGAGGGCGGCGAAGGTGGCGCTAAGGCGGTCGGATGTCGCAGGCGTCATCGTATTTAACCTATAGGTTAAATACGACGGAACGTTGAATGTGTCAAGTATTTTCTTCGCGGGAGTATCGCTGACCGGCGACACCACGCTGGCCGTTGCTGGTGCGAATGGAGGCTCAATCGCTGGGCCGCACAATCAGCCAATTCTCATTTTCCTTGCAAGACGCGGAAGAGATGACTTCCATCTCATTCGTCTTAGCTATCGCGGCAATCGAAATTGTCCATTTGCTGCTCGGAGAAATGGATTTATAATGAACCCATCGGCAGCCTTGCCGTGAAGGAGGTGATCCAGTGAGGTATGGTAAGAATTGATTGAGATGTAAGAGAGGCGCTTGTGAGTCTGCCGGGCGCCTCCTTTTTTGTCCCCGCCTGCCGGTAAATTAGGGCGTTCTCCCGCGAATGGATGATTCAGAAAGCTTCCGCAAATAAGGCACGAACTCACGAAACGATTGCGCATTTTTGCCGCGGTCGAAATTCCTTTTTCAAATGGGCTGCTTCAGTAGAGATCGCAATTTGCGGAAAGAGAATGGTCATATGCCGGCCGGGGAATGGAGAGCCGGCAAGGTTGGTGCGTCATCCGGCGATTTTGGCGATTCGTCGAAATTCGTCACGGGATCAAGCATCCTCCCCCAGGCTTCTACTGGCAAGTTGGTTGTTCCAAATGTGGGGGACGCGTACGATGTGCTAGCCAAATGCGTAAAACGGACATCCCGGCTTGAGTGACAGCGCCAAAACAGCACAGCGAGGGAATGCCTTCCGCGTGCTTTGGGGCCGGCTGAAGGAACACCCGCTGGCGCGGGTCGGACCCGGGCTGATCACCGGCGTGGCCGATGACGACCCCAGCGGCATTGCCACCTACTCCCAGGCAGGCGCGCAATTCGGCTTCAACATGCTCTGGACGATGCCGCTGTGCTTTCCTTTGATGTCGGCGATTCAGTCCATGTGCGCGGACATCGGCCGGGTCACAGGGAAGGGGCTGGCCGCCAACATCAAGGCCGCGTTTCCGCCGGCCGTGCTTCAGGGCGTGGTCCTGCTTCTGCTGATCGCCAATACGCTGAACATTTCCGCCGACGTGGCCGCCGTGGGGGAAGTCGGGGAACTCGTCACCGGCGTCAATCGCCATCTCATGACGCTGTTCTTCGTGTTCGGCACGCTGCTGCTACAGGTTTTCATTCCCTATCACCGCTACGTCGTTTACTTGAAGTGGCTGACGCTTTCGCTCTTGGCCTATGCCGCGGTCCTGTTTACCGTGCACGTGCCATGGGGCGAGGTGGCGCTGCGGACGGTGTGGCCGAAGTTCACGCCAAACTCGACCGCCGCCGCGGTCATCGTCGGCGTCTTGGGCACCACCATCAGTCCCTATCTTTTTTTCTGGCAGGCGTCGGAAGAAGTCGAAGACATGCGGGAAAATCCCGGGGCGGCGCCTCTCGTGCAAGATGCGCGCGCGGCGGGCGGGGAACTCCGCCGCATTCGATGGGACACCTGGAGCGGCATGTTCTACTCCGACCTCGCGGCGTTTTTCATCATCCTGGCGACCGCCGTTACGCTCCATGTGGCGGGAGTTACCAACATCGAGACGGCAGCACAGGCCGCAAGCGCGCTGCGGCCACTGGCCGGCAAGTTCGCATACCTGCTCTTCGCCCTGGGCATTCTGGGAGTGGGCTTGATCGGCGTGCCGGTGCTGGCCGGGTCCGCCGCCTACGCCCTTTGCGAGGCCAAGGGTTGGGCCTGGGGTCTGGAACGCAAAGCGACCGATGCGCGCGGATTCTATGGCGTGATTGCCGTGAGCGTCCTCGCGGGACTCGTCATCCAGTATTCGCCAATCAGTCCGATGAAGGCCTTATTTTGGAGCGCCGTCATCAACGGGGTCGTCGCCGTGCCGCTGATGGTTGTGATTATCCTGCTCGTTTCAAAAAAGTCTGTGATGGGCGATTACACGGCGAGCCGCCCGCTTCTCATCCTTGCCTGGATCGCCACAGCGGTGATGGGCTTGGCCGCCTTGCGAATGCTCATCCCCGGTTAGACTCGCGCCAGTGGCAAAGCCAATCGCAAAGGAAGATTCGCCTCTTCTGCCGGTCGCGCCGCCCGAGGAATCATGGAAAGGAGGAAGGCAGGGTCAATTTCCGGCGGTCGTGTATCCCGGGACCTATCGCAAAGCCCGCTGGGCCTCGCCGCGATGGCTATGCATGCAGGATCAGTGGCAAACCAGAAGAAAAACAGTTGGTAAAAAAAAAAGGTTCATAGTAGGCTCACCGTATGAATTTCTTCCTCCTATTAGGAGTTGTATTATTGCCCGCAATGTTCATTCCAGTGCCTCGGATACTGAATCAACCGGCAATCCGGTTCGCCGTTCAAAAAAAATTTAGGAGACCGGCCGCGGCGTTTCTTTTCCTGGCCATGTTTAGCCTGCAATTCTTTTTATTGCCTGCATCGGCGCGGGGCCAGGGTGTTTCGCCCGATCCGCAACGGCAGAGTCTGGGTTCCTTGAGTTCCGTCGGCGACATTTTTGTGAATGAATCGCCGGCACCCTCCGAATTGACGATTTACTCCGGCGACGCGGTACGCACCGGCGCATCCGGAGCGGCGATCCTGACGGCAGTGGGGAATAATTCCTTCCAGATTTCGCGGCAGAGCCAGGTTGTGTTCACCGGAGACTCGCGTTATTTCGCCGAATTGAAAACGGGGACAATCTCCATCAAATCATCGGGTGGATCCGCTGCGGCGGTGGTGCGAGCCGGAAATTTCGTAGTCGTCCCGACCAATCGGAATGAACAGACCAGCGCGACGATTGAGGGAATGGCGGATGGCTCGTTTCTGGTGACTTGTTTGGGGGGCAACGTCGGTGTAATCCCGCTGGGACAAGTATCGGGACTTTTTCTCCAGGCTGGCCAGTCTGCCCGGATTTCGGCAAAAGGTGAATTGGCAGCGGCGGCAGCGCCCGGTCCGGCGACGCCTCAGTCCGCCGGCAAAAGCCATACCGGATGGATTCTTTTCGGTTTGGCCGGCGCAGGAGCGGCGACCGGTATAGCCTTAGCCGTGGTGAGCGGAGGAAGCCACCCGCCCGTCAGCCCCGCCTCACCCTAAAAACGGCTGGGTCCCCACCAGATCAGGCCAACACCTCTCAGAGCATTTTCGATTTTAGTGTCTACACTTCTTGGCAGATTTCCTAGACGGGGCTTAAGAAAATTGCCGTGCTCCCTCCTGGAGTGCAGGGGAAATCCTCTAATTTACAGATGAGGAAGGACTTACAATCCGAAATACCAAGGTGACGTCCTCTTCCACTTCGATGGCCGTTCCACCGAGCATGGTGGGCTCGAAACGCCACTGGTCAATAGCGCGAAGCGCCGCATCCGCAAACTGCACGGGTCCGTCCACCAACTGGGCTCCTTCCACGGTCCCGTTCCGGCCAATGAAGATATGCACCTTTACTTTCGCTGCGCTGCGCTGTCGAAGCGCATCCGGAGGATAGACTGGCTCGATCTTGGTTACCAGACGGCCAATTTGAAGGCTGGTCGTTGGCTGCGGCGAGCGCACTTGCGATGCCGCTGGCATACGGATTGAGGGATACGGGTCTGGGATGATTTCGATGGATCCCGTTGCGCTCACGGAATTGGCTGCCGGCTTTACTTCCGGCGGGGCAATCTTTGCACTAGTGGCAACGGCACTGGCGACTGGAGGCTCATTCACCGCTTCTGCAGTCGGGTGGGGCGGCGGAGGCGGAGGGGCGGCCTGCTCAATGTGCGTTGGCGCGACGGGGGGCCTTGACGGCTGAATGTTGCTTGCGGAAAGGCTCGGTGGAGCTGGAGTTGTTACGCGATTCATTTTTGGAGCTGCCGGCGTTGGGCGTACTGCGGGACGGGTCGGGGTGCTCACTGGAACATTCGGCGCAGGCGGTACGGGCGGATTTTCCTGGGCTTCCGGCACCGGAACCGCAGCCGATTGCAAGGGTTCATTTGCCGGCAAATCTTTCGAAGGTTCGACCGCTTGAGCCTGTTCCTGGGGTGGCGCTGGCTTTGGCGCGGAAGCAGTCTCGATCGCCGCAGCTGCCGGAACTTTACTATTGCTGCCGGAGCTAGGATGCAGGATTGCCCGGTAAGGCCACAGGATCCCTCCGCCGGCGATCGCTATCGCAACGGAGGCGGCGAGTCCCAGCGCGAAGATGATGCTTCGTCCATGCTTCTTTTCGACCACTACCGGTGGCGGAACAGGAACCTGGAAAAACCGGTGCAAATCCGCAGGAGTCTCAGAAGACTTTAGAGGCAAGCTGTCCTTGTCCTCCGGCTCCGTCCTGGAGGCGTTTTCGGCCTCGACGGATTGACTGGCCTGGACTGTAGGTGTAGCTAGCGAAAAACTTGGAGGCGGCGTTGCAAACATCGCAGTGGCGGGTACCGGAGAAGCGTTTTGAGTGGGGGTCGACGCAATGATGGGAAGAGGTTGGAGCTCCGTGCCCCTCTGCGACGGATCTGGTATCTGGGAAGGCTGCTGCAATTCCGCTGAGATCTCAGAGTGCTCTAGCGGGACAGTTTCCTTGACTTCCGGCTGCGTCTCGAGAACGGTTTTGGCGGCGACTGGCTGACTCGCCTCGACTGCAGGTGTTGACAGCGAAGAACTTGGCTGCGGCGTAGTAGCAATCGCGTCGGCTGGCACCGCGGAAATGACGGATGAAGGTGGAAGCTCCTTCCCCTTCGGCGACGGCGCTGGTATCTGCGAAGCCCGCTGCAACTCGGCCAAGGCTTGAGAATACTTTGACTGCAAACTTTTCCTGGTTCCCGGGTCCGTCCCGGAAGAGATTTTCGCGGAGACCGATTGATTCGCCTCGGCTGAAGGTGCAGACAACAAAGGACTTGGCGTCGGCTTAACAACGATCGTGTCCGCAGGAGCCACTGGGGCGGGTTTGGCAGGAGCCGATGGAACGCTAGGAGCCCGCAGCTCCTTCCCCTTAACCCGCGAAACGGGGGGAGTGGAAGCCTCTTTGGAGCTATTCACTTGCTTCTGCTGCGAAATCCAATTGCGAATCTTTTGGCGTGAGGTTTCCGGCAAATCCACGAACTGAAGGGCGCCCCCTTTTCGCGACTCCGACAGCCACACGATCTTGGCCATGACAGTGATCGGCTCGTCCATGCCTTCCAACTTGAAGGTAATGCGGACTTCCTGGTTGGCTTTTAGCGGCCGGATCCCTTGAAAGCACATTCCGTCTTCGCTGATGTTAGTTGGAAAGCCGCCATTTTCCGAACCTAGATCGACGTAGACCAGGGATTCAACTCTCTCGCGAGAAAAGCGTCGCGCTGTCTTGGTCTTTAAAGGGTTATCCAGAATAGGTGAGCTGGGCATATGGAAGCTCCCGGATGCCCTGGAAGAATAAACGGCCAAGAGGGGGAATGCAATGGGTCGCAGGTAATATCGACCCGGTACTTCCGTACTTCCGTGGAAGAACTCTAATTGCCGGCGTCTTTCAGCGGCAGGTCACTCGGAAAAACCTAATGCGTGCGGAAGCAGGAGAACGGTTGCATCGGCTCAATTTTTGACATAATAATAGTCCGCTTTTCTGGATCGATCCGAACCTCAACGACGCTTTTACCTCGGGCCGGTTTGGCCGACGAGCAAACTCGCGTGGGTGGAGAAATGCGCCGGCACGGGCAAAAGAAAACCGTTCTACGTCGAGGGGAAGGGCTGCGGCAATTCGAGTATTGTGATTTCGCGCTTCGAAAATCTTGCCAAATTGCGTCTTCGGGAGCTGTCCTAGCACTTCCCGGCGGTCAAGTTGGCAGACGCGGGAAAACCAGGGATGACGCTTCGGGATAAGAGGTGAAGAGCGCCCTCTCATACTGGCCGAGCCTGGGCACGCGCGACGAATCCGCCTGACGCGGTTTCATTACCGAAGGCCCGAGGCGCCGCAGGGATGTGGAAGATATGTGGAAGAATTGATACCGGTTCTCGGCATGGACACAAGACAGGGGGAAAGAGATGCATCATCTGCTTCGCGCGGAGGATATCCGGCTCGAGCCTGCGTACGTCGGAAATAGCGAGTCGTTTAGGCGGTGTTCCCTGGTTGATGGGTCCTCGGGTTCGGTGCACATGGGGCTGGGGCTGTGTTCCCTCGAAGCCAGTGGCGAGATTGACACGCATCTCCACTCCTTCGAAGAGAGCTTCTACGTTCTCGAGGGCCAACCGACGCTTGTCTTGGACGGCGTCGCCTATCCACTCGTGCCCGGGGCGTGCGGTCTGGTTCCGCTCGGAGTGCCCCACGCCTGGATGGGGCCTGCAGAGGGAAATGCGAAGTGGATCGATATGCTGTCTCCGCAGCCGCGCCCCAAAGGCGCGCCTGGCGACACGTTTTTCCTGGGTCCGTCGGCCGAATATGAAGTGAAACCACTGGACATCCGCGACCCGCGCTCGCGGCACCTGTTCCGTATGCTTGAAAGCGATATCGTGCTCGACGAGCTCAAGGCGGGCTCGGGCGTCAGCGCACCGACGGTATCCGCGAGCATGTCGACCGCTCTGCTGGCCTACAGCGGCATTGCGCTCAAAATGCTAGTCGATCAGCGGCTGGGCGCGCAGCTTTCCACCATGTTCATGGTAGAATACCAGCCCGGCGGCGTCGCTCACCCGCACGATCACCCACTGGAAGAATCCTACGTCATTCTTTCCGGCAGTGTGGAAGCTGTCGCCGACGACGCCCGACACACGCTTCGGCCCGGCGACGTTTTCTGGACCGGCGTAGGCTGCATCCACGCTTTTTACAACACCAGCGAGAGCACGGTGCGCTGGCTGGAGACTCAGTCTCCGCAGCTTCCGCCGAGGTATGGGTACCGATTCAGCCGCGACTGGGACTACCTCAAGGAGAAGCTTGCGGCGGCCTCTCCCGCACAGAAAATCAGGCGCTGAACGGATGCGACGATTTCGAAGATAGCAATCGAGGGTGGAACTGGGCACGTCGGTGTTGGATGTGAATCTATAAACGAATGGGAGGCGGTATGTCGGAACAAGGCAGTGTTGTAGTTGTGGGGGCGACTTCGGGGCTGGGAAGAAAGGTGGCCGAGGTGCTCGCAGGACGCGGAGACCATGTCGTAATCACGGGTCGCGACAAGGCCAAGACGGAAGCCATCGCCGCGCAAATCGGCCACGGGGCCAAGGGTCTGGCATTGGATCTCGCAAATCCGCACGAGATTGGCAGCCGGCTCGCGGAGATCGGTCCGGTGAAAGGGTTGGTCATCGCGGCGATCGAACGAGATGACAACAGCGTACGCAAATTCGATATTACCCGCGCGTCGCGATTAATGACGCTCAAGCTCGTCGGTTACGCCGAGGTCATTCACGCGCTCGAGCCGCGCTTCACGCCGAATGCCCCCATCGTCTTGTTTGGGGGGCAAGCGAAGGAACGGCCCTATCCGGGCTCGACCACTGTCACCATTGTGAACGGAGGCATCGCCACGATGGTGCACACCCTCGCCGTCGAGCTGGCGCCGCACCGCGTCAACGCGATTCACCCCGGGATCGTCGGGGACAGCCCGGCCTGGAGTGGGAAACCGCCCGAGGTCCTCGAGCGAGTGAGAGTTCGCACCCCCTCCGGAAAACTGGGGACCATGGAGGACATCGCGGGCGCAGTACTCTTTTTATTAGATAACCAGTGCGTTAATGGGGTCAATCTGCACGTGGATGGGGGCTGGACGCTTCTCTAGCCTTCGCGAATTCGGCAGGCGAAGCTGTGCTTCGGGTCGGCGGCGCACTGTTCCACTCACGCCATTTAGAGAGTGGCATTGCGCCGCCCACGCGCGGCGCTCCTCAGCGGCAGAGAAAACGCGCCGATATGAGCAAAAGAAAATCTTTCGAGGTTGAGGGGTTGGGCCATGCCAATCCGATTCCCGCGGTTTCGCGCATCGGAAATATCGTGGCGACGGGCGGGATATCCGGCATGGACGCGGAGACCGGCACAATCCCGGAGGACGTTGCGGCGCAATGCGCGCATATGTTCGCGAATTTGCGCGCGATTCTAGCCGCTGCAGGAGCCGCGACCGAGGACGTGATCCGCGTGACCGTGTGGATTAAGGCGCCCGAGATTCGCGCGGAGGTCAACAAGAAGTGGGTGGCGATGTTTCCCGATCCACATTCGCGCCCGGCGCGGCACACCATGTTTTACGATCACTTCGCCGGCGCGATGGCCGTGCAGTGCGAAGCATGGGCCGTCATCGGCGGCGGGACGGATTGACAGTGCAGGGAATTACTCAAAACGTCTTCCTCCTGGTCCCGCCTTGCAAGAGAGCAATCTGTCTCCTCCTTGCCGCTTGCCTAATTCTTCCTCCAAGAAATTTTCCTCCCGCCACGTCCTAAATTTCGTGACGATAACTTTTTCCCCGCACACAGAAATGTTCTGGACGTGGGAAAGCCCGCAAAATACAAACCTCTAAGCATTTCATCCCGCTTTTCTTGCTCACAAAAAATCCGGAACGCCCATGAATCCAGAAAAGAGACAATATCCTTACAAGAACGGGACAATCATTTGATTTCTCAGTGACAACTTTCCCCGCGAACAACCCTACTCTTGCTGCTGGAACGACGCATTTCAATACAACAGGACGGGAGAGTCATGGAAAGCACAAAAAGTCTGATGAATCGCACGGTAAATCGACGGTCACTCTTGCAGAAGGGAGCGATCGCGGCAGGCGCAGCCGTGGGAGGCGCTTTATTGCTCGGCAGTGAAAAACCTGCATTTAGTCAGAGCACCGGGGGCCCCCTCACCAATGGAGACATCGCCATTCTTCGATTCTTAGCAGCAGCCGAAATCATCGAAAGCGATCTGTGGATACAATATGCGGAACTGGGCGGCCTCACCTCCGGCCAACCCATCGAGGTGGACCCCAACCAAACGTTGAACAACTATCAGGCAGCATTGTCGAACCTCGACGGCGATGGCCCGCAATACATCACCAGCAACACACTGGACGAAGTGAGCCACGCGCACTTCTTGAATGCCTATTTGGAATCCAAAGGCGCCGAGCCGGTCGACCTGGAGAGGTTCCGAACGCTGGAAGGCAGCCAGGCGACGGGAGCCGATCGCTACAGGCTCCGCCTTACCAACCTTATGCACCTCAACGTGGACACTAGTTGGTACGTTCGCTACCGCAGCGCAACCAATCCAGAATTCGGCGCCACCTACCCGCAGGCAATTACTCTGAAGGACGTTACCGCCATTCCCCGATTCGATGCCGATTTCGACGGCGCTCCCTTCCCCGGCGGCAATCCGAATGGCCTCGGCGGCAACGTACATATTCAGGCTATTGCGAATGTCGCGGGCTTTCACTTTGGATTCATCGAGCAAGGCGGATCGAGTCTCTATCAGACGCTGAGCCAGAAAGTCAGCAGTCTGGAAGTGCTGAAAATCACCATGGCCATTGGGGGAGACGAGGTCGCTCACTTCCTGGAATGGGTGGATTTTTCGGGCAACGGAGTGCAAGCGCCCGTGGCGCCGTTCACGGACCCTACCTCCGGCTTGATGTTCCCCAATTTCTTCAGCCCGCTCAATGCGTCGATCCAACCAAGCCTGATCTTCCCCGTCCCTTGCGAATTCATCAGCCCGAATTTGCCCCATTGCGCCGTGATCCGGCCGACCAGTGACAAATTCTCCGGCGCACAAGCTGCCGTTGCGGCATTCACAAACGACAACTTGTTTTTCGGACAGTCTCCGCAGTTCTTCCAAACGTTGAATCAATTGGCGGTAGCAGCGGACGAGGCCCAACGCGAGATATAAACCTCACACCGGCTCGACTGACGTGAACCGTCGATCGACCAACCTTAGAGGCTGTTGGATGACCTGAATTGACCCAATGGAGTCAATGCTTCGGTGGGTTGTGCAACAGCTTCTCCTCACTCGTCAAATCCGTGGATTGGCTCGTGGGGTCCAGCCCTGTCTGAGCGTGCTGATGATCTGCGCTTCGACAGTTGCCGGATTGAGGCTCCCATCGATTGACGCCCACGAACTCCGCGGACGCTCGATACAACACACTTCGGAAGGATTTTTACAATGCTGTTAGACGGCGTATATCAATCAGATAATTGCGATGTCCCTGAAAATGACACGATTCGCCTGGCCCAGGAAGGCAACGCCGCCGCGTTCGAGCAGCTCTACCGCCGATACAGCGCCCGCGTCTACGCCCTGTGCCTGCGGATGGTGAAGAACGACAGCGAGGCAGAGGACCTGACTCAAGAGGCCTTCCTGCAGTTGTTCCGCAAGATCCACACGTTCCGCGGCGAATCGAAATTTTCCACCTGGCTGCACCGCCTGACCCTCAACCTTGTGCTCATGCGATTTCGCAAGAAACGATGTCCGGAGGTTTCGCTCGACGCGGCACTCGCATCCGGAGACGAAGACCCCGGGCCGCCTCTGGAATTTGGCGGGCCGGACCTCCGGCTCAACGGCGTCCTGGACCACGTGAATCTGACCCGGGCCATCGAGCAGTTACCGGACGGATACAAGGAAGTATTCCTTCTCCACGACGTCGAAGGCTACGAACACCATGAGATTGCCAAGCTTCTTAGTTGCTCGACGGGAAATTCCAAATCCCAGCTGTACAAGGCACGCGTCCGGCTTCGCGAATTATTGCAGGAAGCGCTTCGCAGCCGTGCGCGCGAGAAACGCGCACCAACGCGCAGTGTGCCTGAGCCGGAACCTCAGGACGATAGATTCCAGTGTGTTAAAGCCTGAATCAGACCGCGGCGAGAAGGAAGTCCAGGAATTGTATCCATTCTGTCAATTCCCTCCCGCAAGGCCAACCAATCGATTCGCGGCGGAATCGGATACGAGCCGAATTAAGAATCGGTGAAATTACAAAATAGATTATGGAGGACTACTTGAAAAGGACACTTTCGTTATTTGGGCTACTCATGACCTTGGCAATTCCTTCCGGGCTCGGGGCCCAGCAAGCCGGCTATTTCCAGACCAGCTTGGTCTCCAATACCGCCGGCGTAGCCACAACTACGGATCCTCAACTTTTGAACCCCTGGGGAATCTCTTTCATTCCCGGGCAAGATTTCTGGATCGCCAACAATAAAAGCGGCACCTCGACTCTCTACGATGAAAACGGCAACAAAGATAGCGCCCTGGTGGTGACCATCCCCGCGGCCGCAAACAATCCGAACGGTAATTGTAGTCCCGGCTGCCCTACCGGAAACGTGGCCAACACCAACGGCACTTATTTCGGCGGCGGACAATTCATTTTTGATACCCAAGACGGCTTGATCGCCGACTGGAACGGCGCCAGCAACACAGCCACCGTGGCCTTCGATAACTCCGCCAGCGGCGCAGCTTACACAGGTCTCGCGATGCTCAACGGCACCTTCCTTTTGGCAGCGAACTTCAATAGCGGAAAAATTGAGGTCTTCAATATCAACTTCAACCCCACAACACTGAGTGGTTCGTTCACCGATCCAAAACTTCCTGCGGGGTACGCTCCCTTTGGCATCCATGTGATTGGCAACCAGATCTTTGTCACCTTTGCTATGCAGAACTCTGCTAAGCGCAATGCCCAGGCCGGCGTGGGCGTGGGGCAAGTGGATATTTTTGACATGAACGGCAATTTCGTGAGCACCTTCGTCGCTCCCGGCGGCCAACTGAACGCGCCATGGGGCGTCGTGGCGACTCCCGCTACCTTCGGGACGTTTGCGAACGCCATACTGGTGGGAAATTTCGGCGATGGCACGATCAGCGCGTTCTCCACGACCGGGAGTTTTCTCGGCAAGCTCACCAACTCTTCCGGCACTACGCTGGTAAACCCCGGCTTGTGGGATATGGTGTTTGGCGGAGGCGGCACGTCCGGCGATCCAGGCACTCTCTATTTTACGGCGGGAGGCACCACTCCCGTGTTCGCCAGCGTGGCCCCCGCGGCCACCGTCACCAGCCCAAATTTTTCCTTAAGTCTCTCGGCGCAAAGTCTAACCGTTACGCCGGGCAATTCGGCCATGCTTACGATCAACGCCAGCGCGGTGGGAGGATTCAACAATTCGATTTCGCTGAGCTGCTCCGCGCCCGCAGGACTGACTTGTGCTTTCAATCCTGCGACGATCTCTCCGGGTTCGCCATCCACATTGACCATCTCCGCCGCCTCGGCTCCGCCGCCGATTACCGGGTACACCGTGCCCCATGTCGCGTTCCTGCTGCCGGGTCTGGGGCTGTTCGGAACCCTTTTCGCGAGTCGCAAACGGAAAGCGCTTACACGCAAGAGCATTCTCTCGATGAAGGTGCTGAGCTTGCTGCTCTTTGTCTCGCTGTTCTCATTGATCGCGGTCGGATGCGGCGGCTCTTCCAGCGCCAGTCAACCATCCCAAACGTCACAAACGTCTACGTCTCAGGTCACCTTGATGGTGACGGGCACATCCGGGGCAATCACCGAGTCCGCCCCCGTGGCCATCACTATCAACTAAAGGGGTACAGCCCCGGCAAAGGCGCACTCCAGTGCGCCTTTGCCCTGGCTGGATCCGGTCGATGAATCTCATCGTGCGATGTGGATGGCTGGGCATCGCGCGAAACATCTGTTCGCTATGCCGATTTTCACATGGGCGGATTTGATGCCCTCGCATTTCGCATCGGTGTTCCCGCGGCGGCGAATCGCCCACGGATGCCACGGCGCGTGCACCCGTGCTATCCTCGATTCAGGGAACCGGTGATGCGAATTGTGAAGGCATGGTGGCTGCTCGGCTGCGCGCTTATCTTGGCGGCCGCGGCATACGCCTACCAGGCCCCGTTCCGCGAATATCCTTCCGTCGAGTACGGTGTCCAGCCGCTTCCGCCGGACTATCAGGAAAAGACGGAATTTGCCTTTGCGCGGCTGATGTATCCGCCGGGATGGAATGACGGCTATCGCGGTCGCTTCGACGGCGACTGGCGCCAGGGGCTCTCCCTTTGGACGCAGGATTATCCGCCGGCAGACCGCGCTTTTTCGCAGGCGGTTCGACGCTTAACGCGCATCCACACGCGGTCCGTCGAAGAGTGCGTGAATCTGGACGATGGCGATGAAGTCTACAACTGGCCCTTCCTGTATGCCGTGCAGGTGGGGGAATGGGGCCCCACCGATCGCCAGATGCTCAAGCTGCGCGATTATCTTTTGCGGGGCGGATTTTTCATGGCCGACGATTTCCACGGGACCACGGAGTGGCAGGTGTTCGAAGAACGTATCAAGAAGGTTTTCCCGGACCGTCCCATCGTGGATATTCCGAATGACGATCCGATTTTTCACACCATGTTCGACCTGGATGACCGTTACCGCATTACCGGCGCCGAACACCTGGGCGTGGGCTACAAGAATGGTGGCGTGCAAGCGCGGTGGATGGGGATTTACGACGATCACGGCCGCGTGATGGTGGCGATTTCCTTTAATTCCGATATCGGCGATTCGTGGGAGTGGTCGAACGACCCGCGCTATCCGCAGAAATTTTCCGACCTGGGGATGCGCATCGGCGTGAATTACGTGATTTATGCGATGACGCACTAAGTAGGATAGGCTTCAGCCTGTCTGGTTTTTTTTCACAACAGCTTAAATCAAAACCGACAGGCTGAAGCCTGCCCCACTCACTGCACCGTAATATTCACCGTGGCCGTGGTCCTTCCAAAAGCATTCGTGGCGTACAGGGCGTAGGTGGTGGACTGCGTCGGCGACACCGTCGCGCTCGTGCCCCGCACGGCGCCGATGTCCGGCGAAACGATCAAGTAGGACGCGCCGGTAACGCTCCAGTTCAGTGTGACTGGTGTCCCTGCGGAAATATTCTGCGAGCTCGCGGTGAAACCTGCGATCACCGGATTCGCTCCCGTAGGAATGTTCGCGGCCGTGTAAATGGGATTCATCTCGATCACGTCGAAATCCGCCGCGGTGACGCTGCCTAAATTGTGCAGATCGTCGTTGTTCCAGTTATCGTCCGGCGCGCCGCTGATGTACATCGAAGAGCCGTTGTCGGCCATGATCATTCCGTATTTCTGGAGCGCCGTAAGAATTACCTGGTTGGCCGCGGAAAACGAAGAGATGTCAAAGCTGGCCTTGAGCCGGAGTCGCATGCCCATCGGCGCGGCCAGCGAATTCGTCGAATTTGCGGCCCAATGCGAGGCGGGCGGAATGAACGCCGCCTGGCTCGATTGCAGCGTGAAGCGCAGCGCGTGATTGATCTGGCCCGCCGCGACTTCGTCGTAACGCGCGAGACCTGGAAAAATCGGCAGGCCGGCGGCGTCGGCTGAGGTCCACGTGTAGGGGCGCTGTTCGTCGGCGGTGAGATCCCACACGGCGGCCGATCCGGCATCCCAGCTGGCGGTATTCGGATAGGCGCTATACAGCTCGTAGAGCCAGCAATTGTTGTTGTCCAGCACCAACACGTGACGGTCCCCGCTGCCGGGGGCCGGATAGCCTTCGATCTCCGCGGTCAACGGAATCGGCATCGGTCCCGGATCGCTCTCATCGCCATACGCCGTGAAAACAATGGGCACCGGCCCTTGCTGCGAGCCCACAACCAAGTAGGGGATGCCAATGCTCGAGCCGTTGTAGAGGCCCGAGCCGAAATCGGGATGCAAGCCGATACTTGAACCGATGAAATTGATGATCGCGGCGGAATTTGGGTCCACGGGAGCCGAGGAAATATCCTGATTCCAAAGATTGTCTGCGGAAAAGGGCACGAATCCATTCAGGCTGGCGCTCTGGCCAAGGCTCATTCCGCTGCAGCTAGGCGGCGGAGTTCCGCCGGTCATCGAAGTCACCTGGAAATTTTTTGAGGCCGAGGTCGCGCTTCCAGGATTGGGATTCATCACCGCGACAGAAAAAGTTCCTGCAGAGGATTCGTTCCCGATCGCTGTGAGTTGCGTGGACGACACAAACGTCGTTGCCAGCGGCCCGCCTTGGAAAAGCGCTTGCGCGCCTCTGACAAATCCGCTCCCGTTTAAAGTAATCGCGAACGCGCCGGCGGAAACCGATGCGGGCGCGATCCCGCTGAGTATCGGCACAGGATTCTGCAAGGTGACGGCGCTGCTGCCTGATGCCGAGGAATCGGCCGCGCTTACGGCGGCGATGTTCACAGTATTCGAGGCGGGCACCGTGCTCGGCGGGGTGTACACACCTGACGGGCTAATGGTTCCTGTGGATGCGGCGCCGCCCGCCACGCCGTTCACCTGCCAGGTTACGGAAGTGTTCGACGATCCGGCAACTGTGGCGCTGAAGGATTGAGTCGAGCCGGCCCGCACATTGGCGCTCGCCGGGGAAACTGTAACCGTCACGCTCGATCCCGAAGAAGGCGCGGTGGTATCCGGCCCTTTGATCGCGCCTGCGCAGCCAGCGAGAGCAGCAACGGCCAGTAGAATCACGAAGAGCAGTGTATGCCGCAAAGCGAATGTCCTCAAATTTTCCATAAGTTCATAAGTAGGGAAACGGAAAAAGCGGCGCCCGCGCGCTGAAATGCCTCCGCTCAACTATGACTCGGCGGGAGCCCCGAAACTACTGTACGGAAGGACATATTCAGACACGGAACGCCGGTGCAGGTTGGAAACGGCGCGAACACGCCCCTCGCATTTCCTTCTCTGGACTTCCCTCTGTGCTCTCTGTGTTGAAGCTTTGCTTTGGGTGCGGGAAAACATTTAACACCGGGATCACGGAGGGCAACGTACGTTGACTTGGCTTCGGCGATGCATGTAGGATGCGGTCCTCATCGCATAGGCGATGCCTGGAGGAATTTCCCATGTCTCACATTCGTTTCCCGGTTATGGCTGTCGCAACGCTCGTGCTCGTGGGCGCGTTCTCGATTGCCGCGCTCTCGCAGGATCTGCTCACGCAGAAAGTGATCCCCATGGAAATCGCGCAGACCATCGCGCAGGCGGCCGTCCTGCAATGCCGCGCCAACGGCTACCGCGTCAGCGCCACGATCCTGGACAATGGCGGCGCGCTCAAGGCCTTTGTCCGTGACGACGGCGCCGGACTCGGCACCATCGATATCAGCCACAAGAAGGCTTACACGTCCCTGGTGTTCGGCCGCACCTCGGGAGAAATGGCCAAGGCGTTTGGGGCCATGACTCCTCCGCCCAACATCGAAGGCGTCGTCCTGTTGGCCGGTGGCCTTCCGATCAAAGCGGGGACCGAAACCATTGGCGCGATCGGCGTCAGCGGCGCTCCCGGCGGCGACAAGGATGAAGCATGCGCCACCGCCGGCCTCGCAAAAGTTGCCGACAAGTTGAAGTAAACGCGAATCCGCGCGCTATCGGAGCGCCAATTTCTGGCCGGCCTGCGCGACGAGCGGTTCCCGCAGCGACGGGAACCGCTTTTCCGCCAGGGCCATGCAGCCGAAAAACAACGTGACATAAAACGCGTCGCCCGCCAGCGTGTTCCAAAAAAATGGCACGCCCGCAAGGTAACAGGAGGCCAAACCGCCCAAATGTTTCGGATAGCTGCCGGTCGACGTGGCCCACACGCCGAAATTGGAAATCAGGAAAAATTGAATCGCGCCGACCACTGTGGCCACTCCAATGCGGGATGCGGATTTCCTTGGCCGCAGCCAGGATCCGATGGCGACGCTCACCAGAAAACTTGCATACACGTAGGGCATGAGCCGGTGGAAGCCGATGAAGATGTCGCCGGCGACAAGCGAGAGCAGCGGGACGGCAACCGCGGTGCGATGGCTTGAAAAATAGGCCCCGCCAAACAGTGCCAACGCACCGATCGGGGCGAAATTCATCGGATGCGGGACGATGCGCAGCGCGGCCGCAAGCAGAACGATGCCCGTGATGAACGCCGCGCGAGGATGTATCCAGTTTCCATTCCCATTTCTCGATTTCATATCTTTCTCCTCTTACACCGGCAACAGGTCGCAAAAGCAGAATCCATCGCGCATGACTTTTTCGCCGATGCGAACCGGGATCGGCGTCTTAAATACGGGGCCATCGAAAACGAACGTGTGGAATTCGCCGTTCTCTCCGCAGGGATCGACGCCAGACGGCAAATCGGCGAAGAAGGACGCGTCCAGCTCGCGCCCCGCGAAGGACGCATCGAGAACGCGACGATCGACGCACACGGCGATGGCGCGGAAACCCAGCCGCACAAATTCACGAGCCAGTTCGCGTGTATCGCGCTTCCAAATAGGAAAGAGCGCTTGCATGCCGACGAGGGCGAGATTTTTCTCGCGGTAGGCGCGCAAGTCTTCGAGAAAAATATCGCCGAAGGCCACGCGCCGCACGCCCTGTATGAAGTGCAGCGCGAGCGCTTCCTTCATGCGCTCCTCGTAGGTTGCGTTGATGCATTGCGGTGGGATCAGGACCGGGTGAAGCGGCAGGCCGAGCGATTCGGCCTGCCGGTCGAGCAAAACGCGGCGCACGCCGTGCATGCTGATGCGGTCATACTCTTCGGTAACGGTGGTGAGCAGCGCGGCGACGCGGCAGCCGCCCGCCGCTCGCAACGCGTGCAACGCCATCGCGCTGTCTTTTCCGCCGCTCCAGCAAAAGAGCACGTCTTCCGGCGTGTTGGCGCGAGCTTCAGTCATGGCGAGTCGTATATTTTACGCCGATGCGAAATTCACGACCCAGCGCGGGATAGCCGTACGCTTCCTGGTATTGCTTGTTGGCGAGATTGTTAATGCGGCCGTATAGGCTGAAGCCGCGCGCGACGTTGTAACTCGCCGCGAGATTGAGGAGCGCATAGCCCGGGTCCATGATCTGACCTGGATAGTCGTAGTCGGTACGCTGGCCGGTGAAATATCCGATGATATTCCAATTCATGCGCCAATAGCTGGCGTTGAGCATGACATTTCCGGAATTGACCGGGCGGCGCAGCAGGCGGCTGCCGATCAGATAATTGGGGTCATCGTTGGAAGGGTCGGTGGGCGCGGAGAGCGTGCGCGTGGAATCGTAGGTGTAATTCGCGCTGCCGCTGAGCCAGCGCGTGATGCGCGCTTCCCCGGAAAAATCTCCGCCGCGCGCGCGGGCCAGGTCCGTATTGAAAAACGTGCCCGCGCCAAACGGTGCGCCCGCCGCGAGGCACGCAGCCGATGGCGCGGTGTTCAGGAAGCTGACGATGTTATGGAAGCGGTTGTCAAAATAATCGGCGGCGAAGCGCACGCGGTCCGAGGCCATCTTTTGTTCGAACCCGGCATGGATCGTCCGGCTCTGATCTGGCAGCAGATTGGGGTTTCCTGGAAAGCAAGGATCGGTGCCGTACGTCTGGTCGAACCTGGGTTCCACGATTCCCTGACCATAGGAGGCGAGAAGCCGCGTGTCTCCGAACGCGCCCTGCGCGGTCCGCAGCGCGTAGGACGCGCCCGCGCGGGGAAGGGCGCGCGTACCGAAATCAGCGTTATCTTCGGCGCGCGCGCCGGCGTTTAACATGAGCTTCGCGATTGGCTGCCAGCGGACATCGAGAAAGCCCGCCTGATTGTTTCGCCGCGCGTGAATCTCCGCCTCGCTGAGTCCTTCGTCCGAAGTGGTGCTGAGGAATCCGTTTTCGACTTCGTACTCGTATCCCGCCGTGACTCCAAATCCTTTCAGCAGATAGGTGGACTGCCCCGTGAAGCCGGCGCGGTTATATTGATAGAACGTGGGATAGTAGGGATCGAAATTGAATTCGCGGAAATACAGTTCCGTTCCGCTCAACTCATGATGCCAGTGCGAGCCCGTCGTAAAATCCGCATGCAGGCCCGCGTCGAAATCCTGCAAGGAAATCGTGTCCCTGAGGTTTGCCGGCTGGAGGAGCGTCTGCCCGGGCGTGCCCGCTTCGCTGTCGTTATCGCGCAGGGCGAGGTTGATTCGCGCGGTATCCGAAACGCGCCAGCCGAAATTTCCGGAAAGTGTTCGATTGCGAAATGCATCGTTGGGGCCCTGGCCGTCCGTTTGAAGATCGGCAACTCCGGCGGAATAATCGAAGCGTCCCAGCAAGCCGGAAAGATCCGTGCCGCCGTGGCCGGTGTCAAAATTTCCGCCGTCGGCAAAGGCTGTGAATTCCGGGATGCGCGTTGTGCCGCGATGCGTGAAAAGTTGGATCACTCCATCCATGGCGTCCGACCCGTAGAGCGCGCTTTCCGCGCCGTGGACCACTTCGATCTTGTCGATGTTGTCGAGCGTGAAATTCGAGAAATCGATGAGCCCGCCGGGCTGATTGGCCGGGACACCGTCCACCAGGACTTTTGTGTAATTTGAATTCCCGCCGTCGAGGAACAGCGATGCCGAGCCGCCCTCCGGCCCCGTGCGCCCGAGGCTGAACCCCGGTTGCGTCTCGAGTAAATCCGGCAGCGATGTCGCAACGCGCTGGTCGATCTGTTCGCGCGTCAGAATCGTGAGTGGGGCGGGCGAGGAGTCCGCATCGAGCGGCAGCGCCTGCGCGGTGACCACCACTTTCGAGGAAAGCGGCTCGAGCGCCAGACGGACTTGCAGCTCGCGCGTTTCTCCGGCGGCGATGGTAATTTCCTGTTCGGCCGTTGCGAACGAATCGCGCGCAATCTTTACGCGATAGCGCCCTGGGGGAAGCGGCAAACTGAACCGGCCATCGCTGGCGGAAACGCCTTTCAACGGCGAACCCGCCGGAGGAATGGATTCGGCGCTGACTTGCGCATTCGCAATCGCCGATCCTTGCGGGTCCATGACGATGCCGGAAATTTCAGCGCTTTGCGTTTGTGCGTTGGAGCTGGAAGCAACGGAAAGGGCAATCAAGAAAGCGGCGATACTAAATAAAAATACACGGACGGAGAAACGCATAAAGAAAAGCCTCCTCTCCCGGCTCGCGCGGGAGGTAAAGGTTGTCCGCGTGTCCGGGATCGTCTCCGGCTTTCGCGGTTGCGGACTCCGTCGGTCTCCTGGCTTGGCGGAACTGCGCCGCGCGGCCTTCCCGCCCCGAAACATTCAGGACAGTGGCTCGCGCGGAATTTTTCCCGCCTTACAGTCGCGCGTCGGCGACGGTTTTGCACCGTCTTCCCGGCACGGAGTCTGCGGCAAGTGTGGCGGAGCGTGGAGGTGGCGCAGGCTTCAGCCTGCGGGTTTTAGATTTGCGGCATCGCAAACCCCCGCAGGCTAAAGCCCGCGCCACCAGAACCTCCAAATGAAGCGGATGCTCCGTCCTAGCATTCATGCAAGGCGGGGCAACCGCCGTGCTCTTGCTAAAAAATCCGCTACGTAATTTCCTCGCCGCGGCGCGCGCGCAAATTCACGCGCGGCCTTCCCGCGGGGCCCAGTTCCACGTCCAGCGGCGCATCAAACACATGCTCCAGTAATTCCTTTTGATACACAGCGGCGGGCGGACCAACGCGCAGGCAGCGCCCATGCTGCAGCAACACCACTTGGTCAGCAAATTCCGCGGCAAGGCCGAGTTCGTGCGTCACCACCACGACCGTGTAGCGATTTTCCTGCGCGAGCTGGCGCAACCGTTCGAGCAATTCCACCTGCGCGCCGATGTCCAGGTGCAGCGTGGGCTCGTCCAGCAAGATTAATCGCGGCTGTTGCGCCAGCGCCCGCGCCAAAATCACGCGCTGTTTTTCGCCGCCGGAAAGTTCGCCAATCGTGCGCTTGGACAGGTGTTCCGCGCCCACTTGCGCGAGGGCGTTGCGGGCGATCTCGATGTCCCCGGGATTCGCAAATCGCAGCGCGCGCCCGTACGGAAAGCGGCCTTGCAACACAAAATCTCCGGCCAGGGCGGGATAGACGACCGGGCTTTCCTGGTGCACCACCGCGATGCGTTGCGCGCGCGTCCGCACGTCCAGCCGGCTGGTTTCCTCGCCGTCCAGTTGCACACGCCCGGAAAGCGGCGCGATCGTTCCCGCGATCAGCCGCAGCAGCGTCGATTTGCCGCTAGCGTTTGGGCCCAGAATGGCGACGATTTCACATTCGCGCGCCTGGAAGCTGGTCGCGCCCAACGTAAAAGTGGGAACAGATTGCGCGCTCACCGAGTACGCATAGCTCGCTTGCTGGACGTTGAGCCGCACCGATTGTTCGCGGTTTGCCCGTTCCTCGCGACCGCCGGCCGTTTGCGTGAAAGTATTGTGCGCGCTCATCGCAGCCCTCGCCGCAGCAAATAGATGAACACCGGCGCACCGGCCATGGCCGTCATCGCGCCCACCGGCAATTCCGTCGGCGGCACGATGGTGCGCGCCAGCGTATCGGCCAGAACGATGGCGATCGCGCCGCACAGCGCGGAAGCAGGAATCAGCAGGCGGTAATCCGATCCGAAGATCAGCCGCACCGCGTGCGGGACGAGCAAGCCGACGTAGCCGATCGCGCCGCTGGCGGAAACAGCTAGCGCCGTCAGAAGCGATGCGGACACGTACACCACAAGCTTGACGCGCGTCACATCCACGCCCAGGTGCGTGGCCTCGCGCTCGCCCGTGAGCAGCAAATTCAAATCCGCGGACGTGCTGTAAATCGCGCCGATGCCCGCGAGGAGTCCCACCGTGAAAATCCACTGCATCCCGGCGGACACCGGCGTGGATAGATCTCCCATCAGCCAGAAAACCATGCCGCGCAGGTCGCGCCCGGCGAGCGTGGTCATCAGAAACATGATGATCGCGGAAAAAAACGACGCGGCGATGATGCCGCCGAGCAGGAGCGTCGTGCTGTCCAGCTGGCCCTCGCGCCGCCCCAAAAAATAAACTGCCGCAATCGTCGCGCCCGCCCCGAGGAAAGCGCCGAGCGGGGTGACCAGCGCGAACGCCGGCGCGATAATGAGCGCCAGGATCGAGCCGAGCGCCGCGCCGCTGGAAACACCCAGCACATAAGGATCGGCCAGCGGGTTGCGCAGCAACGCCTGAAAACTCGCGCCCGCAACCGAAAGCGCCGCGCCCACCATAATCCCGAGCAAAATGCGCGGTAGCCGCAAATCAAACACAATCATGCGGTACTCGGTGGGCAGCTCGTTGGCTCGGCCGATGGCAATGCGCCCGAGGTCCACGATGAGGTCGGTCACGGAGATGGGGACGGCGCCCAGTTTCAAGGCGAGGACTACGCTCGCCAGTAGCAGCACCGCGAGGCCGCCGCAAGTCCACAGCAATCGCCGAACCGTCAGCGGGCGCATGCGCAGGCCTCTTGTATCGTTGGAGTGGAAAGGATCTGATGGGAATCAGCGAGGGGTGGCACAGGCTTCAGCCTGTGGGGGTTCGTGTCTGCAAGGAACAAATTCCACAGGCTGAAGCCTGCGCCACTGGCCGAAGCAAATGCTTCCGGATGCAGCGCGCGCGCGAGGCGCTCGATCGCGTCCACCATTCGCGGCGCGGGACGATTGATAGCATCGCTGACAACAACAATGCTGCCATCTTGCATCGCTGCCAGATCTTTCCAGCCGGGACGCGTGCGCAACGCGTCGATGTCGTGCTGCGTGTCCCCGGCGTGCGCGCTGGCGAACACCAGCACTTCCGGCTGAAGCCGGACAATTTCTTCCACACTGACATGCGGCCACTCGGCTTTCGTGTCCACAACGGAGCGTCCGCCCGCGCGGCGCAACGCGTCCGCGATAAACGTGCCGCGCCCAACGGAAATTAACGGATCGGTCCACACAACGAAGAGCACGCGGCGCTGGACCGCGCCCGAAAGCCGCCTGTCAAGCTCGGCAAGGCGGCTGCGAAGATTTTCCGCCACCATTGCGGCCGATTCTTCCACGCCCAGGGCGCTGCCAAGATGCTCCACGGAAGAAATCATCTCCTCGACGGAATGAGGTTCTTCCGTAACGTATACCGGCAAGCCAATCCGATCCAACGCGTTCACCGTCTCGCGCCGGTTGATCGACTTTGTGGCGAGAACTACATCGGGCATCAGCGCCACTATTTCCTCCAAATTTGGATTCACAGGCCCCCCCACATGCGGTTTCCCGGCGGCCTCCGACGGATAGTCGCAAAAGTCGGTGTCCCCCGCCAAATGATTTCCGTCTCCCAGCGCAAAAACAATTTCCGTAAGGTTCGGCGCGAGTGAAACGACGCGATTTACTTCCCGAGGAATCTCGACTTTGCGCCCAACTTCATCCGTGAGTTCGCGCCTCGCCGAATTCGCCACCGGCCTGCCATTCGTTTGTCTCGCGATAGGCCCACTGCACGGAATCAGAAAGAAGACCACGAGCCCCGCGAAAAATAAGGCGAGCCGCCGCTTCCGGAATTTCGCGTTCGTTCCGTTCGGCGCACTCCGTATGGATTCAAACGCCATCGTTTCCATTTGCGGCCATAAAAATAAAAAAGCCCCGCGAGAAACACGAGGCCCGTAAAACCTCGCCCTTTCTCGCGAAGGGCGCCGGCTGCGGCGGCTTGAGAGGGCGTCCTGACTTACGGCGTTTCGCCGATCACAGTGGCGGGACCGTGGCCGATTCTCACGGCCTTCCCCGCTTCCCAAACCTGCAAGATTGTCGAGAGGAAGTCTAAGTCGGGAGGTGGGCGGTGTCAACTCTGGGAGTCGGATAGCGGAGCATCCTTGAGCGCATCATCGTCCGTACAAACGTAACCGCGAATGCAAATCGCCGGCAAACTTCGCAACACGCATGCGGCTGCGGTAACGCGCTCTTTCAACGTCTTTCTATGACGTTAGCGTCCTATCGGAGCTGCTTCGCACGCGAAGGAGGGCCCTCCCCAGCAACGCTCCGACCGCGGCGCTAATAGGCACCACAGCCAAGTGCCAGACCATCACATGGGGTGCCTGGAAATTCGGACAATGAAACTCCAGCATGGTCAAACCGGAGAGACCCGCAATCGTACCTCCCGCCAACCCGGCGGCGGTGGGATGCACCGCAAAGCCGCGGCGCAGAAGGAACCAACTCAACAAGCCCGTCGGAATCGCGACAAGCAGGCCGGCCCCCAGGCAGGCGAGGCCTACGGGAACGAAGTCGTCCGTCCGGTAGTCGTGGAAGATTGAGGCAAAGATCGCCAGGAGCAAGAGGCCGCCGAAGCCCAGCAGCGCGCCGGGCGCGATGCGACG
>Ga0302326_10006331_pt1 | contig 26564 bp, 23 predicted proteins | sample Palsa_T0_3_FD_202264 | JGI IMG/M metagenome (GOLD analysis project Ga0302326, IMG submission 202264) | Peat permafrost microbial communities from Stordalen Mire near Abisko, Sweden - Palsa_T0_3 | ecosystem: Environmental > Terrestrial > Soil > Palsa > Peat permafrost | place: Sweden: Abisko... | reverse complement strand
GCTTTCCGCAGCGATGCTTATAGCCGCGTTTATTGTGCCTTTCAAGCTGCTGAAACTGGGATTGCCGCGGAACGTGATTATCGTGGCTGCGGCGCTGGCGATTGCGACGATTATCATGCTGTGGTTCACACTACAAAATCAGGGTTATCGCGTGCTTCGTTTCGCTACCCTGGTTCCAGTGATCATCGCGTTCTCGCTCACTCTGCGCGGCACAGCTCCCATGATCAACTTCCTGCTATCGGAGCGTTTGGTGCAGGCGTCTCTCCAGCAAACCGAAATCGGCCGCATTCCGGACATCGCGGTTTACGATGTCCCGGCAGCCGTTGAATATGGCTTGGCGTTCTACCGCAATCATCCTATAGCCAGCTATGAACGCAATGAAATTCCCGCTGGCGATCACATCGTCGTGGCTGCCAGCGGGACCAAGGCTGAACTGGAATATCGCCTGCCCGGCCGCAAGGTCATCCAGTTTGGCGGTTTCCAGCTACAGCACCTCGACTTTTATCTGATAGCTGCCGCCGGAAAAGGCCAGCATCCGTAAACTTTGGTGATGCAAATATATGAACAGGCAATGAATATTTACTTCCCAGCGTCCAATACCCTACAAACCTCTTGACCGGATTCCACCGCTCATAGAAAATCAATGCGCTTCAGTTTGTTTCATCAATTCAGAAACTGGCCTGCTGTCTAGCTGCGTTTTTGCGTCTCTCCGTTTTAGTCGCGCCGCACCGAAGGGCCTTACCAAGTCCTGGTTGCGTGGTCCGGTCACGTTAGAACTTGTTTCTTGGCGTGAAGGGCCACCGTGCGGTTCAGCAGAAGACGATTCGTAACTACGAATGAGGTGCGTTTGTCAGTGATCTGTCCGGTTACGAAAGTCCAATCGTCTATATGTACCTTCGTAACTTTCAGCACCTGAGCAAGCGCGATAGGCTCCTGATTGGGGAACTGACCGCACGTCTCTTCTCGTCAAGCTCTCGCGACTGTTTGTGCGAGGGCACTGATGGATGCAAGACGGACTACTCAAATTCTGTGACCGAGAAAAGGAAGCATTATTGTGATATCGAATCATAGGGAATCCCGGGACTTGATCTCTAGTCGTGGCTGGCGTCTGACGAGGAGCGCACGCTGCGCCTCATTCGTCGCAATTGTACTTATCGTAACCATCACCGCCATGACGCAATCAGCCCTGGGCCAAACTTTCAATGTGATCTACAACTTCACCGGCGGAGCCGACGGCGCTTATCCCTCCACCGGCCTAACCATCGATGCCGCTGACAACATTTACGGAACGGCCTTTGACGGCGGCGGTACCCACCGTTACGGAACGGTGTTTTCGTTAGACAACGATGGGACAGGATGGATCCTGAGCCCACTCCACAGTTTTACTGGAGGAGATGACGGCGCCGGTCCGGCCGCCCGGCTTGTCATCGGGCCGGATGGCGCTCTTTATGGCTCAACCTCAGCTGGCGGCGGAGGTTCTTGCCAGCAGTCCAATGGAGACCTGGGCTGCGGCACGGTTTACAGCATAAGGCCGCCTGCGCGAGCCCCAACCACGGTCATTTTCGACTGGGATTCGACTGTCCTTTATCGTTTCTCGGGCAGCGATGGACAGTATCCCCAGGGCGAACTCACCTTCGACCATGCGGGAAACATTTATGGCACCACGGTCAACGGAGGCTCCGCAGGCTGGGGGCTGATTTATAGTCTGACTCCCTCCAACGGCGGGTGGACTGAGAACATTCTCTATCAAGCTCACGGCAACGGCGATGGAGAGTACCCTTGGAGCGGCGTAGTCTTCGACCAATCCGGCAACCTCTATGGAATGTTCGGGCAGAACGGTCCCCATGGTTACGGGGCACTGTATAAGCTGACGCCGTCGGGTTCGGGCTGGGCGGAAAGTACCATCCACGGCTTCACCTATCACGGCAACGACGGAGGCTTTCCGCAAGGAGGATTGATCTTCGATGCGTCTGGCAACCTCTACGGAACCACGGTCCATAGCCTAATTGGAGGCGGCACCGTGTTTGAAATGGTTTCCTCGGGCGGCAGTTGGTCATATGACTTCCTCTACGGCCTGAGCGGCGGCATTGGTTTCGGACCATACGACAAAATGACTATGGACGCGGCCGGTAATCTCTACGGCACGACGTACGCCGACGGCGCCTATGGATACGGATCAGTGTTCAAGCTGACGCGATCGGAAGGTGGCTGGGCCTACACTTCCCTTCACGATTTCACCGGCGGGAGTGACGGAGCTAGCCCGATGTGCAGGCTGGCATTTGATTCCAGCGGCAATCTGTACGGGACCGCGTCCGGTGGCGGTGAGCATGGCAAAGGTGTCGTGTTCCAGATAACACCGTAAACTTTTCGGTTTTGCGAGCATTCTTTCGCGCGCCGGAGAGCCGTGAATAAGAACCTTGCAGAGCTGCGGTAGCCCTAAGATGGACCGAGCCTGCGACCGCATTAAACGACCCACTCAAGCTTTGGCTTGAGTGGGTCGTTCACATCCTGGTCTAAGTCTCGCGGATAGGCCCTGGCGAGGCTACTCTTTCTTTGGCTCGCTCTTCGGCTCGCTGTGTGGCGCGGGCGCGGCAGCGTGCTCCGCGGGCGGACGCGGAGCGCTCTCGTGCGGCGCAGCAGCGCTGGGTTCCGCTGGCGGCCTACTCGCATGCTGAGCAGGCTGACTCTGAACTGGAGGCCGCGACGCCTGTCTGGGCGCTTCCGCGGGAGTCGGGCGGGGCACACTTCGCTCAGCTGGCGGACGCGGCGTCTCGGCGTTGTTCGGCCGTGCCGCGTTTTGTCCGGCTGGCGGATGCGGGACAGACGCGGTGCTCGGATGCGGCGTCGTCTGTCCCTCCGGCGGACGCGGAACATTGTTGGGATGCGCGGCGTTGTTGTTCGTAGTAGCCGGTCGCGAAGCATTGGTATTATTCGGTCGATTGCCGTTGTTTCCCTGCGGTGGACGCGTTGCCGGCGTATTCACCGGAGCATTTCTCGCAGCCACTACGCCTGCTCCCTTGAACGCTCCCGGCTTGGCCGTTGCCGCAATCGGCGGCTTCCCATGGTTCTCCGAGGCTAATAGCGAGCGGTCCTGACTGGCAACCCGTTCATGCTGCGTCTGCGCGCTGGTTGCGGCAACGTGCCGCTGATTGGCGGCCGCTTCCTGCTGTGGAGTAGGCCGCGCCGTGATCCCGCCGGTTCCTCCGTTATAGCTGACCCGGTTGACGGTGACGTTATTGACGACGGTCGTGTTATAGACGTTATGAATGTTGGTGACGTTCACATTGTTGACGGAGCGGTTGTAGTAGAAGGCTCCATTGCGCCATTCCCCACCGTAATAACCGCCGCCGGTATAACCAAAGCCATAATTAACGCCGCCATAGAAGCCCACCGTCGGGCCCCAATAGCCAGCATTCCAGACGAAGGCCGACCCTCCCCATCCCCAGTATCCGGGTGTCCATAGGAAACCCACCGTGGGGGCAACTACCCAGGTTCCAGGTACCCAATAGTATCCGTCTGGACCATAGGCCCAATAGCCCGGAGTCCAAATGTAGTTGGGACCGGGGCACAACGGTTGCGTATAAACAGGCAACGGAGGCGGTGCAATGCCCACCGAAATAACGAGTTGCGCGCTCAGAGACATAGACAGAGCGACCAGGACGAGAGCTACCGCGAACAACCGATTACAACGAAACGCAGTCATGTTTTCCTTTCGTTATTATTCATCGCCCGGCCAAGCGTCTGAATTCGACGGCATTTCCGCCGTCGAGCTTGCAAATTTGAGTTTGAGTTTCACCTTACTGCTATTCTGAGAAACCCCAGTTACAGGAAATTAGTTGCGGTTTTCGTCTCGGGTGTCTCTTGCAAATTTCTTTTGCGGATTTCTTGCAGAGGCAACCACAACGCTCTTCGCCTTTGCTCCAACTCCAAAAGAATCCAAATCCAAGCGAGTCTAGAAATCGATTGGCCAGCGCCAGATCTCCCCTCGCACGAACGGGCAGCAAGAGCATTGCAGAAAAGGCGAAGAGCGAACAGTGGAATTCCGGCTACCGCAGCGTACCCAGCTTGGCGAACGGCCAATAACCAAAAACCGCCTTCCCATAGATGAAGCTTTCGTCTACGGAACCGAAATCGCGACTGTCGTTGGAGAGGTTGCGGTGGTCTCCCAGGACGAAGTAGCAATGCGGCGGCACCACCGTGTCCGGATAGGAGCGAACGTCTTCATACATTCGGGGCAGGTACTGTTCGGACAGGCGATGACCGTTCACGAACACAACGCCAGCTTCGATTCTGACGTTGTCCCCCGCTACGGCAATCACCCGCTTGATGTAGCTCTTGGCGGGATCGCGCGGATAGCGGAACACAATCACATCCCCGCGTTCGATCGGCTCCAGCTTGTAAACAAATTTGTTGATGAACACGCGCTCCTGGTCTTGCAGCGTCGGCATCATGCTGGTGCCTTCCACCTTTACCGGCTGGTAGAGAAAGATGATGAAGAATGCCGAGACCGCCAGCGAGATGATGACGTCCCGCAGCCAGCCTGAGACAACCCGTTTGCGTGGTTGCACCGCAGCGCTCGCTGTGCCTTCCGTCAATCGATCCCGAGTTGGAGGAAGAAGCTCGGCTGAATTTTCTTGCCCGGAGTGGGAAGTCATATTAATTAGTTAGACGATATGTACTCATTATAGTTTCGTCAAGCGCAGTAAGGACAGCACTGCTTTGCGCTGTCGCCGGCCGAGAAAAGCCTCCAGCTTCTCGACTTCGTGGTTCGCCCCCAGCCTTTGAGGGCCAAGAAGAACCCGCGACCCTCGCGAATTGCCTGGCGAACGAGACACCTGTTCACGCAGCAAACCAGCTGTGCCGGCGATTGCTGCGGGCCTTGTGCGGCGTCGCCCGTTCTCCGATACAATGCATCGCAAGGGTTTTTCCACCATGAAGCACTCCGCGTTGTTCCTATTGATCACCCTGCTGGCTGTGGTTTGCGTGGCCCAGGGCGACCGCGTGCCTGCGTACAATAAAGGGTCGCTGAAGCCCGGCGACGCGCTGCCCATTCTTCCCAGGGACCAGTGGCGCGGTGAATCCTTCCAATATCCCTACCAGGTCCGCGCTTATGACTTGGCGGCCGAGATCCCCGATGTGATTTACCAGATGCCGTGCTACTGTTACTGCGACCGCATGGGGCACAACAGCCTGCACACTTGCTTCGAGAGCACGCACGGGGCACACTGCGCGCTTTGTATGAAAGAAGTCTTCTATGCCTACGAGCAAACCAGACTCAAGAAAACTCCAACCCAGATCCGGGCCGGCATCATAAAAGGAGAGTGGAAGGCCGTCAACTTGGAATCGGTGGCAAAGAGCCATTAGCAGGCTCAGCGGACTTGCTCACGAATGTGGGTTGACGAAGCTCCCGCGTTCCGGTTATAACTCAGCGCAACCGCCTGCACGAGATTTGGGATTTTCCACAGCCAGCAGCAGTTCTCTGTCACGATGATCTAAGGGAAGCTTACCGCATGAAGAAGAAAGCCACGGGAAACATCAAAGGAAGCACGCCCAAGAGCATCAAGGCAAAGAGCTTGCCAGTCCCCGCAGCAGGCTTCGAACCGTCAGCTCGAGGTGCCAGGCCAATGAAAGTCTCGGAGGATCCGCGTTTTTCACAGGCTGTGCAAAACTATGAGGCTGGGTTGAAGGCCCTCCAGGGCCACAAGTATGACAAGGCCAAGGGTTATTTTGAGAAAGTTGTCGCAGGTCCGAGTCCTGAACTGGCTGACCGGGCCTCCGTGCACCTGCACAGTTGCAACCAGCAGATGAGCCGGGCCTCCAACACCTTCAAGTCGCCCGAGGAACAGTACGACTATGCCGTATCGCTCATGAACCTGGGCGACTATGTAACCGCCCGTGAGAACTTCGACCTGCTGACTAGGAACTCTCCCAAGCTGGATTTCATCTGGTATGGTATGGCGGCGCTGAATTGCCTTACCGGCCACTTTCCGGAGGCTCTCAGCAATCTGGGCGAGTCCATCCGACTCAATCCGGCAAACCGTTATCAGGCGCGTAACGACTCCGATTTTAAGAATCTGGCTGACGATCCGAGATTCACCGAACTGCTCTATCCTGATACCAGCGCCGAAGCGGCAATCGAACCTGACAAGTGGCGCTATTAGACTTCGCAATTCGAGCCGATCATGCCGAGTTACCAAAGTTCCGCTCTTGTGCGTCCCGTCAAGGTTGTGGCGATGGGCGGCGGCACGGGCCTGTCGACCTTGCTGCGCGGCCTAAAGCATTACGTTAGCTCTTCCGCGGAAGATACTAAACCTCAAGCTCTACCCAACATTTCCGATCTGTCGGCGATCGTCACTGTCAGCGATGACGGCGGCTCCAGCGGACGTCTCCGCAAGGAGCTAAACCTTCCCGCTCCAGGCGACGTGCGCAACTGCATCGTGGCGCTCTCGGAAGAGGAAGCACTGCTCTCGCGGCTCTTCCGCTATCGCTTTCCCTCCGGCGAAGGAGTCGGCGGACATAGTTTTGGCAACTTGTTTCTGTCGGCCATGACCGCCGTCACGGGCGACTTCAGCCAGGCGATCAAGCATTCGTCCACGATTCTGGCTACGCGCGGCCACATTTATCCTGCCACCACCAGCAATGCGCAACTGTACGCCATCATGGACGATGGCTCCGTAGTCCGCGGCGAAACCAACATTACCGCCAGCGATCGCCGCATCGTTGAGCTTCGCATGACGCCTGACGACGCAGAACCGCTGCCCAAGGCCATGGAGGCCATCGAGAGCGCCGACCTCATTACCATTGGGCCGGGCTCGCTGTTCACCAGCCTGGTTCCGAATCTGCTGGTGCACAACGTGTCTCAGGCAATCGCCAGCTCGCCAGCGGTGAAGGTCTTCGTGTGCAACCTGATGACCCAGGCCAATGAGAGCCTGGACTTGACGGCTTCCGATCACATTCGCGCTCTCTACAAGCACGCACGCCATGAATTCTTCGACTACGCTCTGGTAAATCGCACGCCGGCGTCGCCGCAGCTGGCGGCCAAGTATGCCGAGAAGCGGCAGTCGCAGATCGAAGCCGATGTCGACCAGATTGAGGCACTCGAAGTGAAGCCGGTGCTGGGCGAATACCTGATGGAAGAGGAACATCCCACCGAGGGCCTGATCGCGCGCCACGACACCCATCGTGTCGCACAAGACCTGCTCCGGCTTATGATGGAATTGCGCGAATCGCCCGTAGCCGCATTGCACGTAAGGCGATAATTCACCACAGAGACACAGAGAGCACAGAGAATTCAAGAATCAAACTCCGTGGACTCTGTGGTGCGATCTGGCCTTCTACCGTCACAAACAGTCTTTCACCACGGAGATCAGTGAGAGCAGGAAAGACTTGAAATTAATTCTCTGTGCTCTCTGTGTCTCTGTGGTGAAATGGGGTGTCTGGTCCTAACGCAAATGCCCAAAACCACCCCCGCAAATCCCGCGAAGAGCAGGCGCTCCACTTTCGCCATCGCGATCCTCGCCGCCGGAAAAGGCACGCGCCTGAAGTCGCGCCATCCCAAAGTGCTGCACCAGATTGCCGGCAAACCTTTGCTGGCTCACGTTGTCGCGGCCGCAATGCAAGTTGTGCCTCCACAGAACATCTTCGCCATCATCGGGCATGAAGCCGAGAAAGTGCGGTCTGCTCTCCAAGCCACCGGAATCGGCTTCGTGTTGCAAAGCGAACAGCGCGGTACCGGACACGCCATGATGCAAGCTCGCGAGGCGCTGCGTGGCTTTGAGCACGTGCTGGTGCTTTCCGGCGATGTTCCGCTGATCGCGCCGCAGACGATTGCGCGCGTTCGCGATTTCCATACCGACCGCAGTGCCGCCATGACGATCCTCACCGCCGAGCCACCCGATCCCACTGGGTATGGACGCGTTTTCCGCCGTGTGGTCAAAGGCAAAGAGACCAACGAGGTGGAGCGCATCGTGGAACAGAAGGCCTTGCGCGGAAAAGAGGCAGAGCGTCGCGAGATCAATTCCGGCATCTACGCCTTTGCCACGGAGCCGTTGTACGCGCATATCGGCAAGCTCGGCACCGACAACGCACATCATGAGTACTATCTGACCGACGTCGCCGAGCTGCTGCGGAAATCCAAAAAGAAAGTACTGGCACTGCGCGCGGAAAATTCCCACGAAGTGCTGGGCGTCAACACCCGCGTGGAGCTGGCCCAGCTTGATGCCCAGCTTCGCGCCAGGAAAGCGCGCGAGCTGATGCTGGCGGGCACAACCATCTTTCGCCCCGACAGCTGCGATATCGACGCCGATGTCGAGATCGGGACCGACACTGTGATCGAGCCTTTCGTGCAGCTCATCGGCAAAACGAAAATCGGCGCCGATTGCCGCATCCGTTCGTATTCCGTCATCACCAATTGCGAAATTGGCGACAACGTCCTGGTTCAGCCCGGTTGCATCCTGGAAGACTCGGTGGTGCGCAACCGCGCGCAACTAGGGCCGTATTCGCATCTGCGGCCGGGCAGCGATATCGGCGAGAGCGCGCACGTCGGCAACTTCGTTGAAACCAAGAAGACGCGCCTGGGCAAAGGATCTAAGGCTAATCACCTGAGCTATTTGGGTGACTCCGAAATTGGCGAAGGGGTGAACATCGGTGCTGGCACCATCACTTGCAATTACGACGGCGTGCACAAGCATAAGACGGTAATTGAGGATGGCGTGTTCATTGGCAGCGACAGTACGCTCGTCGCTCCGGTTCGCATCGGACGCGGAGCCTATGTCGGCGCGGCCTCCTGCATCACCGACGACGTTCCTGCGGATGCCCTGGCCATTGGCCGCGGACGCCAGGTTGTAAAGGACGGCTGGGCAAAGCAACGCCGGGCGCAAAAGAAATCGGCATCCAAGTAGCTGCGCCTCTCTCGAAATTCGCCAGATCACTCTAGCGATCAGCAGCTTGGTCGCTCCGTTTCGACCCAGCCTGAGCGACGGTGCTCTACAATAAACTGGTATGTATATTCGCACGCGGCGTCTACTCCTGCGACGCTGGTTCCTGGCCCTTGTCGCAACCGCGCTTTTGTTCTTTTCGAGCTGCTCCCGTCAACCCGCCGCCCAGCGCTATGAGTTGCAAGGCCGCGTCGTGGCAGTTGATGCCACAAATCATGAGCTCACGATTGCTCACCAGGAAATCCCCGGAGTGATGGAAGCAATGACCATGCCGTACCTTGTCAGCAGCAGTAATGACTGGGTTTTCCGCGCGATTGCGCCCGGCGATCAGATCCACGCGACGTTGGTCCTCGGTGATCACGCGGAGCTCCAGGACATCAGCTTCTCCAAGGGCAGCGACACCGCTGGCGATGGAACATCGCAGTTACACATCCCGCAGCCGGGCGAAGAAGTTCCAGACTTTACGCTGACCAATCAGAACGGCGAGACTATCCATTTCGCGCAATTCCACGGCATGCCGCTGCTGCTGACGTTCATCTACACGCGCTGCCCGTTTCCCGACTACTGCCCGCGCATGAGCGGCAACTTCGCCCAGGTCCTGCGGCAGTTGCAGAAAAATCCGCAGGTGTTCGCCAAGTCGCAGCTGCTCAGCATCAGCATTGATCCCGAGCATGACAAGGCTGCGGCCCTGCGCAGCTATGGCGAGCGCTATGTCGGCCGCGTCGATCCCACCTTCCGACACTGGCAGTTCGCCTCGGGCTCGCCCGAGCAGGTCCGCAAAGCTGCCAACTTCTTTGGGTTGGCTTACAACACCAAAGATGGGCAGATCGTGCATGGCCTCAGCACCGCGCTGATTGGCAAAGACGGAAAAGTGCTCAAGGTATACTCAGGAAACGCCTGGAAGCCGGACGATGTCGCCGCTGATATGGTCGCCGCGACTTCCGGCGGATGAAACACATTTGGGCGAGACTGCCCGGTCCCTGGCGATTCTTGGTTGCGAAACTGACGGCATCCAGAACCTTGTCGTGCACTGGTACCGAATAAACTTTAGGGAGCTTACATGGGACAAAGCTACAATCCGGTTGCCAGATTAAGCGAGCTAATCTCGGGCATTGAATTGGCCATCTTGACTACGACTCGTCCGGACGGCAGCTTGCACAGTTGTCCGATGGCAGCTCACGGCGTCGATCCTACCGGTGTACTCTGGTTTATCTCCGGCAGCAATACCGAGAAAGTCGAGGCCGCTAGAAGCAACCAACGCGTGAATCTCTCCTTCGCCGACCACTCGGCCCAGCGCTACGTTTCCATCAGCGGCTTCTGCGAGCTGGTGCGGGACCACGTCAAGGCCAAAGAGTTGTGGAATCCCACCTATACCTCCTGGTTTGCCGGCGGACTCGACGATCCCAACCTTATCCTCCTGAAGATTGCCGTGCAGCAAGCCGAGTATTGGGACACATCGGCCGGCCGCATGGTGGACCTGCCCGGCTTTAACAAGCCGGCTATCCAATAGCGAAAGCGGCTTAACGTCGGCGAGTGCGGGCCCGCACTACCTATGCGCTCCACAGGCTGCAATCGGCACTACGGCAGGATCACAGCTGCGCCATCGATCGCGTCCTGCTTGACCGCGAGTAACGCTTCATTTGCTTGATCCAGCGAAAACGACGTCACCTTCGGTTGAAGGTTGATTTCAGCCGCAAGCTTCAGAAAGTCGCGAGCGTCGGCTCGGGTCATGTTGGCAACGCTGCGGATCTGGCGCTCGCCCCACAGCAGGCTGTCATAATCAAACTGCGGAATATGGTCAAGGTGGATCGCATTGATCGCGACCACCCCGCCCTTTCGCAGACTCGCCAACGCAGCCACCACAACATCTCCGCTGGGCGCAAAGGTCACGGCGCGGTCCAGTTCCACCGGAGGCCTTTGGGTTTCCGTTCCAACCCACTTTGCGCCCAGCGATTCCGCCAGCTTGCGATGGGAAGCTCCTCGTGTGGAAACGTACACGTCGCATTTCCACGCACGAAGCACCTCAATCGCCAAGGACGCCGATGCGCCGAATCCGAACAGCCCGACGCGCTCGCCCTGTTCCACACCCGCAACTCGCAGGCTGCGAAAGCCAATGATGCCGGCGCACAATAGCGGCGCGGCATGTAGATCGTCCAGCTCCCGGGGCAGCGGAAACATAAAATCGGCACGCGCCAGCGCGAACTCCGCATAACCACCGTTCACGCTGTAGCCGGTGAACGTCGGCGCGTCGCAGAGGTTTTCCATCTGACGCTTGCAGTACCAGCAAGTGCCATCGGTACCGCCAATCCATGAGACACCGACTCGTGTCCCAGCCGGAAGCTCCGCCGTAGCGCCGTCAACTACGTCGCCGACAATCTGGTGACCGGGAATAACGTGCTCCAGGCGCATCGGAAGCTCGCCTTCGACAATATGCAGATCGGTGCGGCACACGCCGCAAGCCCGAACCTTCAGCAACACGTGGCCCGGTTCGAGCGCTGGCTTTGGAACATCTTCGATCCGGAGAGGCCGCTGGGCAATGTTGGCAGCGGTGGTTAGAATTGCGGCTTTCATGCTCTTCCTCTAACGACGATCACCGAATGATTCTACAACTCCGGCCACGACGCGCCGGCATCCCCGATTTCTGGGACAATGTTCTGCATGACCATGCGATCGATTCGTTTCTCATTTCTTCTTCCGCTGTTGCTCTCATTAGCTGGAACCGGCCACGCTGCCGACAAGCCGGCCAGTCTCGCACAGACGCTCACCGACGTTTCTGCTGCCTATGCCAAGCTGGAGCCGCAGTCGATTCGTCCCGCCGAAGGCTTCATCAAGTACGACTACCTCATTCCCGCCGGCTACTACAAGCAGATGTGGGACTGGGACGGCTTCTTCATCGGCTCGCATCTCGCTCAGCAGGGTAAGCCGCAGTACCTGAAGTGGTGGGTGCTGGATTTTGCCGGGGCCATCGATCAGGACGGATACGTCGCCGGTTGCATCACGACTAAAGGCCCTCGTCCGTTGATGGGCAAGTTCGCCATGAAGCCATTTCTGGCGCAAGGCGCGGTCATCGCGTCGGAGGGGCTCGGCGATTATCAGTGGGTAAAGCCCATCTGGGAGAGCCTGCGCAAAGTCATCTTCTATCGTGAGCAGACGCAATTTGACCCGAAGTACGGCTTGTTCTTCTGGGAGAACGCAATCTCCTCTGGCGCCGACAACAACGTCGCGCTGACCAACGATCCCAACGACAAGAGCGCCATCATGGCCACCGACATCAACACCTTCCAGCTCCGCGAGTACAAGGCCATGGCGCAACTGGCCGACAAACTTGGTAAACCAGATGAAGCTGCGGAGTATCGCAAGAAAGCTGAGGCTCTGAAAGCCGCGATGCTCGCGCACATGTGGTTCGCGCAGGAGACGATGTTCTACAACATCCGTCGCGACACCGGCCAGCCGGTCAAGCGCATCGGCTACTCCAACTTCGTTCCGCTCGTTGACGACATCCTGCCGGAAAAGAGCGCACAGGCGATGATCCGCCGCTATCTGTGGAACAAAGACTACATGCTCGCGCCCTCCGGAGTTCGCAGCCTCAGCAAACAAGATCCCGACTACAACAACGCCGCCATCATTGTTCCCTATTCCAACTGGCAAGGGCCGATCTGGATCAACGCGAACTACCTGAATTACATCTCGCTCAAGCGCTACGGCTTTGACAAAGAAGCTGCGGAGTTGTCGGGCATTCTCGGCCGAATGGTGTTGGCCGACATTCAGAAGTGGGGATCGATGCACGAAGACTACAACGCCGAGACTGGCGAAGGCCTCGCTCCAACTCCGGAGCAATCACCGAATCACGTCTTCGCCGGCTTTGTCGGATGGAACCTGCTGGTGCAGGACATGCTGCAATGCGAGGTCAAGGTCGATTGCCAGTTCCTGAGGGATTACGGCGGCAAGTAGCATGCCCCCCTAGCCAAAAGGAGGCCAGAACGGGGCAGTCCGCTCCTCAGACTTCCCTTAGAATTCCGAACCTTACTGTCTCCGGCTCAACCGTATCCATGACCTCAATATCAAACTCCTTGTGCGCACCCGTCGCCGCATCCTTGAACCGGAGGTTGGTCCACGCGACTGTTCCCAGCTTGTTGCGATCCACGCCTTTTGCCAACAGAGAGGGGCGAGCCGTCAGACTGCGCATTATGGCCCCGTCAGCCGCAACATTGTCAGGTCCGTATTCCGCTGGACGAAAAGAAAGTGCCCCGCACTTGACCGTAAGCGTCTCTGCATCACGGTGACTTATGTAGCGAGCTTCAAGTTGAAATTCGGTGATGTTGCAACTGGTCATGCAAAACCTCGCGAGGCGATCTACCACACCCCTCGTCCAGTAAACAGTATAGCGGCCTTCATGTCAGCCCATCCACTTCCTGCCCACGAATGGAACCAAGACAGTAAAACCAAGAGCCAGGCAACAAGTGAGAAGCTGACGGCTCATGGCTGACTGCCTTCCTTACGGCGTCCCGTAAACCTTCTTGTACACCTCGGCATTGCGCACAATGGCCTGCACATACTCTCGCGTTTCGGTGAACGGAATCGATTCCACAAACTCTTCCACGTCGCGATAGTTGCCGGAAGCGCGCCAGTCTACTACACGCTCGGCACCCGCATTATAGGCCGCCAGCGCGTACTCCACTTGTCCGCCGAACTCATCCACCATCTGCCGGAAATAGTGTGTTCCCAATTCAATGTTTGTTGTCGGGTCCAGCAGCGAGTCCGTGCTGTAGTGCTGCAATCCTTCTTTCTTGGCCTCGCCCTTGCCCGTTCTCGGCAGCAACTGCATCAACCCATAAGCGTTGGAGTGCGAGATGGCGCTGGGATTAAACTCCGACTCCTGCCGAATCAGCGACGCCACCAGATAAGGATCCAGCCCGTTCTCCTCGGAGTATGTCCGCAACGCGTCCCAGTAAGGACGTGGGAACAGTCCTTGCCAATACGGAGCGGGCAGCGCGTTCACGTCCATCGAGAAATATCCGCTGATAGCGTGCTTCAGCGCCTGTAGTGCCCGGTAGTATTCGCCACCGCTGGAGTAAATCCTCGCAATCTCCACCATCTCCCAGCACGGGCCAGTCGTGCTGCCCGCCTGCAATTCGTGCACGGCCAGGTCGGTCATGCCGGCGTTCTCCAGCAGCTTGGCGCGGTTGTAATGGAGATCGTCTTCCGGAGGATCGACGATCTGTGATACAGGATCCAGCGCAGCCGCCGACGGAACGTGTTGTAGCGCGGCGACCGTTACCGCAGGCGCCGCAGGCAGGGTTGCCAGCCGCCGGCGCGCCAGAACGCCATAGTAATAATTGCGATATCGCTCTGAAAGCTTCTGGTAATAAGAGCGGGCCACGCCATAATCGCGATCATCCTCGGCCATGCGCCCGCGCCAATACATCGCATTGGGAACTTCGTTCGTTCCGGGGTAGAACTCCACCTGCTCCTCAAAATACTTCTTCGCTTCGTCCTTGCGATTCTGCCGGTACGTCAGCCAGGCGCACTTCCAGTGGGCGTATGCGGCCTTCGTCCCGTCGGGGAAGCGCTCGTGGATTTCGCGATAGTAGTCGAGGGCGTGATCGTAATCCTTACGCAGCAGGTACATATTACCGCTGCTCAGCAGCGCCTCTTCTAACCACGGCGACTTCGGGGTCGAAGCGCGCATGTGTTCGAGGATGTTGCTGATCGACGCGTCGTCATTGGTTTTGCGACCGATCTCGACTTGCTGATACCACTTCTCCGCGCTGGCTTCGCTGCCGTCGTCCGGGATGCGGTCCAACGCCTCGCGCGCCTGACGCGTGTTGCCATCATGCATGTAGGAGTTAGCGAGTTGAATCAGTCCGGCGGACTGCTTCCCTGCCGGAGCGAGATCGACGACATAGCGGTACTCATCAGCGGCCGCACCGTAATGTCGCGCGGCATACAACGAGTCGGCTCGCTTAAGGTGCTGCGCATAGGTCACTGGCGGAAGCGATGGTTCCTCGGGAATCTTCCTCAGATCGGCTTCTGCCTGGTCGGCGAGGTAGCTGGTCGCGTATTCGTAGTAAACGCGCTGCAGAATCTCGGCCCCATTGCGACCTTGCCCAGCCTGCACATAGGCCTTGCCCAGGAAATATTCGGTTTCTGCCTTGGCAGGCGTGCGATGCGCCTCCAGCAGGCGAATGGCATCGCTTGGCCGATTCATCGCCAGTAACGCCTTGGCATTAGCAATGGTCGCATCGTGCGCGTACAGCGAGTCGGGAAAGCGCGTGCCGAAATCGCGCAGATACGCAAGCGACTCCTCAGGATTGTTGCTCAGTACATAGGAGTTGCCGATGAAGAATGCGACGTAGTCTTTCAGTTCGCCGATTTGCGGCTGCGCCTTCTGCAACGCCGCAATCGCCGCGGGATATTGCGCGTCGAGATAGTGGGCGTAGCCGACAGCGAACCAGGCCAGCGCGCCGGCTTCCGTACCGGCGTGAGTGTGCGCGTAGTTCTCCACCCCGGTGTAGGCGGCGGGGGTACGGAGGCCGACCAGCTGCCGCGCCATGGGCCGCAGATCGCTGGAGGCCACAAAGCTGCGCTTCATCTGGTGCGCGCGGGAGGCAGTAACTGTCTTCCGCGAGTGCGCGTGGGCCGACGCCGACGTCTTCTTCGCCGAACCGCCTGACTTATGTGTGCTGGAGGAAGAGGAAGAGGAAGAGGACGACGCCTTCTTCTTGTGAGTGGACGACTGCGTGGACGAAGACGTACTGTCTTGCGCGAGCAGTCCATCGCCCGCCACGGCCAACAGGCAGGCTAGAAGGATGACGAGAAGGCGGCTCAAAAAGTTCACTGCATGCAGTTTAGCGCGATTGCCCTCACGGAGCCTACGAGGATTCGTTTACAGAATCGATTCCCGCCTATGAGTATGTCCGGAGTCTGCGATCATCAGCCGTACGCCTGGTCGCTAATCGACCTTGCCAGGCACCGTCTGCCAGCGCTGCATCAAACCAACTTGCACGATGCACAGACCCCGAGTGAGCGTTGAGCAGCTAATCCTGGGGCTACGTAACGGTCACTGCCGGCTCGTCTGTTTAAAATGGGGGCTGACATTTGCCCATGATTGAGAGTATCCCGTGAAGTTTTCTGACATCGTGTTTGGTCGCCCCGGAAGACAAAGCCGAGCGGATTGGTCCCGCCAGAGGCATACCGGTGTTTGGGCTCGACGCCCTGAGCTCGGCTGCGTACGGGCCCGAGGCTGCGCTTACCTTGCTCATTCCCCTGGGAATGGCCGGTGTTCGCCTCATCTGGCCGATCACCATCAGCATTATCGTTCTGCTGAGCATCGTTTATTTTTCCTATCGCCAGACTATTTCCGCTTATCCGCAAGGAGGTGGTTCCTACACCGTCGCCAGCGAGAATCTTGGCAGGTGGCCCGGACTCCTTGCCGCCGCTGCGCTCATGATCGATTACATTTTGACCGCTGCCGTAGGCATATCGGCGGGCGTTGGGGCTCTGGTCTCCGCGGCTCCGTCCTTACAAACTCATACCCTCGGCATCTGTCTTGCAATCCTGTTAGTTCTCACCTTGGTCAATCTGTGGGGAGTACAGGAGACCGGCGGAGTCTTCATGCTCCCCACGTATCTGTTCATTGCGTGTCTGCTGGGAATGATTGGGATCGGCCCTGGGCGGCATTGCCTATCTTTGTCCGATATACGGAGTAGCGGCAACGGCGCCGGGGCAACGCGGATATCAGAGCGTCCTGTCGCAACTCATTGCGGCCATCACTGGCAGACGCGCCTTCTATTGGACCAGTATCGTCTCCATCCTGATCGTCCTGTCCTTATCTGCGAACACGGCATTCGCCGACTTTCCCCGTCTGTCGCGTGCCATCGCCGGAAATCAGTTCCTACCTCACTCTCTGACCTTGCGTGGACGGCGGTTAGTGTTTACGCCCGGGGTCTACGCGCTGGCAGTCCTCACCGGCGTGTTGCTCATTATCTTCCGTGGTGTCACCGACCGCCTGATTCCTTGGTACGCGGTGGGCGCCTTCCTCGCATTTACCTTGTCCCAGGCTGGCATGGTGGCCCATTGGAAGAAGAAGCGTGGGCGACGTGCGCGAAACAGCATGGCGATCAATGCCGTAGGCGCCATCGCAACCGGCATTACCGTAACCGTGGTGCTCATCACGAAGTTCCGCGAGGGCGCATGGATTACCGTGTTGCTGATTCCTGCCTTGATCTTGATGATGTATTTGATCCATCACCATTACCAGCGGGTTGAGCGGGCAACTGCGCTGGACACCCCGGTGAATACCACGGAGATCTGCGAGCCGGTCGTGCTGATCCCAATCGAGCGATGGAGTGCGGTCTCCGAGAAAACCCTGCGCTTCGCATGGTCAATTTCTAAACAGATCACCTTTGTCCATGTCGATTGCGGCGAGGAACAAGATACCTTCCGGCAGCGGTGGAGCGAGCTTGTAGAAGTACCGGCGAGAAATGCACAACCACCTGTGCCCAAGCTGGTTGTACTGGAATCTCCCTTCGGTTTGTTGTCAAGCCTGTTGTGGAATATTCGCTGCAGGTACAGGCCGAGAACCCCGACAACCATATTTCAATTCTTGTTCCGGAATTCATTGAGCATCACTGGTATAACGTCCTGCTTCACAACAATCGCTCTCAGTTGCTCAAGACCTATCTCAATCTCCAAGAAAACCCCAGGATCACCGTCATCAATATTCCCTGGTATCTGCATTTTTCCAAGCATTCCTGAAGAGGACACTTGGTCTTGACTTCTGCCAGCGGCGACCCGTTTAGCGGGCTGCTAAGAAAACCGGACTTGACGGGTTTTGAAGGGTGGAGCTTTACTTGCGCCGTTGCAAGGTGGGAGAACGGAACCACTAACCACGCGTCTTGCGGTGCAGCTTGCGCCGGTGTTTGGCCCGTTTGGCTCTCTTTTGTTCTTGTGCTCGGAGGTCCTGGTCACTGGCAGCGCTGTCTTTCTTGGGCTTCTTGGCAGACCCGCCCGGCGCGGCGTCTGATCTCGCTCCGACGAAGTCTGCCGCTTTAGACGCAACCGTACCTGAGGCGGAGCCCACAGTGGAGGCTACTTTCGTTACGGCATTATCCTGGTCCGGTTCTTCGCTAGTCATTGTTCTGCCTCTTCCTGGTTGAAAAACGTTGGCGACCGGCCGGATAACTATTGAGGCGCTAGCCTGGGTGCCCGAGCCAGCGAACCAGACGGTTGACCTGAAATTGGAATCAAAAGCTTCATTCCAGAATGTCTATCTATCCAGCATACGCTTGAACGGAGCCCGAAGCACGGTTGTATTGACCTCGGTGTGATGAAGGCCGTGCTCGAGCGAGCTCGGTTGTTTGAGGCTTAGGCTGTGACGTTATGTGGAGCGACTCGCAATCATTTCACCACGGTGAACCTCTGGTAGCGTGAAGACAATGATGAGGCTGACGAGCGCCAGGATGGCGAGGATGAAGATGCTGCCTTCGGGACCGGTCGCTCCGCCGCTTAGGATCGGCTTCCCTACGGGGTGCGTGGCGAGCAGATGATGTTCAACCATCAGTCCGCTGTCGGCGACGCCGTAGAGAAAAGATTGTGCCCAGTCCCATGAACAGTGAAAGCCGATTGCCCACCAGAGAGATCCGGTGCGCCACAGGCTCAAACAGAAGACCATGCCAGCAAGTCCCGCCGCGAGCAGTCCAATGGGCGATTCGCCTGGATTATGGCTGTGGCCCATCCCAAAGAGGATGGAGAAGACGGTGGCTGCCGTCCAGAAACCCAACACCCCGCTGTGGCGCGTCTTGAATATCCACTGGTAGATGCCGCCGAGCCCGCGCGTGAGCGTGTACTGCAAATATCCTCGCGTCAGGTACTCTTCCAGCACGCCAACCAGAAGGAAGCCGAGCAACCAGATTGCTCCGTAACGGAGAACGTCACCGCCAAAAATGAGGCGCTGGTCGATAACGAGCAGTCCCGTCTTCCACAGGATCAGGACGAGCAGGGACAGACACGTGACTCCCCACGCCAGACCGGCGAAAAAGTGCGGGAGCTTGCGGCCACCGCCCAGGCCGTAAACGGCGTTGGGGCGTCGCTCGATCTTCGACATGATCCAAGTCACGAGGAGGACCAGCGCGATAGGGATGGATTCCTGAATGAATCCCGCCTTGATGGTTATGACTGAGGCGTCGTTCGCGAGTTTGGGATTGCGTGGAAAGAGTCTGTGGCCGATCACGTTCACAGCCACGACCAAAACCGCCAGAATAGCGAAGAAAATCAGCAGGCTCCAGCCGGCGCGAAGGCCGTCCTTGCCGATGAATATCTTGCGGAGCGTGGACGGCTGCGGCGGTAGTGCCGGTTCCGTGGGTATCAGAGTCGCGTCTTGGTGGGGCAACACTTCGCCGGTTTCAGTGTTCAAGGAGATTCCTCAGTGTGACAAGAGGTAGTACGCAAGCAACGGGGTAATGGTTCCCGCGCAGTTAGAACTCGGCCGGAGGAGGGCGGAACGGCACGGCATCATCCCAGATATCGCAAGAACGCCTGTGGCGAATTTTCGAAGGCAGGAAACACGGTGTTCAAGTTGCGGTTGCCGAGATGGCGCGAGACAGCCTCGCCCAGCACGCGGCGAAAATCCGTAGTCAGCGCCAGGTCGCGTCCGTCATTCAGTTGCGACGGATCCAGGCCGGGCCAGCTTCCGTAAACCCGGCCACCACGCACTGGTCCTCCGAGGACGAACATCACATTAGCATGCCCGTGGTCCGTTCCGCGATTGCCGTTTTCGCGAGCTGTGCGTCCGAACTCTGACATGGTAACTACCACGGTGTCTTCGGTGAGCGCGCCGAGGTCGGTCCAGAAGGCAGCGATCGACTGGGAAAAATCGCGCAGCACGTTAGCCAGCTGACCTTCGGTTGCGCCTTCGTTCACATGGTGGTCCCATCCACCGATATCGGTGAAGGCGATCTGCACTCCGAGATTGGACTTGACCAACTGGGCGATCTGCCGCAGCGCGTCGCCGAAGCGCCCGCGCGGATAGTTTGCTCCCGGCGCAGGTGTGTAGTGTTGCGGATCCGCGGACTTCAGCATCTTCACCGCCTCAAATGTCTCGCGGCCGGTTCCGTGCAACACACTGTCGACGGATTGCTCATACATGGCCTCAAAGGTATTGCCTAGCGACGCAGCCTGATTTCCACCTGCAATGGCGAAGCCACTCACATTGCTCACCGCCACCGCCGACGCCTTGCCCGAGAGAATGCGCGGCAGCGAAGTGCCCAGCGCGATGGCGCGGAACGGGCTGTCGGCAGCAGTCGGCTCTGACTGCAGTGTGCGGTTCAGCCAGCCGTCGCTGGTGATCTTCACACCCGGCGTGCCCGATTCCATGTAGTCCTGCGCGTCAAAGTGTGAGCGCGTCGTGTCCGGCGAGCCTGCGGCATGAACGATAGCCAACTGCCGCTGGTCCCATAGCGGTTTAAGAGACGACAGCGCGGGATGCAGTCCGAAGAACCCGTTGAGATCGACTACCTGCCGCCGGGGAATGTTTATGCTGGGCCGCATCGCGTAATAGGCGGGCTCGGCGTGCGGCACAACGATGTTGAGGCCGTCCGCTGCACCGCGCTGAAAGATGACCACCAGCCGCTTGTTGTTGGAGCCAGCTTCAACTGCTCCCCATGCTGCCCGCGTAAGGAACGAAGGGATAGCCGCGGTGCCCACCACAGCCATCGCACCGTTCCTGAGAAATGTCCGTCGCGTGATGCTCATACGTTGCTCACTTTACTTACGTTGGAATTCAGGCGACCCCAGCAACAACCCGGCAATGACGTTGCTATTGACCGGATGCGCGGGATTATCGAATTGCGCCATCGCCTGCGGGTCGACGATGCGATTCTCAATCGTCTCGTGCGTCTGCTTCGAAATGTCTCCCGGAACCAGTGCCTGCTCCAGTTCTAACTGCACCTGGTACGGATCGGCATTGGTTAAAGTCGCATCATTCAGCAGCCGCGCGAGATCGAAGCTGGTACCCTGCAACCGGTTCGCCGCCAGGGCCAGCCCGAAGTTCATGCGATCCAGCAACGCCGCTGAGTTCACCCAGACATGCGCCCCGGTCGAATAGCCAGTGGGCGGCTGCGAACCATAAAGCTGCATACCCATTTTGTTGAGCGTGCCCAGCAACGGTTGCGGGTCGCTGATCTCAGCTTGCGTCGCGCGCAGCGCTGACACCACGAATTCAAACGGGGTCTTCACTCGCGCGCGATGGGCTTCCGGCGCCCAGAACTCCGGCGAGCGGAACATGGTTTGCAGCACCGCGCGCAGATCGCCATCGGTCTTCAGAAACGTCTTCGCCATCGCGTCAATCAACGATTTGGGTGGGTCGTCAGAAACAAATCGCTGCGCCAGCTCGGTGGAGATGAAACGCGCCGTCGAGGGATGATGCGCGAGAATCTCCAGCACTTCCCTTCCCTCGTTCTCGCCGCCGTCCTTGATTTTGTGTCCCAGGACAATTTTGTCGCCAGGCTCATGCAGACGAGTCCGGTACACAAAGTCGCCGCCCTGGCGAGGCTCCTCGATCGTCCAACCGGTGAAAACACACGCCACCTGGGTCACATCCTGCTGGGTGTAGCCTCCGTTGACGCCAAGCGTATGCAGTTCCATCAACTCGCGCGCGTAGTTCTCGTTGAGGCCGTTGCGCCGCTTCTGTTGACTGTTCTGCGGGCTGGATTGCGGACGCGGCGCGGGACGTGCAATTCCGCCGAACGGGCCGCCCAACCTCGGGTACTGGGGGTGCGCCGGAATTCCGAGTGCCGCATCCGAGTCAGGTCCCTCGCTCTGCCAGTTATCAAGATAGAACAACATTGCCGGACTCTGCGCTGTCGCCAGCAGCAGGTCCTTAAACTTCCCCAACACGTGCGGACGAATAACATCGCGCTCGTACGCGGTGACAAGGTAGTGGTCGGCGCCCTTCCCGATGAAAATGTTGAAGTGGTTGAACCAGAAATCCGTGAGCACCTCTTCCAGTTGGCGATCACTGTAAACCGCGCGCAGAAGTTTTGCCGACTGCACCTCATTGTTGATTACGCCCACCGGATTGTTGAGCGCCAGCACAGTTTCGCGCTCCTCAGGCGTAAGCCCGGCAAGTAATGCCTTCCGTTTCCCGAAGCCCAGGCCCTGCGTCAGATCGCGCTGCTGCGCAACCGGCAGCGCCAGTATGTGCTGCATACGCGTGTCGGGCGGCAGCAACGCGAGTTCATCTACAACGCTGTGGGCTTCACGACGGTCTTGCCGGCGCTGCGTGAGATCCGCCGGTTGGATTGCTGCCTGAGAGTTTGGTGCACTAGGGGACGGGGTCGAGGTATTTTGTGCGGAAGCCGTCACGTCACCTGCGTTCTGTTTTTCTTGCTGCTGCTGATCGATGCGATCGATTGCCGCCGCATAGACAGCGTGGTGATAGGGATTTCGCGGCATGGGCAACTTCCCGTCCATGACCGCTTTTACCACTGGGTTAGGCGGAAATTCGAACAACATCTCGCGGCTGCTAATTTCGAGCGTCCGATACTCCGCCAGCCGCGCCTGCATGGCGCTGTTGTCGATCCTTTCCGGATGCAGTTGCAGGTCAAGCCACTTATCAACGCCCATCGCTGCCACGGCTTGCGTATCACCAGGCCGCGGGCCAAAAGTGAGGCGATCGAGCGCATGTAACGCGCGCTTTTGTTTCTCGACCGCATCCGTGGCCTTATTCTTCTTTGCAAACAGGCTGACCGCGACCAGAAGCAGGAGGGCCAATGCAGTCGCCCAGCGTAATCGCGATTTACGACTGGCGTCATTGCGGCGATGGCTGCTACGCGGCCGGCCCATGCGTTTTCCTTACCAGGATTCAGTCTGTATAAACCTGACGGGCTGGAAAAGTTGTGCATCGCGCACAGCTTTGAGGGCCATTCTACTTAGCCAGCTGCTTCTCAATGTCAGCGCCGATGCGTTCAGGAGGCGTGGTAGGCGCGTAGCGCTCGATCACGTTGCCCTGTTTGTCGACGAGGAACTTTGTGAAGTTCCACTTGATGGAGTCGCCCAGCAGGCCGCCCTTCTCGCTCTTCAGGAACTTGTAGAGCGGGTGAGCGTCGTCGCCGTTGACATCGATCTTGGAGAACAGCGGGAACTCGACGCCGTAGTTCAACTCGCAAAATGACTTGATCTCCTCGTCATCGCCGGGCTCCTGATGGCCGAACTGGTCGCAGGGGAAGGCCAGCAGTTCGAAGCCCTTGTCCTTATACTTCGCATAGAGCTCTTGCAGACCTTTATACTGCGGCGTGAAACCGCACTTGCTGGCGGTATTGACGATCAGCAGGACCTTCCCTTTGTAGGCGCTAAGCTTCTTGTCTTTGCCGTTGTTCAGAGTCGCAGAGAAATCGTACAGGCCCATAATTGCTCCTCAAATCATTTCACCACAGAGACGCAGAGAACTGAGGTCTTTAGGTCTTGTCGCCCCAAGCCCCCTTTGGCGCGAGAAGTAGTCCAATTCGGTCGTTCGGCTGAAGGCCAAACTCCAAAAAATAAAATAAGGGTTTTCCCCCGTGGCCTCTGTGCCTCTGTGGTGAATACTTCTTCTTTAGTAAGCTTTCGCGATCACGACGCGCTGCTCTACTGGCTCACCAGTGACGATGCACTTACCTGGACCATCGTATTCATCGATCAGCGGAATGCACCGAATCGTCGCCTTGAATTCCTTCATGCGCGCGTCGCATCGCGGATCGTTCTTCACGTGAGCCATAACGAACTTTCCGCCGCCCTTTTCGGCGGTCACGTCCTTCAGGATCGACTCGACTTCCTCAAGCGAACTCGCCAGCACGGTGTTGGCCTTCAGCCGCTCCTTCGCCGCGGCGTACATGGCTTTCTGCATGTCTGACAGAAGCGTGGACAGCTTCGACGCCAACTCAGACTGGGGCATCGGTTCTTTGGCACCAGTGTCGCGCCGTTTCATGACGACATTGCCCGACGCCAAATCGCGCGGCCCAAGCTCCAGGACAACCGGCACGCCGCGCCGCTCCCAATGGAAGAACTTCGCGCCCGGAGACTGCCCTTCGCGATCGTCGACCTTCGCGCCAACCTCTTTGGCGATGCGATGCGCAGCTTCCAGCACGCGCTCTTTCTCCTCGTCCTTACGGTAAATCGGCACCATTACGGCTTTCGTCGGCGCAAGCTTTGGCGGCAGCACCAATCCCTTGTCATCGGAATGGCTCATGATCAAGCCGCCGATCAGGCGCGTGCTCACGCCCCAACTGGTTTGCCACACATATTCCAGCTGGCCTTCCTTGTTCTGGAACTGCACGTCGAACGCCTTGCCAAAGTTCTGCCCGAGGTCATGGCTGGTTCCGGCTTGCAGCGCGAACCCGTTCTGCATCATGGCCTCGATGCTGTAACTCTGCAGCGCGCCGGCAAACTTCTCCGACTGCGTCTTCAGTCCCTTGATTACGGGCATCGCCATCACGTTCTCGGCAACGTCGGCGTAGACATCGAGCATGCGCAGCACTTCCTGCACAGCTTCGTCGTGATTGGAGTGCGCGGTGTGGCCCTCCTGCCAGAGGAATTCCGTGGTCCGCAGGAACATGCGCGTGCGCAGCTCCCAGCGAATGATGTTGGCCCACTGGTTCAACAGCATCGGAAGATCACGCCAGCTCTTGATCCACTTGGCGAAGAAATGGCCGATGATGGTCTCCGAGGTCGGCCGCAGCACATAAGGCTCTTCCAGCTGCTTGCCGCCGGCGAGCGTGACCACTGCGAGCTCCGGCGAAAAGCCCTCGACGTGCTCGGCTTCCTTGTGCAGGAAGCTCTGCGGAATCAGCATCGGGAAATAGTAATTCTGGTGACCTGTGGCTTTGAAGCGGTCGTCGAGCTCGCGCTGCAAAAGCTCCCACACGGCGTAGCCATTGGCCTTGATGACCATGCAGCCTTTGACGATTTCCGCCGGTTCGGCCATGTCGCCCTGCAAGACGACGTCCTGGTACCAGGTTGCAAAATCCTGAGCGCGCGAAGTAATGGGAGATTCTGCCATGAATACTCTTTCGTTCTAATGAATGAACTTCTCTTTACATTATGACAGGTGGAGTGACTGCACCATGGCTCGATTTACGGCCGGCGCAGTGTCCCGCAAAAACTCGGTTGTACAATGCGAGCCGGACATTCGACAAGAAAGTCATCAGAAGCCCAACCGAACAAAGGGAACTCATTTCAAGCAATTTCACTTCAACGCCCCAAGCAACTGCTTCAAGATAACGATCAGCGGAATCTCCGCCAGGACAGTGGGCAATGCCGGTATGACCACGGAAAGTGCCAGTCCGATGAGCGCTCCGCGATCGGCAGGAAAAGGCTTCATTTCCTTGATTCTGTCGTACGCTTGGCCATAGTCGCAGAGCGTGCTGATTTCAGCGGCATCGATCAGTTCCTCTTCATGCCCGGTCCGGTTAAGAATCCATTTCTCGTGGAACTCGGTGCTTTGGATTTGACCCAGGATCGCGTATCCCAGGATTTTCTTGCGGCGCACCGCAGCCAGTCTGGGAACAAAGAAAACGATGGGCCACGTCGGCAACATGGTATCGGCCCAGCATCAGGCGACGTTCCACCGGGAGGGTCCGTGCATAGTTGTTCAAGGCATCGATCATCTTCTGCCTTGTGGCCGAGCTCACCCGGGTGAGGACGGGTGGATCGTCAGGAAACCGCCAAGTTCCATGGCTGTCGCGATCGGCGATTTTTGGCAGGAGACCGTGATTGTCGGTGCGCCGGGCCTTCGCCAGCACCTTTTTGATGACGGCTCGCGATTTCGCGTCCGGGATAGGCGTGAAGGTACCACACGTCCAGCACACCCATATCCTCCAGCCGCCTTACATTGAAACGGTAACCAGCTACGCTCCGCCGCACGGCTGCGGCACGCTCACGCTGGTTAAGGCCGTTCTGACGGCCTGCAACATTCACGCTAGCCACCAGCCGTTTCAAGTCCCATTCCCAGGGACCAATAATCGCTTCATCAAAATCGTTCAGGTCGAAGACCACCTCGCGCTGCGGCGTGCCATACATGCCGAAGTTATTGAGGTGGGCATCGCCGTCCATAACCACGGGTATGCCGCTTATCGGGGACGTGGATAGATCGGCCGCCATTACGCAGGCCGATCCTCGCAGGAACGCGAACGGCGAGGTGGCCATGCGTCCCATGCGCAGAGGAACTAGATGCGCTTGCCGCCCTTTGTTGTTTCGGGCCAAAAGGCTCAGCGGGTCAGGACAGTCCTTGCTAGGCTTCCATTCTGCGTGCGACTCGCGGGGAATAGCTCGGCGCAGTGCTTTTCCTTCAGCTCGCCGTTGTTCCCACGGCACCAACTCTCTGCCTAAGTCGAATTTTGGCAGTGATTCGATCTTTGCTATTGCCATAATCTCCTCAGATTCCGACGACGAGGCTTTCCGAAGAGGAAAGCCTCGCGTCAAACGTCACGATAGGCTTGGTGACTAGTCGTTTGCCTCTGACATCTGCTTCATTACCTGATCGAGGTTGAAGCTGGCCGGCTTCTGCCGTGGAGGAAATTCCTTGAAGCTGGTCAGCCACTTCCCAACAAAGGCTTGTGCCGGCGTGAGCAGAAAGACCCGGTCGAGCCGCCAATG
>Ga0302326_10006330_pt1 | contig 26567 bp, 20 predicted proteins | sample Palsa_T0_3_FD_202264 | JGI IMG/M metagenome (GOLD analysis project Ga0302326, IMG submission 202264) | Peat permafrost microbial communities from Stordalen Mire near Abisko, Sweden - Palsa_T0_3 | ecosystem: Environmental > Terrestrial > Soil > Palsa > Peat permafrost | place: Sweden: Abisko... | reverse complement strand
ACGCGCTGACCCTGTTCGGCTTCGCCGGCGAGGACGAGCGGAACACGTTCGAGCTCGTCCAGACGGCCAGCGGGGTAGGCCCCCGGCTTGCGCTGGCCATGCTGGCGGTGTTCAGCCCGGACGCGCTGCGCCGTGCGGTGGCGGCCGAGGACCTGGCTGCCCTGATGACCGTCCCCGGCATCGGCCGGAAGGGCGCGCAGCGGATCGTACTTGAGCTGGCCGGACGGCTTGGCCCGGCTGCCGAGGTGCCGTCCGGCCAGGCCGCCGACGGCAGGCTGGCGACGACGCGCCGCGCGGCGCCGTGGCGGGATCAGGTGCGGGCCGGCCTGGTGAACCTGGGCTGGCAGGCCCGCGACGCCGACCTGGCGATCGCGGTGGTCGAACCCGAGCTGCTCGGTGCCACGGCTGGCAGTGCCGGGACTGGCAGTGCCGGGACTGGCGGTGCGGCGGCTGGCACTGGCGGGGCTAACGGCGGCGCCGCAGTGCCCGGCGGCGGCCAGGACGTCGACGTGGCGGTCGCGCTGCGCGCAGCGCTCAGAGTGCTGGGGCGGACGTGACCAGTCACGGCAGCGAGCCCGCTCCAGGCGGCGGTGGAGCGAGCCTGACCAGTCCCCGCAGCGAGGTCGCTCAGGTAGCCGGTGCGAGCGTGACCGTCCCCAGCGGCGAGGCCGCTCAGGGCGGCGAAGAGCGGGTGGTGTCCCCGCTCGCCGACGCCGACGACCGGCTGATCGAGGGCGCGCTGCGGCCAAGGAGGCTGTCGGAGTTCGTCGGCCAGGGACGGGTACGCGAGCAGCTGTCGCTGGTCATCGAGGGTGCGCTGCGGCGCGGCCGGGTGCCCGATCACGTGCTCATCTCGGGCCCGCCTGGCCTCGGCAAGACCACCATCGCCATGATCATCGCGGCCGAGCTCGGGAAGCCGCTGCGGATCACCAGCGGCCCGGCGATCGAGCGGGCCGGGGACCTCGCCTCCGTGCTCTCCACGCTGAGCGAGGGCGAGGTGATGTTCATCGACGAGATCCACCGGGTGGCCAGGCCGGCCGAGGAGATGCTCTACCTGGCGATGGAGGACTTCCGGGTGGACGTGGTGATCGGCAAGGGTCCAGGGGCGACTGCGATCCCGCTGGAGATCGCGCCGTTCACGCTGGTCGGGGCGACCACGCGGGCCGGCCTGCTGCCCGCGCCACTGCGCGACCGGTTCGGGTTCACCGCCTACCTCGACTTCTACCAGCCGGACGAGCTCGGCGTGATCGTGCGCAGATCCGCTAACCTGCTCGGCGTGGCGCTGCGCGATGACGGCGCCGACGAGATCGCAGGCCGGTCCCGTGGCACGCCGCGGATCGCCAACCGGCTGCTGCGCAGGGTGCGTGACTTCGCCGAGGTCCGTGCCGACGGCGTGGTGACCATGCAGGTTGCCCGTGCCGCGCTGGAGCTGTACGAGGTGGACGACAACGGCCTTGACCGGCTCGACCGTGCGGTGCTTTCCGCGCTCGTCCGCAGGTTCGGCGGCGGCCCGGTCGGCCTGTCCACGCTCGCCGTGGCGGTCGGCGAGGAGGCGGAGACGGTCGAGGTGGTCGCCGAGCCCTTCCTGGTCCGCGAGGGCCTGGTGGCCAGGACGCCGCGCGGCAGGGTGGCGACGCCGGCGGCCTGGGAGTATCTCGGCCTCAGCGCGCCGGAGCCGGGCGGCCCGGTCCAGCCGGGCATGGGCACCCTGTTCGGCTAGCCCCGGGGCAGGCTACTGCCGGTTGCGGGCATGTCACGATCGCTCGCCCGAGCCCGTAGCCTGTTGGTGAGTTGCCAGCGCGCCGCTACACTGCGGCAGTTGGTCAACGACAGCCGCGAGGCGCGGGGTGCCGGCCAGGCCGGTCAACGGGCGACGGCTGGTCCGTGGCCGCTGCGGCAATCAATGGGAAGGAAGCCCGGCGATGAGGTACACGTATCTCGCGGCAACTGCGAGCACAAGCAAGTCAGGCTCGTACACGTCCATTCTTTTCATCGTCTTGGCTATCGGCCTCTTTTACGTGCTGCTCATCAGGCCGCAGCGCAACAAACAGCGCCGTGCCCAGCAGATGCGCGGCGAGGTCGTGCCGGGCCAGCGGGTGACGACTACCGCCGGCATATACGGCACCGTCACGTCGGTCGACGGCCAGGACCTGGAGCTCGAGATCGCGCCGGGCGTCGAGATCCGGGTCATGCGCAGGGCCGTCATGAACATCCTGCCCGAGGACAGCCCGGCGGACGAAGCCCCGCCGGAGCCGGAGACGGGCTTCGGGGAGAAGCCAGCGGACGACTGGGACTCAACGGACCACAACCCGTAGCACCCGCGCTGGCCCGATCGATCAAAGGACAGGCGAGAAGTGGCTCCCCCAAGCAGCAGCAAATCCAGGCCGGGGCGCGCCCTCGCGGCGCTCGTCGTAATCGTCGTCATCATGCTGGTGGCGATCGTCGGCAAGGACGCGTTCCAGCCTGCTCGCTGGCATGGCAATTTCCGCGTGCAGCTCGGCCTCGATCTGTCCAGCGGCACCACCGTCACGCTGAAGGCGGTCACGCCCCACAACACCCCGCCCCCGGCGGCCGACATGACCACGGCTATCTCGATCATTGACCAGCGGGTCAACGGGGCCGGGTTCACTGGCGCCTCGGTCCAGCAGCAGGGCAGCAACATCATTACCGTGGCGGTGCCAGGCAAGGGATCGGCGCAGGTGGTCCAGCTGGTCGGAACCACGGCGCTGCTGCGGTTCCGCCAGGTGCTGCTCGTGGCGCCGAACACCACCACGGCAACTCCGACGCCATCGGCTACGCCCACGCCGAGCGCGTCCGCTTCGCCGAGCCCGTCGGCGAAGCCTAGTAAGTCGGCGAAGGCGGGTAAGTCAGCGAAGGCGGGCTCGACGCCAAGTTCGTCGGCCGCCGCGGCGGCCGCGCCGGGCGCGGCTTCCGGCGGCCAGAGCCTGTCGGCCAGCGCGCGGCAGCTGGCGGCCAAGTCCAGCCCGTCGGCATCGGCGAAGCCGAGCCAATCGACCAGCGCCTCGGCCAGTCCCAGCGCCTCGGCCAGTCCCAGCGCCTCGGCCAGTCCCAGCGCCTCGGCCAGTCCCAGCTCGACGCCGGCTCCGGCCAGGCTCTCCACCGTCGCGGACGGTGAGGGGAACGCCAGCCTGGTCAGCGCTCCGGTGAAGGCCCTGTTCGACAAGCTGAACTGCGCCGATGCTGACTGGCAGAAGCAGATCTACGACAACGATCCCACCAAATGGGACAACCCAAACACCCAGATCGTTTCGTGCATGGGCGGCGTCAAGTACGTGCTGGACAAGTCCACGGTGGCCGGCACGGAGGTCACATCTGCCTCTGCCACTCTCAGCACTACGAGTAGCTACTGGGAAGTCCTCGTCAACTTCAACGGTGCGGGCACGACCGCTTTCGGCAACCTGACCACCACGATGTTCGACAAGTACTACAGCGACGGCCAGCCAACCTCGGTACTTGACGAGCTGGCGGTCGTGCTGGACGGCAAGATCGTCTCCTCGCCGGACATCGTCGCCGCGATCACCGGCGGCCAGGCCCAGGTCACCGGGAGCTTCAGCGAGCAGCAGGCCACCTTGCTGGCCAACCAGCTGAGCTACGGACATCTGCCGCTGACCTTCGACAAGGAATCGGTCGATGCGATCTCCCCGGAGCTTGGCTCGTCCCAGCTGCACGCCGGACTGGTCGCAGCCGGAATCGGGCTGCTCCTTGTCGTGCTCTACTCCTTCCTCTACTACCGCGGCCTCGGCCTCGTGTCGGTATCCAGCCTGGCCATCGCGGCGCTGCTGGCCTACTTGTCGGTGGTCCTGCTCAGCAAGTACCAGGGCTACTCGCTCTCGCTGGCCGGCGTCGCTGGCCTCATCGTCGCGATCGGCATCACCGCCGACTCGTTCGTGGTGTTCTTCGAACGACTCCGTGACGAGGTCAGGGACGGCCGGTCGTTGCGGGCTGCGGTGGAACGAGGCTGGCAGCGGGCCAGGCGCACGATCCTGGTCTCGGACACGGTGTCCTTCCTTGCCGCCGCGATGCTGTGGTACTTCTCCATCGACCAGGTCAAGGGCTTCGCCTTCACGCTCGGCCTGACCACCCTGATCGACATACTCGTGGTGTTCCTGTTCACCAAGCCGATGGTCACCGTGCTGGCCAGGACCAGCTTCTACGGCAACGGGCACCGGCTTTCCGGCCTGGACCCGGCCAGGCTCGGTGCGCGAGCTCCCTGGCGCGGCGCCAAACGGGTCGCCGCCAGGCCGGCCGCGGGCGGGGCCGCCGGCGCCGTGGCGAGCCCGCAAGCCCGGACCACCCCTGGGGAGGCGTGATGTCCAGGCTCGGCAACATCGGCGGTCGGCTGTACCGCGGTGAGGTCTCGATCGAGTTCGTCGGCAGGAAGCGGCTCTGGTATGCGATCTCCGGACTGATTCTGGTGATCAGCATCGCCGCGCTGCTCGTCCGCGGACTCGACTACAGCGTCGATTTCAAGGGCGGCTCGGTCTTCCAGTTCAAGGCACCGGCGTCGTCGTCCGCCCAGATCAGCCAGATCGTGGAAGGGGCGGGCGGCGGCAACGACGCGATCGTGCAGAAGGTCGGCGTTGGTAGCAGCGCCAGCTGGCAGGTTCAAACCGGGAAGCTCCTGTTCAACGAGCAGACCAAGATCCAGGACGCCCTCGCAAGCGACTTCCACCTGCCCGTCAACGCCGTCAGTACGACCTTCGTCGGGCCGAGCTGGGGCGGGCAGATCTCCGACAAGGCGCTGGAGGCGCTGGTCGCCTTCCTCATCGCGATCGTGATCTACCTGTCGATCGCGTTCGAGTGGAAGATGGCCAGTGCTGCCCTGATCGCCCTCGCGCACGACATCGTGATCACGATCGGCGTCTACGCGCTGACAGGTTTCCAGGTGAGCCCGGCCACGGTCATCGGCCTGCTCACCATCCTCGGCTACTCGCTCTACGACACCGTGGTCGTCTTCGACAAGGTCAGGGAGAACACCGCGGGGCTGCTCGGCACCGGCAGGAGCACTTACAGCCAGGCCGCGAACCTTGCCCTGAACCAGACCCTGGTCCGGTCGATCAATACCTCGCTGATCGCGCTGCTGCCGGTCGCATCGATTCTGGCCGTCGGCATCACGCTGCTCGGGGCCGGCGAGCTCAAGGACCTGGCGCTCGTGCTGTTCGTCGGCATGCTGTCCGGCACCTACTCCTCCATCTTCATCGCCACCCCGGCGCTGGCCGACATGAAGGAGCGTGAGCCGCAGTACAAGGCGCTGGCGAAGCGGGTCGCGCTGCGCGCCGCCGGTGGCCGTGCTGCCCAGCGGGCCAAGGCAAAGGCCGGCAAGGCATCCCCCGCCCGCGGGCAAGATGCGGCTCGGCTCGACCAGGCGCCCGATGCCGAGGCTAACGGCAGCGACGAGGCCGACTATGACGCCCAGCAGGAGGCCGATGACGGCCAGGCGCCACCGCAGCCCGGCGAGTGGGTACCGGCCGGCCGGCCGGCCGCTGGCAGCGCCGTGCCGCGCAGCCCGGCCCGGCCAGGACCGCGCCAGCAGCCACGGCGCAACAGCGCGGCCAAGCGGCGGCCAAGCGGCAAGAAAAAGCGGCGCTAGGCCGTGTCCCCGGGCCACGAGGCGCTGGCCGGCGGGGGGATCGCCGACCTGATCTCCGCTATGATCCGCGACGTCCGCGACTATCCCAAGCCCGGCATCGTTTTCAAGGACATCACCCCGCTGCTCGCCGACGGCGCCGCCCTTGCCGCGGTGGTCGGCGCGCTCGCCGCCGGGAACGGCCGGGTCGACAAGGTGGCCGGGATCGAGGCTCGCGGGTTCATCCTCGCCGCGCCAGTCGCCGTCGGCCTCGGCGCGGGCTTCGTTCCGGTCCGCAAGCAAGGGAAGCTGCCGGCCCCCAGCATCGCCGAGACCTACCAGCTCGAATACGGCACTGCCACGCTCGAGGTGCACGAGGATGCCTTCGACGCCGACGACCGGGTCCTCATCATCGATGACGTGCTGGCCACCGGCGGGACGGCCAGCGCGACCGCGGACCTGGTCAGGCGCAGCGGCGCGGAGGTCGCCGGGATCGCGGTCCTGCTGGAACTCGGCTTCCTGAGCGGCCGCGCACGGCTACCGGGCCTGGACGTACGATCGCTGCTCGTGGTGTGACCTGGCGCGCCGAGCCGGCACATACCTCATCGTCCGCCGATAGACTGTGTCTTGCCGGACGTGAGGAGCATAAGTGGCGGGTGACGTGGTGACGGCTGGCGCAGCCGGAGCCGGTATCACCCAGGCCGCCGACGGGCAGCCCGAGCAGGAGAAGCCGGCTGCGCCATCGGAACAGGGCGGGGTGACAGGACAGGGCGCCACGGACGGCGCGGGCGAAGTCGCGCCGCGCGCCGCCCAGCGCCCTATAGCCACGCCCGGCAGTACTGACACGCCCGGCAGCGCTGCCCAGCCCGGCAGCACTGCCCCGCCCGGTGCGGCACGGCCTCGTGTGGTCAAGCCCGATGTGGTCAGGCCCGGGACGCCTCAGCCCGGGACGCCTCAGCCAGGGACGCCTCAGCCCGGCGCAGCCCAGCCCGATGCGGCCGCGCCCGATGTGGTCAGGCCCGGAACGGCCAAGCCTCGTGCGGCCAAGCCCGGTGCCGCGCCGCACGGCGCAGCGCTGCCGGTCCCGGCAGGCGCTGAGGCACCGAACGGGGCCGCCGGGACCGCGGTCGTCGGGACCGCGGTCGTCGGGACCGCAGCCGTCCGGCGCAGGCTGGCCAGGCTCGGGTCGCCGCGCGGCGGCGTCAACCCCGTGCTGGAGCCGCTGGTCAAGACCATCCGGGCGACGCATCCCAAGGCGGACGTGCGGCTGATGGAGCACGCGTACGAGGTCGCCGCCGCCCAGCACGCCGGCCAGCGGCGAGATAGCGGCGACCCGTACATTACCCACCCGCTGGCGGTGGCCACGATCCTCGCCGAACTCGGCATGAACCACCAGACGATCTGTGCCGCGCTGCTGCACGACACCATCGAGGACACCGCGTATACCCTCGCTGAGCTGCGCCGGGAGTTCGGCGACGAGATCGCCGAGCTGGTCGACGGCGTGACCAAGCTGGACAAGGTCAAGTACGGTGATGCCGCCCAGGCGGAGACCGTGCGCAAGATGGTGGTCGCGATGTCCCGCGACATCAGGGTTCTCGTCATCAAGCTAGCTGACCGCTTGCACAACATGCGGACGCTCCGCTACCTGCCCAGGCCGAAGCAGGAGCAGAAGTCGCGCGAGGTGCTGGAGATCTTCGCGCCGCTCGCGCACCGGCTCGGGATGAACACCGTCAAGTGGGAGCTTGAGGACCTGGCCTTCGCCACCCTGTTCCCGAAGCGCTACGACGAGATCGCGCGGCTGGTCTCGGAGCGCGCGCCCCGGCGCGACGTGTTCCTGCAGGAGGTCGTCGAGGACGTGTCGGCGGACCTGCGCGAGGCCAAGATCAAGGCGAGGGTCACCGGGCGGCCCAAGCACTACTACTCGGTCTACCAGAAGATGATCGCCAGGAACGTTGGCTTCGACGACATCTACGACCTGGTCGGCATCCGCGTCCTTGTCGACTCCCTGCGCGACTGCTACGCGGCGCTCGGCACGGTCCACGCCCGGTGGAATCCCGTCCCTGGGCGGTTCAAGGACTACATCGCGATGCCGAAGTTCAACATGTACCAGTCGCTGCACACGACCGTGATCGGCCCGGAAGGCAAGCCAGTCGAGTTGCAGATCAGGACCTGGGGCATGCACAGGCGGGCGGAGTACGGGGTCGCCGCGCACTGGAAGTACAAGGAAGAGACCGTGCTCGGCAGCCGCTCCTCCGACCTGGCCTGGCTCCGGCAACTGGTCGACTGGCAGCGGGAGACGGCCGACCCCGCCGAGTTCCTCGAGTCCCTCCGGTTCGACCTTGGCACCGCCGAGGTATACGTCTTCACCCCCCGCGGCCAGGTCGTCGCGCTTCCGCAGGGCGCGACTCCAGTGGACTTCGCCTACGCCATCCACACGGAAGTGGGCCACCGCACCATCGGGGCCAGGGTGAATGGGCGCCTGGTGGCGCTGGAGAGTTCGCTCAACAACGGCGACACGGTGGAGATCTTTACCTCCAAGGCGCTCGACGCCGGGCCGAGCAGGGACTGGCTGGGCTTCGTCAAGAGCGCCAGGGCAAGAAACAAGATCCGGCACTGGTTCTCCAAGGAACGCAGGGAAGCAGCCGCCGAGACGGGCAAGACCGCGATCGCAAGGATCATGCGCAAGCAGGGGCTGCCGCTGCAGCGGCTGGCCACCGGCGACGCGCTGCTCGCCATTGCCCGCGACCTGCGCTACACCGACCTTTCTGCGCTGTACGCGGCCGTCGGCGAAGGCCACGTGAGCGCCCAGTCGGTGGTAGGCAAGCTGGTCAGGTCGGCGGGCGGGCTAGCGGGCGCGCAAGAGGACCTGGCAGAGACTGCCTTGCCCACCAGGCCGCCGAAGCCGCCGCCGGCCGGTGACTCTGGCGTAGTCGTCGAGGGCGCCGCGGACGTATGGGCGCGGCTGTCCAAGTGCTGCACGCCGGTGCCAGGCGACGAGATCACCGGCTTCGTCACGCGCGGCCACGGCGTGTCCGTGCACCGGGCGGACTGCGTCAACCTCGGCCACCTGCTCGACTCCCAGTCCGAGCGGGTCGTGTCGGTGCGCTGGTCACCGCGGGAAGGATCGCTGTTCCTCGTCGCGATCCAGGTCGAGGCGCTGGACCGTACCGGCCTGCTCTCGGACGTGACGAGGTCGATTTCGGACCAGCACGTCAACATCCTGTCCGCGTCGGTGACCACGACAAGGGACCGGGTTGCCTTCAGCAAGTTCACGTTCGAGATGGGCGACCCGAAGCACCTGGGCCACGTGCTCCGCGCGGTCCGCCTGATCGACGGGGTCTACGACGTGTACCGGGTCACCAATTAGGCCGCGGCCCCATCCGCTTCCCCAGCCCCATCCGCCCCTGCGGCGGCGACGGGCAACCCGATGGATGTGACAGTCAGCGGGTTAGGTGCCGTTGAAAGCCACATTCAACGGATTGCGCAGGACGCGGCCAGAGCCGCGGGCGAGCCACGGATGAGCCACGGATGAGCTGTCAGGCTGAGCCGCGGGCCTCAGCCTGACAGCTCGGCCAGGGTCCGCTCCGCCTCGCGCAGCCATTCACGGCGGGCGGCCAGCGCTTCCTCGGCACGTTGCCTGCCTCGCTCGTCGCCCGCCGCCTGCGCCCGTTCCAGCTGCGTCTCGAGCTGGCTGATGGCAGCGCGGATCTGCTCGACGGTGCCCTTCGCGCGAGACAGCGCCTCGGGGTTGGAGTGTCGCCATTGCGTTTCCTCCGCCTTCCGTACCGCGTCCTCGACCCGGCGCAGGCCGCCTTCGAGCTTCTCCTGAGCATCGCGCGGCACGCCGCCGACATGCTCCCAGCGCTCCTGAATTCCGCGCAGCGCCGAGCGGGCTGTCCTGGCGTTGGACACCGGCAGCAGCTTCTCGGCCTCCGCAAGCAGCTGCGTCTTGGCGTTCGCGTGCTCGCGAAGCTCGTTGTCCTTGGCGGAGTAGATCTTCCCGCGTTCGGCGAAGAAGCCGTCCTGGGCCGCCTTGAACCGGTTCCACAGCTCTTCCTCGGCGGCGCGGTCGGCCCGGCCAGCGTCCTTCCACGAGCGCATCAGCTCACGGTAGGCGGTGGCCGTCGGCCCCCAGTCGGTGGAAGTGGCGAGGGCCTCGGCGTCGGCGACCAGCTTCTCCTTCCGTGCCCTGGCGCCTTCCCGCTCGTCCTCCAGCCCGGCAAAGTACGCCTTGCGGCGCTTGGTGAACCCGTTCCGCGCGGCGGACAGTCGCTTCCATAGCGCGGTCTCGACGGCGCGATCAGCGCGCGGCGCCGCCTTCCACTCTTCCAGGAGCTGCCGCATGCGCTCCCCGCTGATCTTCCAGTGCGTCGCCTCGGCCGCGATTCGCTCGGCCTCGGCGACGATGCGCTCCTTGCGGTCCTGTGCCTCGCCGCGGGCCTGCTCCCGGGCGGCCTTGTTCTCCTCCCGGCGGTGGTCGACCAGCTCGGTCATGGCATCGAGCTTGCTCCGCAGCCCGTCAAGGTCTCCGACGGCACTCGCCTCGGCGACGGTCGCAAGCAGCCTCGTGATGGTGGCCCTCGCCTGACCGGGGGAGAGGTCGGTGGTGGAGATCCGCTGCTCAAGCAGGTTGACCTCGGTCTCGAGCGCCAGGTACTTGCGCTCGAAGAAGGCGAGAGCCTCCGCCGGAGTACCCGCCTGCCAGGATCCCACCGCGCGCTCGCCGTCGGCGGTGCGCACGTAGACAGTGCCGTCGTCGTCTACCCGGCCCCACGGATCGTTGGCGGTGCTCACCGCGAACCTCCTGCTCAGTGACTGACCGGCCAGGCGCGTGCCGGTCAGGTCTTCTTGATGGTCACGCTCTTGATGACGACCTTCTTCTTCGGATGACCGTCACCGGGACCGTTGGCGTTGTCGCTGCCCGCCTTAGCCACATTCTGGATGATATTGAGTCCGCTGACGATGGTGCCAAACGGCGTGTATTTGGGTTGCAACTGAGCGCTGTCCTTGTAGACGAGGAAGAACTGGCTGCCGTTGGTGTTGGCACCCGAGTTGGCCATCGCCACGGTGCCAGCCGGGTATGTCGCTCCGGCCAGGTTCTCGTCGTCGAACTTGTAGCCCGGCCCGCCGCTGCCCGTCCCGGTCGGATCCCCGCACTGCAGCACGAAGATGCCGGACGTCGTCAGCCGATGGCAGTGGGTGGCGTTGAAGTACTTCTTGGTGGCCAGGAAGACGAAGGAGTTCACCGTGCACGTCGCCTTGGCGTTGCGCAGGCTGATGACGATGTCACCGCGGTTGGTGTGAATCGTCGCCTGGTACCTGGCCTTGTAGTCCGGCTTGGCGGGCGGGATGCCGACATTGCGCGCGGCCGGTGGGTTGGACGTGTACGTGCAGTGCTTCGCGGGCTCGGCCTGCGTTGGCGACGGCGACGGCGTGGCAGCGGGCGAGGTCGCGGCGCTGGCGGTCGGCTTGGTCGAGGCCGCCTGCGCGTGCTGGCCGGGCCCGCGGAACAGCCAGAAGCCGCCGGCGGCGAGCGCGACGACAATGCAGCACACCGAGCCGATTGCCGTCCACCGTCGCGCCTGCTGGTATCGCTGCGCCCGCCGGGCCGCCCGTCGCTCGTAGCGCTCGCGGGCTAGCCTGCGCTGGCGTTCCTTCTTACCCGCCACCTGTCTAGTCCTCCCGTGGTCCGTGCCGTCCCGCCACGCCCCCGGCCCTCCCGTGGTCCGTGCCGTTCTGGCTGATCAGCGAAACCTCGCGAATCGTACCTGCACCCGGACTCAAGTGCGCCGGCTGTTACCGGTTCGAGCCAAGGCCGTCGTTGCGCCGCCACCCGCAATGCCCGAATCCACCGTAATCGGCCTCAGTAGCCAGCCGAAACCAGTCGGAACCGGTGCGAAGGCCAGGCTGGTCAAACCAAGCGCGGCGGCGAGATCGGTAGTCTGTACCCGCGTTCGGTAACTGGCCGGCGTCCACCGGGAGGCCGGCAGTCCACCCCGAGGCTGGCAGCCAACGATGGAGGCCGTCAGCCCACCGGAGGCCGGCAGCCCACCGGAGGCCGGCAGCCCGCCAGGGAGGGAGGACGGCCATGCTCATCGCCGGATTCCCGGCCGGCTCGTTCGCCGCGAACTGCTACGTGGTGGCGGCCGGCCCTGGCGAGCAGTGCCTGATCGTGGATCCTGGCCAGGACGCGGAGCCGGGCATCGAGGAGATTGTCCAGCGGCACCGGCTGCAGCCTGCCGCCGTCCTGCTCACCCACGGCCACGTCGATCACATCTGGTCGGTGGCCCCGGTCTGCGGCGCCAAGAACATTCCCGCTTACATTCACCCCGCGGACCGGGCGCTGCTCACCGACCCGGCGAGCGGGCTCTGGCCGCAGCCTGGCCAGTTCGGTCCGGCGCTGCTGCGCGGGCTCACCTTCACGGAGCCGGCTGAGGTGGCCGAGCTGACCGACGGCGCCACGCTGCGACTGGCCGGCGTAGAGGTCGTGGTCGATCACGCCCCAGGGCACACGCCGGGATCGGTGACGTTCCGGCTGCCCGGTACTGGTGGTTCCAGCGGTACGACCAGTGGTTCCAGTGGTTCCAGCGGTGCGGCGGTTCTCTTCTCCGGCGACCTGCTGTTCGCCGGATCGATCGGGCGCACCGACCTACCCGGCGGCGACTATGCGATGATCCTGGACAGCCTCGCCCGGGTGTGCCTGCCGCTCCCGGACGAGACCGTCGTGCTTGCCGGGCACGGCCCACAGACCACGATCGGCGCCGAGCGGGCCGCCAACCCCTTCCTGGCCGGCCTCACGCCCGCGAACGGGCCTGCCAGGGGGCTCTGACCGGCAGCACGCGGCAGTACCTGGCCAGCTGGGAACAACGGCAGCAAGCAGCCCGCCACGGGGGCCGGCCGGACTGGCGGCAGCAGGCTCGGCTGCGAAACGGGCAGGACGGACCGCGAACCGGTCGGCCGGACCGCGAACGGGCAGGACGGGCCGGGAACGGGCAGGACCGACCGCGAACGGGCAGGACCGACCGCGAACGGGCAGGCCGGACTGGACAACGCACGCCGGCCAAAGCACAACGGACAAAGAACAACGGACAAAGCATGACGGAGAGGGTGAGCGAAGCGATGATCCGCACCCACGAGGCGGGCGACCTGCGCGCGTCGCTGGCGGGTCAGCAGGTCACGCTGGCCGGCTGGGTAGCGCGCCGCCGCGACCACGGCGGCGTGGTCTTCATCGACCTGCGGGACGCCAGCGGGATAGCCCAGGTGGTGTCCCGCCAGGAAGACCTGGCGCACGACCTGCGCGCCGAGTTCTGCGTCCGGGTGACCGGCGAGGTGCGGCGCAGGCCCGCGGGCAACGAAAACCCGGAGCTGCCGACCGGAGAGATCGAGGTGGCCGCCGGACAGATCGAGGTGCTCGCCGAGTCGGACCCGCTGCCGTTCCCGATCGACGGCGGAGGCGAGCTGAACGATGACGTCCGGCTGCGCTACCGCTACCTGGACATCCGGCGCGCCGAGATGACCGCCGCGCTCCGCGCCCGCTCCGCGGCCGCCTACCTGGTCAGCGAGGTCATGCAGGAGCACGGCTTCGTGAACGTCGAGACCCCGTACCTGACCAGGTCGACGCCGGAAGGCGCACGCGACTTCCTGGTGCCGGTGCGGCTGCGCCCCGGCAGCTGGTACGCGCTGCCGCAATCGCCGCAGCTGTTCAAGCAGCTGCTGATGGTCTCCGGCCTTGAGCGCTACTACCAGCTGGCCCGCTGCTTCAGGGACGAGGACTTCCGGGCCGACCGGCAGCCCGAGTTCACCCAGATCGACATCGAGATGTCCTTCATCACCAGGCAAGACGTGATAGAGGTCGCCGAGAACCTGGTGCAGCGGCTCTGGGCCGAGATCGCCGGATACCAGGTGCAGCGGCCGATACCGCAGCTCAGCTACGCCGACGCGATGGCAAGGTTCGGCTCCGACAAGCCGGACCTGCGCTTCGGAAACGAGCTCAACGACCTGACCTCGTACTTCGCGCGGAGCGAGTTCCGGGTGTTCCAGGCCCCGCACGTCGGCGCGGTCGTCATGCCCGGCGGCGGGTCCCAGTCGCGCAGGGAGTTCGACGGGTGGCAGGAATGGGCGCGCTCGCGCGGCGCCCGCGGCCTGGCCTACGCGGCGATCGGCGCCGACGGGCTGGTGTCCGACGCCGGCCCGGTGGCCAGGCACCTGTCCGGGGCCGAGCGTTCCGGTCTCGCCGCCGCGGTCGCCGCGCGCCCTGGTGACTGCGTGTTCTTCGCCGCCGGGCCGCCCGGCGCCGCCCGCGCCCTGCTCGGCGCCGCCCGGCTGGAGATCGGCCAGCGCTGCGGGCTGATCGACCCGGCGTCCTGGGCCTTCACCTGGGTGGTGGACGCGCCGATGTTCGAGGAGGACGGCGCGGGCGGCTGGACGGCCGTGCACCACCCGTTCACCTCGCCGCTGCCGGAATGGGCGGACAAGTTCCCCAGTGAGCCCGACGGCGCCCTCGCCGACGCCTACGACATCGTGTGCAACGGCACCGAGATCGGCGGCGGATCGATCCGGATCCACCGCCCGGACATGCAGCAGCAGGTCTTCGACGTGATCGGGCTGAGCCGGGAGCAGGCCGCGTCGCAGTTCGGCTTCCTGCTCGACGCGCTGCGGTTCGGGCCGCCCCCGCACGGCGGGATCGCCTTCGGCTGGGACCGGCTGCTGATGCTGCTGACCGGCCGCGACTCGATCCGCGACGTCATCGCGTTTCCCAAGGCGGCGTCCGGGCTCGACCCGCTGACCGGCGCTCCGACGCCGATCACGGCCGAGCAGCGCAAGGAGGCTGGCGTGGACGCGGTGCCAGTGCGGGAGCAGCCGGCGGCGGAGCGGGAGTAGCCGAAGGCGGACGGGGGCAGCCGAAGGCGGAGCGGGACCAGCGAAGCGGAGCGGGACCAGCGAAGCGGAGCGGGACCAGCCGAAGGCGGACGGGGAGCCGCTGAAGGCGGGCGGGGAGCAGCCGAGCGGGACGGGAGCAGCCGAAGGCGGGATAGCGGCCAGCGGCGACGAGACGAGCTGCGCAGGGAACAGCCAGCCCCGGATACTGTCGGCCTGTGGCCAGAACCGAGCCCGGCCAGCGGGACAGCCTGTTCGACGCGGCCGGGGAAGAAGCAGCGCGCGCCGCCGCGCCGCTCGCCGTCCGGATGCGTCCGCGAGCGCTGGACGAGGTGGTCGGGCAGCGGCACCTGACCGGCGCGGGGACGCCGTTCCGGAAGCTGGTCGATCATGATGCCGCGATGTCGCTGCTGCTCTGGGGCCCGCCGGGGACCGGCAAGACCACGCTGGCCCAGGTCGTCAGCAACGTCACCAGCCGGCGCTTCACCGAGCTGTCCGCCGTCACGGCCGGGGTCAAGGACGTGCGGGCGGCGATCGACGCGGCGCGGCGCGAGCTCGGCCTGACCGGCAGGCAGACCGTGCTGTTCATCGACGAGGTGCACCGGTTCAACAAGGCGCAGCAGGACGCGCTGTTGCCGGCGGTGGAGAACCGGTGGGTGTCCTTCATCGGAGCGACCACCGAGAACCCGTTCTTCTCCGTGGTCGGGCCGCTGCTGTCCCGCTCCCTGCTGCTCACCCTGGAGCCGATCGGCGACGACGACATGGCCGCGGTGATCGAGCGGGCGGTGGCCGACGAGCGCGGCCTCGGCGGCGCTATCACCCTGGACGAGGGGGTCACCGGCCTGCTCGTCCGGCTGGCCGGCGGCGACGCCAGGCGCGCATTGACCTACCTGGAGGCGGCGACGCTCGGCGTGCCGGCCGGCGGCCGGGTGGACGTCGCCGCCGTCGAGCGGGCCGTGGACCGGGCGGCGGTCCGCTACGACCACGGCGGCGACCAGCACTACGACGTGATCAGCGCCTTCATCAAGAGCATCAGGGGCAGTGACGCCGACGCCGCGCTGCACTACCTGGCCAGGATGATCGAGGCCGGCGAGGACCCGAGGTTCATCGCCCGCCGGCTCGTCGTGCACGCCAGCGAGGACGTCGGGCTGGCCGACCCGTCGGCGCTGCAGGCTGCCATCGCCGCCGCGCACGCCGTCGAGTTCGTCGGCCTGCCCGAGGCCAGGATCAACCTCGCGCAGGCCGTCATCCACCTGGCCCTGGCGCCGAAATCCAACGCCGTGGTCGAGGCGATCAACGCCGCCGCCGGGGACGTCCGGGCCGGCCTGATCGGGCCGGTGCCCGCGCACCTGCGGGACGCCAGCTACCGCGGCGCGGAGCGGCTCGGGCACGGCGGCGGCTACCGCTACCCGCACGACTTCGCCGAGGGCGTCGTCGCGCAGCAGTACGCGCCTGACGTGGTCACCGGGCGCCGCTACTACCAGCCGTCCCGCCGAGGCACCGAGGCGAGGTACGCCGACAGGAATGAGCGGATCAGGGCGATCCTGGACGACGGCCCGGACGCGGCGGGCCCGGCAACGGCACCCGGCCAGCAGAATTCCTGAACGAGCCGTCCGCGCCCGTCCCTGCCGCGCGGCTGCTCCCCGGGCGCCGCCGGCCGCCCCGTATCGGCCCATGCGGCCGCGCGGCAGGCGGTAGGGTCGGGCAGGAAGCAGGCCGGGCGAGCTGGCGGAGGAGCAGCCTGACGTGACTACCGGGCAGCTGGCAGAGCTGATCGCGGCGGGGTTCTTCGCGCTGGGAGTCTGCGCCGTCGTGTACGTGATGATCCGGCTGGCCAAGCTCGTCGCCACGACCACCAGGATGGTCTCGGACTACCGTGATCGCGCTGACCTGCTGCTGCAGGGTGCCCAGTCGGCCGTCGATCGCGCTGGCGAGCAGCTTGCCAGGACCGACTCCATCACCGCGAGCATGGACGACGTCACCGCGAACATGGCGGAGCTGTCCGGGCACGTCTCGGCCATGGCCGGCCTGGCCAGGGCCATCTCCGGTGGCTTCGGCGCCCCGCTGCTGAGGATCTCCGCGCTCGCCTACGGCGTGCGCAGGGCAGCCGGCTTCCGTCTTGGCGTCCAGGCCGCCCGGCCTGCGATCGAGCAGCACGTATCCTCCGGCCAGCACGTATCCTCCGGCCAGCAGGGCTCCCTCGGCCAGTCCTCCGGCCAGCAGGGCTCCCCCGGCCAGCAGGGCTCCCCCGGCCAGCACGGCTCCTCGGGCCAGCAGCCGTCCCTCGGCCAGTACCGGGGAGCGCGCCGGTGATCAGGAGGCTGTTCTGGCTGGCAGCCGGCGTCGTGCTCGGCGTGACCGGATATCGGCGGGCCGGCCGGCTGGCCCGCTCGATCCGGGCCGGCGGTCAGGCCCGCCAGTGGGACGGGCGGGGGCTCGCGCGGTTCAGCCGGGACGTGCGGGACGGCATGGAGCTTTACCTGGATCGCCATTCCGCGCCGTCAGGCCCTAACCTCGGAGGTCAGCAAGTGGCGCCGCGGTTCCCCCGCCAGGCGGGCAGCAGCGGCGGCTACTCCGATATCGACGACGCAAAGGATGGCCGATGATGGATTCGGCAGAGATCGCCCGCCGTTTCCTCAGCTATTTCGAGCGGCACGGGCACACCGTGGTGCCCTCGGCCAGCCTGATTGCCGATGATCCGACGCTGCTCCTGGTCAATGCCGGGATGAATCCGTTCAAGCCGTATTTTCTCGGTCAGCAGGCACCGCCTTTCCTGCGGGCGACCAGCGCCCAGAAATGCGTGCGCACGCCGGACATCGAGGAAGTCGGCAAGACCACCAGGCATGGGACGTTCTTCCAGATGATGGGGAACTTCTCGTTCGGCGACTACTTCAAGGACCTGGCCATCCCCTATGCGTGGGAGCTGCTGACCGGCGCCGAGGCTGACGGCGGGTTCGGTTTTGCCGAGGATCGCCTGTGGGTCACCGTCTACCACGACGACGACGACGCGGCGAAGCTCTGGCGGGACCTGGTCGGCGTGCCCGAGGGGCGCATCCAGCGCCGCGGCATGGCCGACAACTTCTGGTCGATGGGCGTGCCGGGGCCGTGCGGGCCGTGCTCCGAGATCTACTACGACCGCGGGCCCGAGTACGGGCGACAGGGCGGTCCGGTGGTCGATGAGGACCGCTACCTGGAGGTGTGGAACCTCGTCTTCATGCAGTTCGTCCGCGGCGAGGGCGCCGGCAAGGAGGACTACCCGATCCTCGGCGAGCTACCGTCGAAGAACATCGACACCGGGATGGGCCTGGAGCGGATGGCCGCTCTGCTGCAGGGCGTCGACAACATCTACGAGATCGACACCATGTGGAAGGTGCTCGACCGCGCGGCGGAGCTGACCGAGCAGAAGTACGGCCGTGACCACCGGACCGACGTCGCGCTGCGGGTCGTCGCCGACCACGTGCGCACCGCCGTGATGCTGGTCGCCGACGGCGTGCTGCCGTCGAACGAGGCGCGCGGCTACGTGCTCCGCCGGATCCTGCGCCGCAGCATCCGCAACCTCCGGCTGCTTGCCGGCTCGCAGCGCGGCGGGACCGGCGGGTCGCACGACCGCGACCGGGGCGGTCACGGCGAGCGCTACCTGCACGAGCTTTCCGCGGTGGCGATCGACGCACTGGGCGACCAGTACCCGGAGCTGCGCCGGGACGCGCCGAACATCCACACCGTGATCGACGCCGAGGAGTCGGTCTTCCTGGGCACGCTGCGGACCGGCACCGCGATCCTGGACGCCGCGGTCGAGGAGACCAGGCGGCGCGGAGGGCAGGCCATCGGCGGCGGCCAGGCGTTCCAGCTGCACGACACCTACGGCTTCCCGATCGACCTGACCCTTGAAATGGCCGCGGAGCATGGCCTGTCCGTCGACGAGCCGGAGTTCCGCGCTCTGATGGCAGAGCAGCGGCAACGAGCACAACAGGACGCTGCCGGGAAGAAGACCGGCAACGCCGACATCTCGGTCTTCGCCGCCATCCTGGAGCGGTCCGGCCCGGTTACGTTCACCGGGTACGACGAGGTGGCGGGAGAGGCAACGGTCACCGGCCTGCTGGTCGGCGGCGCCCCGGTCCCGGTGGCCGGCGCCGGCACCGAGGTCGACGTGGTGCTGGACCGGACCCCGTTCTACGCCGAAGGCGGCGGCCAGCTCGCCGACGCCGGCCAGCTCACCGCGCGCGGCGGCGGCGCCGGCGACGGCGCCCGCGTCGAGATCACCGACGTGCAGTCGCCGGTGTCCGGGCTGATCGTGCACCGGGGCAGGGTCAGCAGCGGCGAGATCGCCGTCGGCGCAGCCGTCTACACCGAGATCGACGTCGAGCGCCGCCGGGCGATCTCCCGCTCGCATACCGCGACCCACCTCGTGCACCGGGCGTTCCGCGGCGCGCTGGGCGAGTCCGCCGCCCAGGCAGGCTCGGAGAACTCCCCGGGCAGGTTCCGGTTCGACTTCACCGCGGCCGGCGCCGTGCCGCCGTCGGTGCTGCGGGACGCCGAGGACGAGGTCAACCAGGTTCTCATCACCGACGCCGGCGTCCGCGCCTTCTACACGTCGATCGACGAGGCGCGGGCGATGGGCGCGCTGGCGCTGTTCGGCGAGAAGTACGGCGAGCGGGTCCGTGTCGTCGAGGTCGGCGACTACTCGCGCGAGCTGTGCGGCGGCACCCACGTCGCGCGGTCCGGCCAGCTCGGCCTGGTCAAGATTCTCGGTGAGTCGTCGATCGGCTCCGGCGTGCGCCGGGTCGAGGCACTGGTCGGCATGGACGCGTTCCGCTACCTCGCGATCCAGAACGTCCTGGTCAGCCAGCTGACCGAGCAGCTCAAGGTGCCCAGGGATGCACTGCCCGAGCGTGTCGCCGGGCTGGTAAGCCGCCTGCGGGAGGCCGAGCGCGACCTGCAGCGGCTGCAGTCCAGCCAGCTGCTCGGCGCCGGTGCCGAGCTGGCCGCCCGCCCCGAGGACGTCGGCGGGGTCGCGTTCGTCGGGCACCGGGTTCCTGACGGCACCGCCGCCGACGGGATCAGGAAGCTCGCCCTCGACCTTCGCGGCCGGCTGCCCGCCGGGCGTCCGGGCGTCGTGGTGGTGGCGGGGGTCCCGGCGGACCGGCCGAGTGTGGTGGTCGCCGTCAACGACGCCGCCCGGAAGGCGGGCCTTGCGGCCGGGGCGCTCGTGCTGCCCGCCGCCCAGGTGCTCGGCGGCCGCGGCGGCGGCAGGGACGACGTCGCCCAGGGCGGCGGGGCACCGCTCGGGGAAGCCGCGCAGGTCGTGATCGAGAAGGCTTTTGCCGCAGTTCGCGCGGTTGTCGGGGCGGCGATGGGGTCGGGTGGCGTACCGTGAGACCGTGCCGCAGCCACATTGTTGCCCAGCTGATACACGCGGCCCGGGGATCCTGTCCTTGAGGCGCGGTGTGAGGCTTGCGGTTGACGTCGGATCCGTGCGGATCGGCGTCGCGCGCAGCGATCCGGACGGCGTGCTCGCCAGCCCGCTCGCCACCGTCGCCCGGGGCTGCGGCGACCTGGACAGCGTGGCCGGGCTCGCGACCGGGCACGATGCGGTCGAGGTCATCGTCGGGCTGCCGACTGGCCTTTCCGGCCGGGAAGGCCGGTCCGCTGCCGATGCAAGGACGTTCGCCGCGGCGCTGGCCGGGCGGCTCGCGCCGCGCCCGGTGCGGCTGGTCGACGAGCGGTTCACCACCGTGCTCGCGCACGACGCGCTCCGGCGGGGCGGCCGGGACGGCAGGGACCGGCGGTCAGTAGTGGACAAGGCGGCCGCGGCGCTGCTGCTGCAGGGGGCACTCGAGACGGAACGCTCGACGGGCCGGCCGGCCGGCGAGCTGGTCGCGGCAGTCCCAGGAGCCCCCGGATGAACGGCGACGGCAGTCCGGGGGAGAGCCTCCGGGACGAGGCGCGGTGGCCACCCGGAAGTGACGCAGAGCCGCCGTCGAACGGTTACGGCCAGGCATCGGCGAATGGTGCCGAGCCGGGCGACGAGTACGGCGCGGGGGAAACCTACGAACAGGCGGGCGGCTACCGTCGGCAGGGCGGGCCGGCCGGGAGAGGCCGGCCCGATCCCTACGGACAGCAGGATCCCTACCGGACGCGCGATCCCTTCGCGCCGCCGCCGCCGCGGCGTCCTTACGGCCAGCAGGATTCTTACGACCCGCTGACCTCTGGCGATCCGCTGACCTCTGGCGACCCGCTGACTTCCAGCCGTCCGCAGGATCCGTATGCTGGACCGGATCCGTACCGCTCGCGCGACCCGTACGCCCCTCCCGGCGGCTATGCCCCGCCGGAACCCCGGGCACGGCCGGAGCCGTATGGCCGGCCGGACCCGTACGGCCCGCCCGGACCGTACGCTCAGCCTGAGCCCTACCGTCGGCCCGAGCCTTACGGCGCGTCCGGGCCGTACACCCGGCCGGAGCCTTACGCCCGCCCCGATCCCTATGCTCCGCCGGAGTCGTACGCCGCGCGGGACGCAGGACGCGGATACGATCAGCCGCCCGCGAACGGCCGGTACGGCGCGGACCGTCCGCACGACTCCGCCGACCGGCACGGCCGGGCGCCGGAGCCGCCAGCCCGGCCCGCCGCCTATCATCCGGAAGACCCCTATCGCGGGCAAGATCCGCTCGACCCTTCGGTGCCGTACGTGCCGCTGGAGCCCGATGACCGGCCGCAGCCGCAGCGCCAGCCGAACGCCGCCCACAGCCAGGCCGATTACCCGGCTGGCCGTGATCCATCCGGGCGTGATCTCTACGGCCAGGACGGCTCGCGCGGCGCCCGGCCGGCCCCCTACGTCCCGGCAGATCCGCACGCTCCGCCTGCCTCGTACGGCTCGGTTCCCTCCCCCTACGGTGCGCCTGGCCGGTACGGGCCGCAGTCCTTCCCGGGCCCGCGGCAGGCAGCCCCGGCCGGGACTGCCCCGGCAGGCTACGACCCGGCCGCCTACGACACAGGCGGGTACGACACGGCCGGGTACCAGACAGGCGGGTACCAGACAGGCGGGTACGACCCGGGCGGGTACGGCCCGGCGGGATACGGCCCTGCCGGGTACGGCGAGGAAGCTAGCCAGCACCTCCCGGACGGCGCTGACCCGCGCCTCCTGGCTGGTGGTGACCGCCCCGCTCCGGCCGGCCCTGACCCGCGCCTCCCGGACGGCGCTGACCCGCGCCTCCTGGCCGGCGGTGACCCGCGCCTTCCGGCCGGCGGTGAAGCGCGCCTCCTGGCTGGTGGTGATCCCCGCGCCCTGGCCGGCGGTGACCCGCGCCTCCCGGCCGGCCCTGACCCGCGCCTCCCGGCCGGCCGTAAGCCGCGCGCCCCGGCGGGCCCCGACCGCCGCCATCCACCGCAGCAGCCCCGCAAACGTGGCCGGGCGGGCCGGCGCCGCGGCGCGGCCGACCCGCTGGGCGCGCCGCCGCAGGCCCCGGCACGCGGGGAGCAGAGCGACAAAGCCGTGGCCGGCATCGGCGCTGGCACGGAAACGGGGCACGGAAACCGTAGCGCCGTACGGGACGCTAAGGACCCACGGACCAGCCCGGCCGCGCGCGGCCGGGGATCAGGCCGCCCGCCCGGGCCAAAGCCGAAGCGCCGAAGCGGCGTGATCGCAGGCCTTATCGCCTCGCTCGTCATCATCGTCGCGCTGGGCGGCGGAGCCTTCTACCTGTACCGCGCCTACGAGGCCAAGTACCACCCGGCGAACTTCACCGGCGACGGCCACGGCAGCGTCGGCGTGCACGTCCCCGTCGGGGCCACGGCCACCTCCCTGGCACCGACCCTGGTGTCCAAGGGCGTCGTCGCCAGCGCCAGGGCCTTCGTCCTGGCCGCGAAGGCCAGCACCGCCAAGGCCGGGCTGGAGCCCGGGTACTTCACGCTGCACAAGGGCATGAGCGCTGCACTCGCCTACCAGCTGCTGATCAACTCGAGTAACCAGCTGCACGCCAGTGTCCTCATCCGGGAGGGGCTGCGGGTATCCAACGTCGTCGACACTCTCGTCAAGGACGACCCGGCGATCCCGCGCAGCGACTACCTCCAGGCGCTGCGCGACCCGGCGTCCCTCGGCCTGCCCTCCTACGCCCACAACAACCCGGAGGGCTACCTCTTCCCCGCGACCTACGACATTCCGCCGCACACGTCCGCCATCGAGGCACTGAGGGGGATGGTCACGAAGTTCAAGACCGTGGCGCAGATCATCGACCTGCGCTCCGCGTCGAAGACCGCCTTGGTGAGCGAAGGCCACATCATCATCGTGGCCAGCCTCATCGAGGCCGAGGGCGGCAGGTACTCGGACTACCCCAAGATCGCAGAAGTGATCTACAACCGGCTGAACCATAACATCAAGCTGCAGCTCGACAGCACGGTGCTTTTCGCGCTCGGCAAGTACGGGATCCAGGCCACCGACCAGGAGCTGCAGACGCCGTCGGCGTACAACACCTACCTGCACACCGGCCTGCCGCCCGGCCCGATCGACAATCCCGGCGAGGCCGCGATCGAAGCGGCGCTGCACCCGGCGCACGGCGACCTGATGTACTTCGTGACCGTGGATCCGAAGAAGCACATCACCAAGTTCACGGCGAGCGAGGCCCAGTTCGAGCAGTTCGAGGCCGAGCTGGCGAAGAACATCAAGGACAACACCTGACGGTCGCCCGGATGAAGGCGGCCGTTCTCGGCTCGCCGATCGCCCACTCCCTGTCCCCGGTGCTGCACGCCGCGGCCTATCAGGCGCTCGGCCTGGCCGGCTGGAGCTACCAGGCGATCGAGTGCACCGAGGCGGGCCTGCCTGAGCTGCTGGGCGGATGCGGCAGGGACTGGGCCGGGCTGTCGCTCACCATGCCGCTGAAGCGGGCCGTGCTGCCCCTGCTCGACCAGGTCGATCCGCTGGCCGCGGAGGTGGGCGGCGCCAATACGGTGACCTTCGCCGGCGGCGCTAGGCACGGCCACAACACCGACGTGCCCGGCATGATCGCCGCGCTGGCGCATGCCGGGATCTGCGCGGCCGGCCGGCCGGCTGGCTCAGCGGCCAGTTCCACGGCCGGCCCGCCGGCTGGCTCAGCGGCCGAGCCGGCGCTCATCCTCGGCGGCGGAGCCACCGCCTGCTCGGCACTGGCCGGCCTGCGCGGCCTCGGCGCGGCCGGGGCGACGGTAGCCGTCCGCGATCGGGCCAGGGCAGCGGACCTGCTTGCGGCAGCGGACCGGCTGGGCATGCGGGTGCGGCTGGTCGCGTTCGGCGAGCACGAGGACCGCGGCTGGCGCCTGCTGATCTCCACCGTTCCCGCCGGGGCGGCCGACGGATATGCCGAACGGGTGCTGCGGGCGGCTCCCGCCCCGCTGGCCGTTCTCGATGTGGTCTATCACCCGTGGCCAACCCGGCTCGCCGCTGCCGCGGCTAAGGCCGGTGCGGTCGTGGTGAGCGGGTTCGAGCTGCTGCTGCAGCAGGCCGGCCCGCAGGTGGAGCTGATGACCGGGCGGCCGGCGCCGCTCGCGGCCATGCGGGCGGCGGGCCTTGCCGAACTCGCGCGCCGGGCGGCCGGCCGGCCGGCGAATGTCCCGGCCGACCCGGCATCTGCCGGGCGTCGGGAATACCATCGGCTATCCTGATGCGTTACTGTGGCGAGTGACGAGTCCGGCGCAATGTGCCGGATAATGCAAGCGGAGGACCACCTGGGCCACCTCCCACCTGGCCAGCTCAGCTGCTGGCGGGTACGACCGGGCAGCCTGCGAGGGCTGGCTGATCAGGCCGCGCGTCTTTGTGACGGTGCGCAATCCGCACCGTTGGCTGAGGTGTCGCGTGGCGGTGCCGGACCGGGCAGGCCCGGGGACCGGCGCCGTGGCAATGGTGGCCCCGCGTGCATGCCGTGCGGGGCTTTCTGCGTCGATGGGCGCAGCAGGCTCTCGCTCAGCTGCGGTAGGCGTCATGCAGATACCCGCCAGGGGGACGTCTCCTGGCAGGGACAGTGACACAAGGAGGTCACATCAGCACCGAACCCCGCATCAACGAGCGCATCCGAGTTCCCGAAGTGCGGCTCGTCGGGCCCGCCGGCGAGCAGGTCGGGATCGTCGCCATCAACGATGCGCTTGCGCTGGCCCAGGAAGCCGACCTCGACCTTGTCGAGGTCGCGCCGACCGCGCGGCCACCGGTCTGCAAGCTCATGGATTACGGCAAGTTCAAGTACGAGTCCGCGCTGAAGGCCAGGGAGTCTCGCAAGAACCAGACCCAGACCGTCATCAAGGAGATCAAGCTCCGGCCGAAGATCGACCCGCACGACTACGGCACCAAGAAGGGCCACGTCGAGCGGTTCCTCAAGCAGGGCGACAAGGTCAAGGTGACGATCATGTTCAGGGGGCGCGAGCAGTCCAGGCCCGAGCTTGGGCACCGGCTGCTGCAGCGGCTAGCCGAGGACGTCCAGGAGCTAGGCTTCGTCGAGGCGCAGCCCAAGCTGGACGGCCGGAACATGATCATGGTGATCGGGCCGCACAAGAGGAAGGCCGACCAGAAGGCTGAACGCAGCCCGGCCCGCGCCAGCGCGCGGCCGGGCGCGAGGGAGAGCACGGCTGCTCAGCACACGGCCGACGCAGGCGAGGCTGCGGCAGCGCAGCATGCCGCCGGTGCCCTGGACGCCGCGGCCGCCGCTGCCCTGGACGCCGCGGCTGCCGTCGCCCGGGAGGATGCGGCTGCCCGGCGAGGCGCCGGTGAGCAGGAGGGCGCGGCTGCCCAGGAAAGCTCAGCCGAGCCCGCCGTCGAGGCAGTCGTCGCCGCCCCGCGCCCGGTGCCGACGCCGCGTGCGCCGCGGCCGACCGCTGCCCCGCGGCCGTCCGCTGCCCCCCGGCCGTCCGCTGCGCCGCGGCCGTCCGGTACGCCCAGGCCGGCTCCTGCGCCGCGGCCGACCGCGGCTGCCGCTGCCGCCGACCGCGGCGCGGCGGACGCCAAGGCTGGCGGCTAGCCAGCGACCGCCAGGGCGCCTGGCAAACGCCCGGGGCGCTGGGTAACGCCGTGCCGACGGCACGTCAAATAGCACCGCGTGCGAAGGCACGCCAGGGAACGGAGACGACGGCGACATGCCGAAGATGAAGACGCACAGCGGCGCCAGCAAGCGGTTCCGGCTGACCGGTACCGGCAAGATCATGCGCCGCCGGGCCAACCGGCAGCACTACTTCGAGCACAAGCCGAGTAGCCGGACGCGCCGGCTGGAGGGCGAGGTAGTGATCTCGCCCGCTGACAACAAGAAGATGAAGAGACTGCTGGGGAAATGACCCGGCCGCTTAAGGAGTCGAAGCAATGGCACGCGTGAAGCGGGCAGTCAATGCCCACAAGAAGCGCCGGGTCGTCCTGGAGCGGGCGAGCGGTTACCGTGGCCAGCGGTCACGGCTGTACCGCAAGGCCAAGGAGCAGGCACTCCACTCGATGACCTATGCGTACCGCGACCGCAAGGACCGCAAGGGCGCGTTCCGGCGGCTGTGGATCCAGCGCATCAACGCCGCGGCCCGTGCCGACGGCATGACCTACAACCGGTTCATCCAGGGACTCAAGATCGCGGGCGTCGAGGTAGACCGGCGGATGCTCGCTGACATGGCAGTCGCCGACGCGCCGGCGTTCTCCGCTCTCGTGGACGTGGCCAGGAAGGCGCTGCCCGAGCTTGGCGAGCCCGCCAGCCCGACCGCGGCCTGACCGAGCCGCGGCGACGGCGGCGGCTGACGACACCGGGGACGGCGGCACCGGGGATGGCGGCACCGGCTGGCCCCGAGATCACCAGCGCCCGCTCGCCGCGGGTCAGGGCCGCCAGGCAGCTGGCTAAGCGCGCCTTCCGGCAGCGTGCGCGCTCGTTCCTGGCAGAGGGACCGCAGGCGGTAGGCGAGGCGCTGAGTTCGGGCGCGACCATCACCGAGCTGTTCGTGACGGCCCCGGCGCGGGACCGCTGCGCCGAGCTGGCCGCCGAGGCGGCGCGCGGTGGCGCGGGCGTGCACACGGTCAGCGGGGAGGTGATGGCCGAGCTCGCCCAGACCGTCACCCCGCAGGGACTGCTGGCGGTGTGCCGCTTCGTCGACGTTCCGCTCGCGCTGCTGCTCGCGGCCCGGC
>Ga0302326_10006329_pt1 | contig 26573 bp, 23 predicted proteins | sample Palsa_T0_3_FD_202264 | JGI IMG/M metagenome (GOLD analysis project Ga0302326, IMG submission 202264) | Peat permafrost microbial communities from Stordalen Mire near Abisko, Sweden - Palsa_T0_3 | ecosystem: Environmental > Terrestrial > Soil > Palsa > Peat permafrost | place: Sweden: Abisko... | reverse complement strand
TGGCGCGCATGGCGCTACCCGGCGCGGCGCCCTTCTACATCAATGTGCCCGAGCCCCGCCAACCCTACTTCGTGCGATTGCGCTATCCGGAGGATCTTACACCCGGCGGCCGCAGCCAGGTCATGGTAGATCCGTACACGGGCAAAGCGATCTGGGCGCAAGGTTCGCGTACCGCTCCAGCCGGCGAGCGCATGGTGATCGCCAACCGCGCCATCCATACCGGCGACATCTTCGGGATCCCCAGCAAGGCCGTCGCTTCGCTGGCCAGCCTGATGGCCGTTGTGCAGGTGCTCAGCGGGGCGCTGATGTGGTGGCGCGGAAGGCAGATGCGCACGCGCGCGAGCCGAAAAACTCTCGCGGCGCGGCGGTAGGCCAGTGCTGCATACTCTACCTCGGGTGTATCCGCGCTCTGCCAGCAGAGCCCGTCTCCGCTTCACCGGCACCCGCAGAATAACATGCACTCCCCAGGCGAACCAGCAAAAGGGGACATTTCTACTTTGCCAGGAGGGGGACATTTCTACTTTGCCTTGACCGGCTTCCGACCCACACTTGCGAACTCCCAACCAGTGTGATATCGTCATCGAAACCTGGGGTCTACTCCCCAAGGCTGAGGGAATCCATAAGAATGCTGCTTGCTCCGATCATCTGGGTGCTGACCGTAGTCATCATGTATTTCTTCGCCGCCAAGGTCTGGTGGTTTCCGCCGCCCATTTCCCAGCATGGCTTGGCCTATGACGCGCAGTTCATGCGCACGCTGGTCATCACCGGCATTATCTTCTTCTTCGCGCAGTTCGCCCTGGGTTGGGCGATCTTCCGCTACCGCGACGATGGCCGCCGCGCCAGCTATTCCCATGGCAATAACAAATGGGAATCCATCTGGACCAGCGCCACTGCCGTTCTGTTCGTGGGTCTCGTTTTGACGGGCACCAAGATCTGGGTCGCCGTGCACCTCTCCGAGCCGGACCCCAACGCCGTGCCCATCGAGCTGATGGCCAAACAGTTCGCCTTCTCGTTCCGCTACCCCGGTCCGGACGGCAAGTTTGGGAACACCGACCTGAAGCTGGTGAACGATGCGGCGGGAAATCCGTTCGGCCTCGACGACAAAGATCCGGCCGGCAAAGACGATGTCGTGAGCGCCTCGTTGAAAGTGCCCGTCGGCAAGCCGATCAAGCTGATCATGCACTCCCGCGATGTGATTCACAACTTCTTCGTCCGGGAACTGCGCCTCAAGCAGGACATCGTGCCCGGCATGGAGATTCCGCTTTACTTCCAGGCCGACACGCCCGGCACCTACGAGATCCCCTGTTCGGAGTTGTGCGGCCTCGGCCATTTCCAGATGCGCAGCACCATGCAGGTAATGGCGGAAGCCGATTTTGAAAAGTGGAAGCAGGAGCAGGCCGCCAACAAGTAATGACTCTCCAGGGCCCCGTTTTGACGATTCCATACACGGTGACAACCATATGTCTTCACCCGTAGTCCACGCGCATCACGCGCCGCAAGGCTTTATCCGAAAGTGGATCTTCAGCCTGGACCACAAGGTCATCGGCATCCAATACTACTTCCTGGCCTTGTTTTCGGTGCTGATAGGCATGAGCCTTTCGCTGCTCATGCGCTATCACATGGTCCACCCGGACGCCAAGGTCGCCTGGTTTGCGAAGCTCTGGCCCACCGCCGCGCAAGGCGGGATCATGACTCCCGAATTGTACCTGTCGCTGATGACCATGCACGGCACCATCATGGTGTTCTTCGTGCTGACCACGGCGCCCCAGAGCGGCTTTGGAAACTACTTCCTGCCCATCCAGATCGGCGCCGAGGACATGGCCTTCCCGGTGCTGAACATGATGTCGTTCTGGACCACCTTCCTGGCCCTGGTCGTGATGGTCGCCGCCTTCTTCGTGCAAGGGGGTCCGCCGCTTTCCGGTTGGACAGGGTATCCTCCTTTGAGCGCTATAGGCCCGCTGGCGGGGCCCGGGGAGGGTTTGGGCCAAACGCTCTGGATAGTGAGCATTGCCATCTTCTGCGGCGCCTCGCTGATGGGCGCCATCAATTTCATCGCTACGCTCATCGACCTGCGCTGCCAGGGGATGTCGCTCATGCGCCTGCCCCTGACCTGCTGGACCTGGTTCGTAACCGCTATCCTCGGCCTGCTGGGATTCGCCGTGCTGTTGGCCGCCGGAGTTCTGCTGGTTCTCGACCGCTCCGCCGGAACCAGTTTCTTCGTGCCCGGTGGCCTGCTGGTAAGCGACCAGATTCTGAGCCATAAGGGCGGGTCGCCGCTGCTTTGGCAGCATCTGTTCTGGTTCTTCGGTCATCCCGAAGTTTACATCGCGATTCTGCCCGGCATGGGCGTCACATCGCAAATCTTATCCACGTTTTCCCGCAAGCCCATCTTCGGATACCGGGCCATGGTCTACGCCATTCTGAGCATCGGCTTTCTGGGCTTCATGGTATGGGGCCACCACATGTTCATGAGCGGGATGAGTCCCTATTCGGCAATGGCGTTCTCGGTGCTGACCATGGCCATCGGGGTGCCGTCGGCCATCAAGACATTCAACTGGATCGGCACGTTATGGGGCGGCAAGATCCACTTCACTACGGCCATGATGTTCGCTCTGGGCTTCGTATCTTTGTTCGTGACCGGAGGGCTGAGCGGTATCTTCCTCGGCCAGCCGGCGCTGGATCTCTATTTCCACGACACCTACTTCGTGGTGGGCCACTTTCACATGATCATGGGCGTGGCCGCCATCTTCGGTATGTTTGCCGGCACTTTCTACTGGTTCCCCAAAATGTTCGGGCGCATGATGAACGAGACGCTGGGCAAAATCCACTTTTACATCACATTCCTGGGGGTCTATTGCATCTTCACGCCCATGCATTATCTGGGCATCGCCGGCAATCCCAGACGCTATTCGGACTTCACAAATTTCGACTTCCTGGGTAAGCTGCTCCCGGTGCATAGCTTCATGACTCAAGCGGCCTATGGGACCGCTGCGATCCAGATCCTTTTCTTCATTAACCTGTTCTGGAGCATGAAATACGGCAAGAAGGCGCCCATGAACCCGTGGAACGCGACCACGTTGGAGTGGACCGTGCCATCGCCGCCGCCCTTTGACAACTTCGGCGGCCAGCACCCCGTGGTGAATCACGGCCCGTATGAGTACAGCGTGCCCGGCGCGCCGCGCGACTTCATCATGCAAACGGACCCGGTGGACGTGCATGCGGAATAGTTGTGGGGCAGGCTCGCAGCCTGCTGCGGCCTGGTAGGCCGCCTCCGAGCTAACCTATGCCATCCTCCATCACGTCGGACATCATCAAACCGCCATCACCTCCGCGCGGAGGCGGCGGAGGCGGTGGAGGATCGGACGGCTGGGGTGCGTCGCGCCGCGCCTCCATGACCGGCCTGATGGTGCTGCTGGCCGCCACCACCATGGCCTTTGCGGCCTTCACCAGCGCGTTCGTTGTGCGCCGCGGCATTTCCAACGATTGGGTGGCCTTGCCGCTGCCGCGGATCGTGTGGGCCAACACCGCCGTTCTGCTCGCCAGCAGCCTCCTGCTGGAATTGGCGCGGCATTCGCTCAAGAGCGGGCGGCGCAGCGCGTTCAACCGCTATTGGACGGCCGGCACCGTGCTCGGCGCTCTGTTTCTGCTGGGCCAGGCACTCGCCTGGCGGGAATTGAATACCGCGGGTATCTTCGTGGCCACCAATCCCAGCAGCTCGTTTTTCTATCTGCTCACCGCGGCGCACGGCCTCCACATTTTAGGCGGCCTCACCGCTCTCGCATATGTCGACGTGCAGGCTCTTCGCTTACGATTGGGTCCCGGCAAGCGTACCGCCGTGGATGTCAGCGCGATGTTCTGGCATTTCGTGGATGGCCTTTGGCTTTTCCTGATGGTTCTATTTCTCGTTTGGGGGTAATTTGTCGATGTCCCAAGGCAATTCGGCGGCAACCATGAGTTCGGTCTGGTCGGGAGGGCGTTCGCCATACGCCGTGAATTCGAAAAAGTTCGGGATGTGGCTGTTCATCATCTCCGACGCGTTGACATTCTCCGCGCTGCTCATGGCCTATACCTACGTGCGCCTGTCCACGCCCAATTGGCCCACGCCGTTTCAATTCTCGCCCGCCATCATTTTTTCCACGGTGATGACATTCTGCCTGCTCTCCAGCAGCTTGACCATGGTCATGGGAGTGCATGCCATGAACCACGGCAACCGCAAGGCCGCCGTCGGCTGGATTCTGGCCACCATGGCAGGCGGCGGCGCGTTCGTGGTGCTGCACCTGAGTGAGTGGCTAAAGCTGATCCATGAGGAGCATGTCACGCCATTCGATAATCCCTGGGGAGTGCCGTTGTTCGGCGGCACCTTCTTCGCTCTCACGGGATTGCACATGACACACGTCGTCATTGGCTTGATTTACCTGGGCATCATGGCGTTCGCCGTCGGCCGCGGCAAGTTCAAGGCCGAGGACGTGGAGGTCAGCGGACTCTATTGGCACTTTGTGGACTTAGTGTGGATGTTCATCTTCCCGCTGGTCTACTTGATGTCGGCCAAAATATAATAAGGTCAATTAACAAGGAACCTACTTATGAGCACTCATTCCTCGGCAGTCGATCACATTGAGGGCGCCACCACCAAGGCATTCGTCACCGTTTGGTTCGTGTTGCTATTCTTGACCGGCGTCGAAGTCGTGCTGGCCTATGTTCAGCCTCCCGTGCTCATCTTTCTAACCGCGCTGGTTGGGCTGTCGGTGGTCAAGGCCGCTCTGATCATCGCTTATTTCATGCACCTGAAGTTTGAGAAGCTAAGTCTGTTCCTGACGCTATTCCCCATGTTGATTCTTTGCATCGTTCTGATGCTGCTGATATTCATGCCGGATTCCAACCGACTGATGATGATGAGGCCCCGATGAAACGGCTGACTGTCGCGCTTTTTCTGGCCGCCGCCAATAGCTGGGCGCAGTGCGTCATGTGCTACCGCACGGCCGCCGCCCAGAATGCGGCCCGCGCCCACCTGCTTAACATGGGCATCGTGCTGCTGGGGTTGCCGCCTTTCTGCATCCTGGGCGGATTCCTGCTGCTCGCCTGGCGCCGAAACCAGGCATTTACGGACCGCGAGCAATAAGTGCGGGACAGCTAGGTTATTCATTTCCAGCCTGCGCGGCGCGTCGAGCAAGCGGCTGCCGGCCTACGCTCCGTCCGATTTTTCGGCTTATGAGATCTAAATATCTATTGACAGGGGGGGCGAGCCAGTGATAACCTCAAGCCAGGTACACACGCTCGTAAGTCAGGCGAGGTGACACTATGCGCCGTACATTACTGGCAATCCTGACTCTCGCAGTAGCTATTAGCAGTTCCGGCATCTGCGTTGCACAAGCACCTATCTACAGGCTGCTCTACTCCGCGCCAAACCCCAGCAGCCAGGGAGCCGCCCCGGTAACCGTATTGGAGGCAGCGCCGGGCTTGTTTTACTTCTTAAGTACTGCTCAAAACGACGGCGGAGGTCCCACATTCGGCCCGTCCATCTTCTCTCTGACTGCCGCCGGATCTCCCAAGCTGATCTGTTCGTTGCCGTTTAGCACGGGTACGGGCGCTCTCGTCCAAGGCTCGGACGCGAGGCTTTACGGGCCGGCGCTTAACATCTCGACCAAGGCCAGCTCCTATTACTCGGTCCTGGCCTCCGGGCAGGATCTGCAACAATACCCGACCGGGAATTGGCGCTCCGGGCTGGACTTGGCTGCCGCTCCGCTCGGCATCTATGACGCTATCGCCGCATTTGACTCGCATGGCGTATTATCGTACGTCGGTTTCGCGCGCATCGGCGACAAAGGCAAGGTCTCCATAATCTATCAATCATCGCTCAGCGACGGCATTTCCGTTTCCGCGCTTGTCGCGGGAACAGATGGTAACTTCTACGGCGCGGGCAGCCAGGGCACCGAACTGACGCCCCCGATGTTCATTTACCGTCTCACTCCATCCGGCGGGTATTCGCGCCTGCTCACCTTCCCGTCGAATGTCTACCCTGGCCCGTACGGCGCTTCCCTAATCGCCGCCTCCGACGGCAACCTTTATGGCACGTTCAGCGGCGGCGGCGCGAGCAACACAGGCATCGTCTACCAAGCCACCCTAGCGGGCCAGTGGCAGACCATGGCTAGTTTTCCGGCCCCAAGCGGCCAGAATTTCATGATTAACCCCAACTCGCTGGTCGAGGCTTCCGACGGCGCCCTCTATGGTTCCACCGTCCACAACGCCATCTTCCGCTACGATCTGACTACGCACGCACTGACTCTGGCCTACCAAATGAGCCCGGGCAATCTGCAGGGCAGTTGCGCCCCTTGCAACTTCATCCAGGGATCGGATGGCAAACTCTATGGCACCGCCGCGATCGGCGGGCCGGGCGGCGGCGCGGTATTCAGCCTGGATTTCGGACTCCCCAAGCCCGCGCCATCCATCGCGCGGATGGTACCCGATTCAGGAGCCACCGGCCAGAAGATCATTCTTTGGGGCAGCCACCTGCTGGGCGCAACCTCGGTCAGCTTCAACGGCGTCCCGGCAGCGGCGTTCCAGGTCAACTCCACGCAGGCTGTCGTGGCCGCCGTTCCCGCGGGCGCCACTACCGGCCCGGTGACTATCACTACCGCTAATGGCTCCTTTACCACCACGCAGAGCTTCACCATACAGTAAAGCCGGATGTGCGCCGGCCGCCAACCCACAAGCGGATCGCATTTAGCGCGCCGTCCCCGAAATTGTATACTATTACACAAATGAGGGGGATCTCTGCGCGTTCTATTCCTTAAGACTCAGCCGGAAATCGCGGAGCAATGCATGCGCGAACTGGCGCGCGTGGGTTTCGATGCCGGCCATTCCACCGCCGAAAGCCCTGAGGATTTGTCCGCCATCCTCGATCGCACCCGGTACGATCTGGCCGTGACCGAATACGCCGCCGCCGGCTGGAGTTGGCGCGCCGCACTGGAAGCCTTGCGGGCACGCGCCGAGTGGGTCCCTCTCATCGTTTTGGCGCGCGAGGCCGAGACCCGCCTGCTGATGAATTGCGTTCTGGAAGGCGCTGCCGACTGCCTGCACACCGGCGAGCTTTTCCGCCTGCCGATTTCCGCCAAGCAAGTGCTGGAGTTGAAAGCCGCGCGGCACGATCCCGGCGCCCGGGAAGTAGTCCGGGCGGATCTGCGGTTCCGCCAGATCTTTGAAGCCTCTCCCGACGCCATCCTGCAAGTGGACCGGGAGGGCCGCATCGTACTGGCGAATTCCCTGGCGAGCGAAATGTTCCGTTGCCGGTTGGACGAGTTGATCGGAAAGTCCGTTGACGACTTCGTGCCCGGCCGTTTTCGGGGCCGGCACCCCGGGCACCGCGAGCACTACCAGGCAAAGCCGGCCATGCGGCCCATGGGATCCGGCCTGGATTTGTGGGCCAGGCGCGCCGATGGCAGCGAGTTTCCGGTGGATATCACTCTAAGCCCGCTGGACACCAAGGATGGCCCGCAGGTGCTGTCCGTGGTCCGCGACATGACAGATCGCATGCGCATCGAGGAGGACTTGCGCCGGCAGTCCCAATTGATCGAAGCGTCGCACGATGCCATTATCGTGCGCGAACCCGGCGGCCGGATTCTGCAGTGGAATGCGGGAGCACAGGAGACTTACGGGTGGTCCGCCGCGGAAGCCCTGGGCCACGTCACGCATACGTTGTTCCAGACCGGTTTTCCGGTTTCCCTGGACGAGGTGGAGGCGGCGCTCGACCGCGGTGGCCGCTGGGATGGCGAACTGCGGCACACGCGGCGCGACGGCGCCCGGATCGCCGTTGAAAGCCGCCACATCCTGGTGCGCGGAGCCGATGAAACTCCCGTCGCCGTTCTGGAGATCAATCGCGACATCACCCTGCGCAAACAAGCCGAAGAAGCCATAGCCGCGCTGAATGCGAAGCTGGGGGCGACTAACAAAGAACTGGAACTGCGCAATCGCGAAGTGGAGCGCGCCAATCGCATGAAGAGCGAATTCCTGGCCAGTATGAGCCACGAGTTGCGCACGCCCTTGAACGCCATTATCGGTTTCTCCGACTTGCTTGCCGAACAGACCGCCGGCGCGCTCTCTCCCAAGCAGCAGCGATTCGTCAATCACATCCAGCAGGGCGCGCGGCATCTGCTGGCGCTGATCAACGATATTCTGGATCTCTCCAAAGTCGAGGCCGGACGCCTGGAGTTGAATCGCGAGAACGTGCCCGTAGCCGTGGTCCTGGCCGATTCGCTCACCAGCATCCGGCCCGCCGCCGCGGCCAAGACCATCGCGGTGCACAGCAGCATTGGTCCCGATGTGACGGTCTTCGCGGATCGTATCCGGTTCAAGCAAATCTTGTTTAACCTGCTTAGCAACGCGGTCAAGTTCACCCCCGACGGCGGCAGGATCTGGGTGGAGGCGGCCGAACGCCGCGGCCGGCTCACGGTCTCCGTTAGCGACACCGGCCTGGGAATTCCCCTCGAAGAGCAGGAGGCCATTTTCGACGCATTCCACCAGGCCGGCGCCACCACCAAAGGCATCAAGGAGGGTACCGGCCTCGGGCTGGCCATCACCAAACGCCTGGTGGAGGAACACGGCGGCCGTATCTGGGTCGAGAGTGAGCCCGGAAAAGGCGCGCGCCTGAGCTTTACCATGCCCTCCGGCCGCGCCTTGCCCGAAGACGCCGCGCGCAACGACGCCGGGGCCGGCGAGACATGGCCGCCGCGCGAACGCCCCCTGGTTCTGGTAGTGGACGACGAGGCGCCCGCCCGCGAGCTTCTGGCGAGTTGGCTGGAGCCCGAGGGATATCAGCTTATCACGGCAGGTTCTGCGGGGGAGGCCCTCGCCAAGGCTGCCGAACACGTGCCGGACGCCATCACGTTGAACATGCTTATGCCTGGCAAAGGCGGTTGGGACACGCTCTACGCCCTGAAGAAGACGCCCGTCACCGCCGCCATTCCCGTGATTGTAGTCACCGTGGTGGATGAGCCGAAAATCGGGCTGGCCCTCGGAGCCGCCGAATACCTGGTAAAACCGGTCGATAAGGACGTGCTGCTCGGAACTGTGCGCCGGTATATCGGACCCGGGTCCGACGGTCCCGCCAAGGTGCTGGTGGTGGACGACGAAGCCGGCACGCGCGAGCTGCTCAAGGAGATGCTGGAATCGGATGGCTATATCCCGGTCCTGGCCGCCAGCGGCAAGGAGGCCTTGGAGGCATTGTCGCAAATCTCGGTGAGCGCGATTCTGCTGGACCTGATCATGCCCGAGATGGATGGCTTCGAGCTCTTGCTCCGCATGAAGGAAGACCCCGGTTTGCGCAATATCCCGGTGCTGGTTCTGACGGCCAAGGATCTGACGGATAATGAAATCGACATGCTGCGCCACGAAACCATCGGCCTGTTTCAAAAAGGCCGCGAATGGAAAAAGCAATTGCTGGCGGATCTGCGCCGCGCCGTGGGCGCCCACCAGGGCCGCGCATGAGTGCGGTTACAGTGGGGCGCACGCACTCGTTGGCACGAACGCTATTTTATGAGCGGCGCTAAAATCCTGGTGGCGGACGATAACGCCGCCAGCCGCGAGCTGATCCGGGAAGTATTGGAAATGAGCGGCTATGATGTTGTCGAGGCCGCCGACGGCCAGGACGCCGTGAGTCGGGCACGGGAGCACGCCCCGGACCTGGTTCTCGTGGACATCCAAATGCCGCGCCTGGATGGCTACGGCGTGCTCCGCGAATTGCGCGCCGACCCGCGGCTTACCGGCCTCCACGTGGTGGCGCTGACGGCTTACGCCATGCAAGGCGATCGCGACCGCGCTCTGGATGCCGGCTTCGATGGCTACATCACCAAGCCCGTGGACATCGCCGCGTTGCGCAACGAAATCAAGAAACTTCTCTAGCCCGTCATGCCCGCTATGCCCGTCACGCCCCCGCGCATCAAGTTACTCGCCATCGACGACGATCCTCAAAGCCTGGAGTTGGTCTCGGAGGCGCTTGCCGGCGACAGCCTGCACATCTTCACCGCGGACGATCCGGAGCGCGGCCTGGAACTGGTCCGCCGCGAGCATCCGGAAATCGTGCTGAGCGATATCGTGATGCCGAAGATGAACGGCATGGAACTCTTGAACCGGATTCTGGAGGTGGATCCGGCCACCGACGTAATCCTGATGACCGCCCACTATTCCACCGACGCCGCGGTCGAAGCCATCAAGAAGGGCGCCTGCGATTACTTGACCAAGCCTATTTCGCTGCCCGTATTGCGCGAACGCATCGGCAAGCTGGCCGCCGACGCGCGCCGCCGCCAGCGGGTCAGCCAACTGGATGGCGAGCTGATGGACACCAGCCAGTTCGAGGGCATGGTGGGGCGCAGTCCGCTGATGTGGGAGATGTTCGCGCAGATCCGCCGCGTGGCGCCGCATTATCGCTCGTGCGCGGTTACCGGGCCGACCGGTACCGGCAAAGAGCTGGTGGCGCAAGCGCTGCACAAACTCAGCCAGGCATCCGGTCCGATGGTGGTTTGCAACTGTTCGGCGGTGGTGGAAACTTTGTTCGAAAGCGAGCTGTTCGGACACGTGAAAGGCGCATTTACCGGCGCGGACAGCAACAAGATGGGCCTGTTCGAGTACGCCCACGGCGGCACGCTCTTCCTCGATGAGATCGGCGATATGCCCCTTTCCACCCAGGCCAAGCTGCTGCGCGTCCTGCAGAATCGGGAGGTGCAGCGGGTCGGCTCGCTGACCGCGCGCCAGGTGGACGTGCGCGTGGTGGCCGCTACCAATCACGACTTGCGCGCGCAAATCGCCGAGAAGCGCTTCCGCGAGGACTTGTATTACCGGCTTTCCATGGTGGAAATCAAAACGCCGGCGCTGGCCGACCGCAAGGAGGACCTGCCGCTACTGGAGCGCTTCTTCATCCAGAAGTATGCGGCGCAATACAAGAAGCCCGTGGAATCGATTACTCCCCGCGCGCAGATTCTGCTTGCGCGCCACGCCTGGCCTGGGAATGTGCGCGAACTGGAGAATGTCATCGGGCACGCGTGCATGCTGGCGGCCGGCGAGGTCGTCGACGTAGCCGATCTTCCGCAATACATGCGGCAGGGCGCTGCCGGCGCGCCGCTTCCAGCCGCGGAACAAACCAACGCGGACACCGGCCTGTCGTTCGATCAACAGGAGCGCAGCGTTATCGAACAGGCTCTCGACCGCGCCGGCGGCAACCAGGTGCACGCCGCCCGCATCCTGGGCATCACCCGCGACAAGCTGCGCTACAAGATCAAGAAACACAATCTGCGCTAGCGGCACGGCCCCATTGACAACCGGCGTCCTTCCGGGGTATATAGGTAGTGTGTCTACGGTAGACAATCCACGGGAACGACTCGAATTCCTGCAGGGGACGTTGGAAGTCCTCATCCTGCGCAGCCTGCAGGTCGGCCCTAATCACGCTTACGGCATCACCCTGTCTCTCGAGCGGCAGTCCGGCGACGAATTTGTGGTGGATAACGGTTCGCTCTATCCCGCCGTGCAGCGCCTGTTGCAACGCGACTGGATCGCGGCGCAGTGGAAAATTTCGCCCAACGGCCGCCGCGCCAAATACTACCGGCTCACTCCGGCGGGCCGCAGGCAACTGGTAGCCGCCACATCCCGCTGGCAACGGTTTGTCGAGGCCATGGGGCGCATTCTCGCCCCGGAAGGCTGAACAAGATGCGGGAATGGTGGGCCAAATTGCGGCGCCTCCTGGCTGGCCGCCGGGGCTCTGCGAGAGATCTCGCCGCCGAAATCGACGCCGAAATCGACGCCCAACTGGAATTCGAAATCCAGGAAAATATCGCGCGTGGCATGCCGGCCGACGGGGCTCGCGCGGCAGCCCTCCGGCACATCGGTAATCGTACGCAGATCCAGGAGCGCGCCCGCGATGCCTGGGGCTTCCCATCCTTCGAAACCATCGCGCAAGACCTGCGCTACGGCCTGCGCGGCATCCGTCGATCCCCCGGTTTTTCGCTGGTCATAGTCCTGACGTTGGCGCTGGGCATTGGCGCCAACACCGCCATCTTCAGCGTAGTGAACGCGGTCCTGCTGCGCCCGCTGCCTTATCCCGCCGCCGACCGCCTGGTCTGGCTTGGTGAATCCGATCCCAAGACCGAAGGTATCAGCGTCACCTGGGTGAATTACCAGCACTGGCGCAACCAGAACCATAGCTTCGAAGACATGGCCGGATTCCACACCGCGCATTTCACCCTCACCGGCCGCGGCGAGCCGTTGCTCACCCGCGCGGGCGTCGTGACTCACGGCTTCTTCGGCCTCGTCGGTGCGCACCCCTTGCTGGGCCGCATCTTCACCGCCGCCGACGATCAACCAGGCGCTGCCCCCACCGCCGTCCTCGACTACCGGTTTTGGATCGGCAAACTGGGTGCCGACCCAGCTATACTCGGCGCAACGTTGGCGCTCAATGGCAAGCCCTTTGAAGTGGTCGGAGTCCTGCCGCCCGGATTGCATTTCTTTGAACAATCCGTCGATTTCTATCTGCCGCTGCACCAGATCGAAGGCGAGGTCGTCGACCGCAGCCGGCACGGGTCCATGCGACTTTTGGCCCGCCTGAAGCCCGGCGTCACACTGCGTGCGGCAGTCGCCGACCTGGACCTTATCATGCAGCGCCTCGCGCAATCCGACCCCGGACCCGAGAGCCAGCATCGCGCCAGCGCCGTCTTCTTTACCGAATACAGCACCGGCGACATCCGCCCCACACTGCTGATCCTGCTGGGAGCCGTCGGATTGGTCCTCATCATCGCGTGCGCCAACGTCGCCAGCCTGGTGCTGGCGCGCTCCACCGCGCGCACCAGAGAGATCGCCATCCGCGCCGCCATTGGCGCAGGCCGGGCGCGCCTCGTCAAGCAACTGCTCACGGAGAATCTTCTGCTCGCCGCCCTCGGCGGCGCCGCCGGGGGACTGTTGGCGCGGTGGGGCTCGGACGCCCTCATTGCCGTGGGGCCGCGCGATATTCCCCGCCTCACCGAAGCCACCTTCGATTGGCGCGTGCTGCTCTTCGCGGCAGCCATCACAATTCTTACCGGATTGTTCACCGGTATCGCTCCAGTCTTCGCCGCCGGCAAAGCGGACTTGGTGTCCGCCTTGAAAGACAGTTCCCGCTCGGCAACCGGCCGTGGCGGCCAGCGATCCCGTAGCGTGCTGGTAGTGGCGGAGATCGCCCTCACATTGGTGCTGGCATTCGCTGCCGGATTGTTACTGCGTAACCTGATCGCGGCGCAAACAGCCGATCCCGGATTCGTGCCTGACCATGTGCTGGCCCTCGAACTGGTGCTGCCATCCGCCTCGTACAAAAGTCCGCCGGCCATTGCCGGTTTCTACGACACGCTCAAACGGGATTTGCACGCGCTGCCCGGCGTCACAGCGGTGGGCGCGGTGAGCTGCCCGCCATCGGCGGGCGACTGTGGCGACTGGTTCTACTCCGTGCTGGACCAGCCCGCGCCGCAACCCGCCGAAGTTCCCATTGCTCTATTCAACACCGCGGATCGCGACTACTTCGGCGCCATGCACATCCCGCTGCGCGAAGGCCGCGCATTCAACGACGCCGACCGTCCCGCCGCGCCGCGCGTGGCCATCGTCAATGAAACCTTCGCGCGCAAGTGGTGGCCGAAAGAATCGGCCGTGGGGCGCCGCATCAAGTCGGGCGGCCCCTATCGTGAAGGGCCCACCTACCAGATCGTTGGCGTGGCGGGAAATGTCAGCCAAATGGGCCTGGGCACCGAACCCTATCCGGAGATCTACCTGCCCCTCTCGCAGTCGCCCAGCGAAGCCATGGTGGTGATGGTTCGCGCCGCCGGCGCCGCGTCGTCGCTCGCGCCAGCCGTGCGCCGCCGCGTGACGGCCATCGACCGAAATCTGCCCATCCAAAGCTTGCAGCCTTTCGCGCAGACGGTGGCAGCCTCGCTGGCGCAGCGCCGCTTCAGCGCTCTGCTATTGGCGTTGTTTGCGGCGTTGGCGATGCTCCTCGCGGCCGTTGGCATATACGGACTCCTGAACTATTGGGTGCGCGTCCGGGAAGACGAAATTGCCATCCGCATGGCTTTGGGCGCGCCGCGGCCCTCGATTCTCCGCTGGGCCGGCTGGCAGGCTCTGCGCCTGTCCCTGGCCGGCGTGGCTGTGGGCATGCTATCCGGCTGGGCCGTCTCGCGTTGGCTCGAGAATCTGGTGTTCGGCGTCACGCACAACTTTACGACGCTCGCAGCCGCGGCCGTGGCCGTAATCGCCATAGCCATGGTCGCGGCGGCTATCCCCGTCCGGCGCGCCACCCAAGTCGACGTGGTGGACAAACTGCATCGCGCCTGAATGAAGCGAACTGCCGCTTACTAATAGTTTGTAACGCAACCCGCCGCCTGCGCGCCTATAATGAATTACCGCTTCAGGAGCCGTGCGACTCGCAATAGTTTTCCTAACTTTGGTGTGTCCGCTCATCGTGCGGGCGGAGGCTGCGCTGCAGCCAGTCACGGTGTGCGAGGTATTGCAGGATCTCTCAGCTTACGATGGCAAGGTGGTCGCGGTCGTTGGACGCTTCTCCTCCCGCCAGGCGGGGCGCTGGCTCGGAGAGCAGAAATGCGGTCACAAGCTGGTCGCCGGCGGCCAGGAATGGCCCAGTGCCTTATGGGTGGCGTACGATCCGTCAACCGCCCCTGAACCGCCTACCGTGCTGGCCGTGGACGCGCCGCTTCTAGCCCAAAAACTGCGCGCCGTGAAGCTCGGCACGTCCCTGACAAAGCTCCCCTTCGGCAGCCCAGATTACGATAACTGGGCCGTGATATATGGCCGCGTCGAAACCCGCAAGGATCTCGTTACGGCCACCGGGAGCGGAACGCGGAAGAACGGCTTCGGATATGGAGAGTCGTCTCCCGCCCGCTTAGTCTGTCACGGAGATGCCGTCGTGATATTCCTCAACGACGAAGCTACGACGCCCGCTTCGCGGTGAATTCCATGGGGCCGCCGCCCTTGCGCCCTTCGCCGCCGCCCCCGCCCTCGCGCGTCCGGGTGAAGTTGATCGAGTCGCCGGAAACCGTTCCCTTGTACAGAATCTTCATCGTGTTTCCATTGAACTCCATGGTTTGCGAGAAGGTGATCGTATCGCCGTCGATCTTGCCGTCGGAAATTTCCATATCGCCTCGCGGTCCGCTGATCGTGCCGGTCACCGTGTTGCCATCGACCTTGAAATTGAATGTCGATTCCCGTGTCTGTCCGTTTCGGCCGGGCATCTGCGCGGTCCATTTGCCGGTGACATCCGCGGCCATGGCCGTCAACGCGAGCAAGCCCAGAAGAAAGCCTGTAGTCATTAGTTTACGCATGCCGAAAAGGCGCTCCCAAATGTGCGAATGTTACGCGCTGCCAATGGTTTACAATGTCTTAACAGGGTAACTGCCGGCGGTTTCCGGTCGTCGTTGCTATTTGAGGCATTTGGATTTTGCCGATTTATCGTCTTCTTTCCCTCTCCTTTTTGACCGCCTGTGGCGCGCTGTACGCCCAAAGCGGCGTCGTGAAGTCGGCGAACCAGCCCATTCCCGGCGCGACTGTAACCGCTACCATCGGCGACCGGAAGCTAATCACCACCACTGACCAGAACGGTCACTACGCATTCTCCGCGGCGCCCGCGGGCGAATGTTCGATCGAAGTCAGTATGTTCGGTTTCGACTCTGCCACCAAGAAATCCGACTGCGCAGACGCCGCCAAAATCGACTTTGCGCTCCAATTGCAGGAGTCGCCGGTGGCGCAGCGCTTGGCTCGTATGGGCGGCGCGCAGGCCGGGAATCAGCTTGAATCGCAATTGCAGAGCGAGATGAATACGCCCGAAGCGGCGGTGCCCGGTGCGGCGCCGGTGGATGGACAGAACAGCAGCGATGCCTTCCAGGTCTCCGGCAGCTTGAGCCAGGGCTTGGCGCAAAACTCTCAGCCCGATTTCGGCATCATGATGGGCGGTCCGGGCGGGCCCGGCGGTCCTGGCGGCGGGCAGATGGGCGGACCCGGTGGGCCGGGCGGTGCCCCCGGTGGTCCGGGCGGCTTCGGCGGACCGGGAGGCGGCGGGCCGGGAGGCGGCGGTTTCGGCGGTCGCGGAGGAGGTCCCGGCGGGGGCGGCAACCGGGGACAAGGCCAAGGCCGGCCCGGCGCGCAGTTCGGCAACCGCAGGGCTCCCAGCCAGATCCACGGCATGGTGTTCATGACCTTGGCGAACTCGGTGGTGAACGCCAGGCCATTTTCCATCACCGGCCAGGAAGTGCCGCAACCGCCTTACGCCAGTGCCCGTTTCGGGTTTCTGGTAGGTGGGCCGCTGGTGATCCCGAAGATTGTCAAGGATACATCCACTTTCTTTTACGTGAACTACACCGGCACGCGCTCCCGGCAGTCTTATTCGGCGGTGGAAACAGTGCCCACCGCGCTGGAGCGGGAAGGAAACTTCTCGCAGACGCTGCAGTCGAACGGAGCCCCGGTGCTGATCTTCCAGCCCGGCGGCACGACGCCCTTTCCCGGGGATAAGCTTACGGCGCTGAATCCGATTGCCGTCGCTCTGCTCGGTCATTATATCCCGATGCCGAATCAGACCGGCACAGTGGACAACTACCAATACCTGGCATCGCCGCCCAATAACACGGACAACCTGAACGCGCGCGTGATGCGGAATTTGAACACGAAGGATCGGCTGGCGTACCATTTGTCTTACCAGAACCGCGATGGCGACAACGCCCAGCCGTTCGCATTTTTCGATACCGTCAGCGGCTACGGCATACAGACTGACCTCACCTGGACGCACAACTTCACACCCACGACGATTCTTAGCTCCATGGTCTCCTTCAATCGCAACCGCAACGAAACCACTCCGTTTTTCGCATACGGAACCGACGTGGCCTCGGAATTGGGTATCGCCGGCACCTCCACCAACCCGGTCGACTATGGTCCGCCTAACTTGAATTTCACCAATTTCGGCGCACTCAGCGACGGGCAGCCCTTGCTCTCGCGCAACCAGAGTCAGGGCGGGACCGAGAGCGTCGTCCTTTCGCGCGGCAAGCATACACTGACTCTCGGCCTGCAGTATAGCCGCAACGATACCAGCACCACCACGCAGCAGAACGGACGCGGCACCTTCAACTTCAACGGCCAGGCTACCAGCGAGTTGGTCAAAGGTGTGGCCGTCACGGGGACAGGTTTCGATTTCGCCGATTTTCTGCTCGGGATGCCGCAGTCCGCCTCCATACAATACAGTCCGGCGATGTATTTTACGCAGAATGTCTGGACCGGTTACGCGCTGGACGATTTTAAAGTCAGTGCGAACCTGACACTGAGTCTGGGCCTGCGCTACGAGTTTTTCGCGCCCCTGCAGGAGAAATACAGCGAGATGGCCAACCTGGACATCGCTCCCGGCTTCACTAACGTGGCGGTGGTGGCGCCCTCGGTGCCTGGACCTTACACCGGTTCGTTTCCGGCCGGCCTGATCAATCCCGATTACCGGAATTTTTCGCCGCGCCTGGGCTTGGCTTATAAGGTGCCGTTCATCAAGCGTTCCACCATCATACGCTCCGGCTACGGGATCTATTACAACGGCCAGTCCTACATCCCATTCGGGTTGAAGCTGGCGCAACAGCCGCAACCTCCGGGGCTGCCACCTTTCGCGGTCTCGAAGAGTGTCAACACCAGCGCCGAAAACCCGCTGACGCTGGCGGATGGCTTGGTCTCGGTGTCTTCCGACATTACCAACACGTTCGCCGTGGATCGGTACTATCGCACGCCGTACGCGCAGACCTGGAACCTCACCATCCAGCATGATCTCGGCCGCGGCTTCTTCATGGAAGTGGGGTATCTGGGCACCAAGGGAACCCGCCTGGATATTCTGATGCTTCCCAACGAGGGGCCTCCGGGCAGCCCGGGCTCTTCCGGGAACCAGCTTACCAATGCCACGGGATTCACATACGACGCTCCCATTGGCGATTCCAGTTTCAACGCTTTGCAGACTCACCTGATGCGGCGTTTCCGCGGAGGGATTTCGATGAATGCGCGCTACACTTTCTCGAAGTCCATTGACGACGCGTCCAGTTTCGGGGGAGTCGGCAGCACGGTTGCGCAGAACTGGCTGGACCTCGCGGCTGAGCGCGGCCTGTCCAGCTTCAATCGCACTCACGTGTTCACCATGAGTTGGGTCTATACGTCGCCCTTCGGCAATCCGAACTCGCGTTATGCTTCGGGCGGCACGGCCGGACGTTTGCTGCGGAATTGGTCGCTCTCGGGCAGCATCACCGCGGAGAGCGGGACGCCGCTCACGGCCCGCATCCTGGATAACGAAACGGAGCTGGCGCAGACCAACGGAGTGGGCAGCGAGCGCGCCGATGCCACTGGCCTGCCGGTGACTTCTGGCAGCGGGCTCTTCAATCTGGCTGCGTTTACCACGCCGCCGTCGGGCCAGTTCGGCAACGCCGGACGCAACACCATTCCGGGTCCCAACCTGGTGGCCGTGAACGCAGCGTTCGGGCGGTCGTTCCAGTTTGGCGATACCCGCCGCCGGCTGGAGTTCCGCGCGGAAGGCAATAATATTTTCAATCAGGTTAGCTTCACGAATGTCGCCACGGTGGTGGGCGCCTCCAACTATGGCCTTCCCACCGCCGCGTCGGCCATGCGCACGCTGGATATAGTGATGAGGTTCCGGTTTTGAAATACCTTGCATTAGTTGTGACGGTAGCTCTGCTGGCCAGCCAGTTGAGCTCACAGCAAATGGCCACCTTCTCCACCACCGCCAATGTGGTGACGGTTAACGTGACGGTGACCAGCCGCGACGGCAAGAGCATCGGGAACCTGACCGGCAGCGACTTTCTGGTTTACGAAGACGGCAAGCTCCAGACCTTGCAAAGCTGTGAGCTGCAGAAGCTGGATACCAAGCCGCTCGAGCCGATTCAACCGGCGAAAACCCTCCAGACCCGCGAAGCGCCCAAGCCCGCTCCCGCCGCGGTCCCCGCGCCCGAGACGCCCAAACAGGACCTGCGCGATCACCGCCTGATCGTGATGCTGTTCGATATCTCGACCATGCAGCCCCAGGAGCAGATCCGCTCGGTGGACGCCGCCATCAAATTCCTTGGCACCCAGATGACCACCAGCGATCTGGTCTCCATCATGACCTTCGGAACCGAGTTGAAGACCGTTCTGGATTTCACCGCCGACCGCGACCAGTTGATTTCCACCCTGCACGCCTTCCACGTCGGCGAATCGAGCGAGCTATCCACCATGGCGTACACTGGCGCCGACACACAAGACATCAGCGGGTCGTTCGTGGCCGACGAGACCGAGTTCAATATCTTCAATTCCGATCGCAAGCTGGCCGCGCTCGAAGACGCCGCCCGCCGCCTGGCGCATTATCCGCAAAAGAAGGCGTTGGTCTATATCTCGAGCGGCATCGAGAAGACCGGTGTCGAGAATCAGTCGCAGCTTCAGGCCACCGTAAACGCGGCCATGCGGGCGAACGTCGCGTTCTATCCGATCGACGCACGCGGCTTGATGGCTACCCCGCCGGGCGGAGACGCCACCCAGGCGGCATCGGTGGGGTCGAACCTGTACACCGGTTCCGCGCAACAGTCGCTGATGGACAATTTCCATAACACCCAGGAGACCCTGGATACGCTGGCAGCCGACACCGGCGGCAAGGCGTTGCTCGATTCCAATGATCTGACGCTGGGTATGACCCAGGTACAGAAAGACATGAGCAGCTATTACATGCTGAGCTATGCGAGCACCAACGCCGCCGAAGACGGCAAGTACCGCCGCATCACGGTGAAACTAGCTCCCAAGTTGGCGGACTTGAAGGCCAAACTGGAGTTCAAGCAAGGCTACTATGCTCCCACTACTTTCGCCAAGATGACCGGCGCCAACAAGGAAGCGCAGTTGCAGGAAGCATTGCTCAGCGACAATCCGGCGACCGATCTCCCCATCGCCGTGGAGGTGGATTACTTCCGCCTGGCCAAAGGTAAATATTTCGTGCCCATCTCGGTGCGGATCCCCGGCTCGGCATTGTCGTTCACCAGCAAGGGCGCCAAGGCGGCCACTGAGATGGATTTCGTCGCAGAAGTCCGGGATGCCCGCGGGCGGCAGGCTTCTGTGGTGGGCGACACGATTCCCCTCAAAGTGGCGTCAGCTACCGCTGGAGAAGTCACGCGTAAGCAGATCCAATACGATACCGGGTTTACGCTGGCTCCCGGCAAGTACAGCCTGAAGTTCGTGGCGCGCGAAAACGGGGAGGGCAAGACGGGCACGTTCACGGCGCCATTCGTAATACCGGATCTCGGTTCGGGGAACGCCCTGCGCCTCAGCTCGGTGATCCTGAGCAACCAGGTGCAGGCTGTGAAGGAACAGATTGCCGGCGCGAAGAATAGCAAAAAGCTGGTGGCGGAGGATCCGCTCATAGACGATTCCGGCCAGAAGATCATGCCCAATGTCACGCGTGTGTTCCGGCCCGGTCAGAAGATGTCGGTCTATCTGGAGCTTTACGATCCCGGCGTGTTTCAGTTCCCGGGGGCGGCGAATCAGAGCCAATCTCAGCAAAGTCAAAACGGCGGCATCACCAGCGTCACGGCCACCGTGGCGTTCTATCAGGGCGATAAGAAGGTGATGGAAACGCCTGCCGTCCGGGTAAACCGCGTCAATGCTAAGCGGCAAGGCGTCGTTCCCCTGCGGCTGCAAACGCTGTTGAAGGGCTTGCCCGCGGGGCAGTATGTGTGCCAGGTCAACGTGATCGATCAGCTTGGGCACAAGTTCGCGTTCCCCAGAAGTTCGATCGTGGTGCTGGCCGACGAGGCCGACTCGAAACCCGTGGCGCCGGCCCCGGCGCGCAAGACCGGTTGACGATTTATAGGACAATAGACTGTATGAGGTTTTGCCGCATCGCTGCCGTTTATGTGGTGTGCTTGAGCGTTTGGGCTGGTTCCGGCTACACCGTTGAGCAGATCAAACAGTTCATCACGTCCGCCGTTCAGCTCAAGAATCCCGACAAGGAAGTCGCCGAAACGCTGCGCAAAATGAAGCTGTCGGAACGCCTGGATCTGGATACGGTGGAGGCCCTGCAGAACCAGGGCGCTGGCCCGAAAACCGTCGCCGTGCTGAAACAATTGGCGACCGAATCGGAGAGCCTGCCCGGGGCGTCGCCGCCCCCTCCGAAGCCCGTTTACGTTCCTCCTCCTCCGCCCTCGTCCGAAGAGCAGGCGAAGCTGCTGGACGAAGTGCGGGACTACGCGGTCAACTACACCAAACGGCTCCCCGACTTCATCTGCCTGGAGCAGACTCGCCGCTATGTCGACACTACCGGCCGGGAATCGTGGCGGATGCAGGACATCATTACCGCGCGCCTTTCTTATTTCAACCAGAAAGAAGATTACAAGTTGGTCTCCCGAAACGATAAGGTGATCACCGATGTAGCCTACGCCTCGGTGGGCGGGGCCTTATCGATGGGCGATTTCGGCACCGGCATGCGGGACATCTTCGACCCTAGAAGCCATGCCGGCTTCGCGTGGGAAAGATGGGCGAAACTGCGCGGCCGCCGCACGCACGTTTTTTCCTACCGTATACCGCTGGAGTTCAGCCAATATACCATCGAGTATCAGGGCGAGAGCAAAGACGATGTGCGCCGAATCACGGTGGGCTATCATGGATCGGTCTTCGTTGACAAGGAATACAACACCATAGTGCGCATCACCCAGGAGGCCGACAACATCCCGCCCACGTTTCCCGTCCAGGAGGCCAAGGAAACGCTGGACTACGACTTCACTAAAATCGGCGATAGCGAATTCTTCCTGCCGCTGATTGCCACTGTGCGTATGCACTCCGGCAGGGAATGGTCGAAGAACGAGAAGGAATTCCGGCTTTACCGCAAGTTCTCTGCCGACTCTTTGATCAAGTTCGACGACAAGGATATGCCGCCGCTGCCCGACGATAAGACCAAGGAACAGCCGCCGCAATCGCAGCCGCCGAAGTAATCTATGAGCTTTCGCCGCATCGCTGCAGTCTATGTGATGTGCTTGAGCGTTTGGGCTGCTTCCGACTCCACGGTTCAGCAGGTCAAGCAGGTCGTCGAATCCGCCGTTCGACTCAAGAACCGCGACCAGGAAGTCGCCGAAACCTTGCGCAAAATGAAGCTCTCCGAACGTCTGGACCTGGAGACCGTGGAAGCGCTGCGCAGCCCGGGAGGCACTGCCGAAACTGAATCGTAAGGCTAACGAGGGCCCGCCGGGTTTTGACACGGAGAGGCCTAACTGATGGGGTTTGCCACGGTCGAAGGGTTTTGGGGTCGATTCGGGCAGGCCGGACGGAGCCCTATGCCTTCATGTAAAGCATGAAAGGATGCAAGCATGCATTCGCTGATGGCCGGCTCACGTTCTGCGGCGGCAATCTGTACACTGGCGCGAAACTCATGGATCGCCCGCCCCACTGGGTGGTTGGCGACGTTGACAACTCGCCCCAAAAGCAAATTACGATGGGCTCATGACTACGGAAGATCAACTTGAAACGCGCCCCTTGGGCGGCACCGGGCTGAAGGTATTCCCCATGGCGCTGGGCTGCATGGGGATGTCCGGCGTGTATGGCGCGGCCGACGATAACGAAAGCATCGCCACCATTCATGCGGCCCTGGATGCAGGGGTGACGCTGCTCGATACCGGCGATTTTTATGGCGCGGGTCACAATGAGATGCTCATCGGACGAGCGTTGCGGGACCGCCGCCACGAGGCGCTGCTGTCGGTAAAATTCGGAGCGCTACGATCTCCGGACGGCGGCTGGGGCGGAGTGGACGCGCGCCCGGCGGCGGTAAAGAACTTCGCCGCATATAGCCTGAAACGGCTGGGCGTGGACCACATCGACATATACCGTCCGGCGAGGCTGGACGCCACTGTTCCGATCGAGGAAACCATGGGCGCGATCGGCGATCTTATCCGGGGCGGCTACGTGCGATACGCCGGCCTCTCGGAGGTGGGACCGGACACCATCCGGAGGGCGCATTCCGTCCTGCCGATCTGCGATCTACAGATTGAATACGCCATGATCAGCCGCGGGCCCGAAGCGAGGATCTTTCCCGTGCTGGAAGAACTGGGCATCGGGGTGACCGCGTATGGAGTGCTTTCGCGGGGCCTGCTAAGCGGGTCCAAACCGGCCGGAAGGGGAGACTTTCGCGCACACCTCCCACGGTTCAGCGGCGAGAATTCCAGACAGAACGAGAAGGTGGTCGACGAGTTGCAGCAGATTGCCGCGCAGCAGGGTCTGACTCCGGCCCAACTGGCCATCGCCTGGGTGCTGGCCAAGGGGCAGCGGATTATTCCGGTGATCGGCGCACGGACGCGGCGGCAGCTTTCCGAATCGCTGGCGGCATTGCGTGTGAAGCTTTCGAGCGCCGATGTGGCGCGCATGGAGGAGAGGATAGCGCAGTCGGCTATTGCGGGAACACGGTATGACGAGGGCCAGATGCGGATGCTGGATAGCGAGCGGGGGTAGCTATAGCTTGATAGCTAAGCCCAGGGCCTCGGCGATTTGTTCCTCCGAGATCCTCCCGTAACCCAATGCGATTCCGGCTGATGGCGCCGGTTGAGTCGAGAAGCGGCTGAGAGGCGTGAGCGCAACGCCATGCAGCAGGGCGCGCTTGAGGAGCGGCTTGAGCCGGGATTCGTCTCTTAGGATACAGGCGATGTGCAGGCCGGCGACGGACGGGACGATCCGCCCGTAAATCTCAGGCGAGGCCCTCAGCAGGTCGAGCAACCTGGCGCGCCGCCGGGCGTAGATCTTCGACATGCGGCGCACGTGACGGGCGAGGTGGCCTTCCATAATGAAGCGGGCGAGCGCAGCTTGGGTGACGAGGGGTTCATGCGAGTCCGTCAAACTTCGCGCTGCCGACAATGCCGGAACCAGGGATTTTGGGGCGACGATAAACCCCACGCGAATGCCAGGGTGCAGCACCTTCGAGAACGTGCCCACGTAAACGACCAAGCCGCGCTTATCGAGACTCTGCAGGGCTTCGAGCGGACGCGGATCGAATCGGAATTCGCTGTCGTAGTCGTCCTCCAGGATGCACGCCCGGCGATGGGCCGTCCACTGCAACAGCTCGAGCTTCCGGCGCAGCGACATGGGCATGCCGAGGGGAAATTGATGAGAAGGGGTTACGTAGACCAGCCGGGCGCTGGAAGGCAACCGGGAGACGCAGATCCCTTCGGCATCCACGGAGACGGGCTTAACCTTCACTCCCTGGGTGGTCCATAACTGGCGGACAGGAGGATAGCCGGGCTCCTCGACGGCGGCAACGTCGCCGGGATTCAGGAGCACGCGGGCGATCAGATCGAAGGCCTGCTGCGCGCCGTGCGTAATTACGATGCAGCCTGCATCGCAAACGACACCGCGGGTAAACGCCACGTAGCGCGCGATGGCCTCGCGTAACCTGGGATCCCCTTGGGGGTCTCCGTACCGGGCATCCAGTTCGCGAACGACGCGGCTGCTGCTGGCTATCAGACTGCGCCAGAGCGCAAACGGGAACAGCGAAATATCCGGCATGCCCACCGCGAAGTCGAAGCGCGGGGCGGCAGGTTTCACGAGCGAAGGCGGATCGAGAACATCAGCCCATACCGCGCGCGGCCGGAGCACGGATTCGGCAGCGGACGGGTATCTCTTTGCGGGGACGATCTCGCAGGCGACATACGTTCCCGAACCGGGGCTTCCGGTGACCAGAGATTCGCTGAAGAGCAGCTCGTAGGCGCGCGTTACGGTCTTGCGCGCGACCGCAACCTGGCTGGCGAGGCTGCGCGTGGAAGGGAGGCGCTGCCCGGGGCGCAAGCGACCTCCCAGAATGGCGGCGCGCATTTGCCGGTAGATCTGGCCTGTAAGATCGCGCCGATCCGGCAACGTGATTTGAAAGTCCATACGGGGGTAAGTGGACTACCGGAATATGGGAAAAGCGGCTGCTTTCAATATACCAGCCTGCAGTTACCTTGAATGTAGATTGAGAGTAGACCACTGGAGAATTCCATATGCGAACGCGAATTTGCATCAAGACGGGCTGCCTTGCCGTGGCGGTTTTATGTGCGGCGGTGGCCGGGAGCGACAAGTCAACACAATCGCACGAGGTGCAGGCTCACGCTCTACCCCGGTTGGATGGCGCGCACCTCCAGGTGCACCTTGTGGAGGTCACTTACGGACCTGGGGGGCAATCCCCGATTCACAGCCATCCCTGTGCCGTGACGGGCTACGTGATCGAAGGCGCCGTGCGTATGCAAACGGAGGGCGCAGCGGAGGCTGTCTACAAAGCGGGGCAGGGATTTTACGAAGCGCCCAATAGCGTGCACCTGGTTTCGGCTAACGCGAGCGCGAAAAAGCCGGCGAAATTCATTGCATATTTTGTTTGCGATCGGGAGACGCCGCTCACTGTTCCGGCGGCGGAAGGAAAAGGCAAGTAGCGATGCGGGGCATGGAGACTTTGGAACGGCTCGCAGTGCTTTATGCGCGTATCGCGCTGGGCGGCGCTTTTTTGTCCGGCATCGCCTCCCGTTTCGGCCTTTGGGGCAAGAACGCCGGTTACGGAAGCTTCAGCAACTTTGTGCGCTATACGGCGGAAGTCAACGCATTTATGCCGGCGTTCACCATCCCATTCCTGGCGTGGGCGGCGACGATTGCCGAGTTACTGCTCGGCATCGCCCTCGTCGCGGGGCTGTGGCCGCGGTGGACGGCATTAGCCAGCGCCGTGCTGCTGGCCTTATTCGGCGCAGCCATGACCATTTCGCTGGGCGTGAAATCACCGCTGGACTACTCGGTGTTTTCCGCCTCGGCGGCGGCGCTATTGCTTGCGCTTATGCCAAATCCAACAATTAGAGGAAAAAGATGAGAGAAAGAATACGGTTCGCCTGGATTACGGTGGCTGTGCTGGGGACGATGGTATGGGGCTGTGCAGCGGGCCCCGGTGAGCAAGATCAGCTCTTGCAGACGCGGGACGCGGTCTGGCGCGCCTGGTTTGCCAACGATACGCAAGTTCTTGGAAAGCTGGTGCCGAAAGATGCCATTGTTATCAGCGCCGGCGAGGAGAAATGGAAAAACCAGGCCGATGTATTTCGATCCGCCGCGGAGTTTCGGGCCGGGGGCGGCAAACTGATCCGGCTGGAGTTTCCACGCACGCAGATTCAGCGGTTTGCCGATGTTGCGGTAGTTTACACCGAGTATGTGCTCGAAACGGAAGTGGGCGGCAAGCGGTCGCTCGACTCGGGACGCGCTACGGAGATTTTCGTGTTCCGCCGGGGAGAATGGGTCAATGCTGGTTGGCACACGGATTCGCGAAAGTGACTGTCGCGAGTCGCGCGTTGGCGCGGCCTGAGAGGCCGCTGCAGGCTGGGAGCCTGCCCCACTGATTGCCAGGGGGAAAAAATGAACCTATTATGATAATGCCTCGTTTCTTTGAGTGTGAGCCGGCTGAAGACGATAGGCCGGCGGCCGGCACGGGATTCAGCCCGTGTTGGCATCGGGAGGACACGAGGGGGTTATGGCGGCCGCGGCGCTGGCGATGGTTTCGGGCGCTCCGTTCCAAGAAAGAACGGACA
>Ga0302326_10006327_pt1 | contig 26577 bp, 24 predicted proteins | sample Palsa_T0_3_FD_202264 | JGI IMG/M metagenome (GOLD analysis project Ga0302326, IMG submission 202264) | Peat permafrost microbial communities from Stordalen Mire near Abisko, Sweden - Palsa_T0_3 | ecosystem: Environmental > Terrestrial > Soil > Palsa > Peat permafrost | place: Sweden: Abisko... | reverse complement strand
GGACGAGGTCCGGTTCCCCTGCCTGGAGTGCGCAGCGCAGATGGAGCGCGTGCCTGAAGTGATCGATGTCTGGTTCGACTCGGGGTCGATGCCGTTCGCCCAGTACCACGCACCGCGCGCCGGAACCGAGCTCTTCGAGCGGCGCTTCCCCGCCGACTTCGTCTGCGAGGCGCTCGACCAGACGCGGGGATGGTTCTACTCACTGCTTGCAATCTCGACCCTGCTGTTCGATCGATCCTCATACCGGAACGTCGTCTGCCTCGGACTGATCCTCGACGAGGACGGGCGCAAGATGTCGAAGTCGGTCGGGAACATCGTCGATCCGTGGACGGTGCTCGATCGTTTCGGCGCCGACGCGCTCAGGTGGTACTTCTTCACCTCCAAGCAACCCTGGGACGGCTACCGATTCTCACTCGAGACGATCGGCGAGGCCGTCAGGCAGTTTCTCCTGCAGCTCTGGAATGTCTATGGGTTCTATGTGCTGTACGCGAACGCCAACGGGATCCCGCCGCAGCCGGCGGCCGCCGAGGGTGGGGGCGTGGGCTCGGTCCTCGACGGGTGGGCCCTGTCCCGCTTGGCCGCCACGGTCGAGATCGTCCGCGATCGGCTCGACGCCTACGACGCGACGGTGGCCGGTCGCTCGATCGCCGCGTTTGTCGACGAACTATCCAACTGGTATGTCCGCCGGTCGCGGCGACGCTTCTGGGAAGGCGATCCGGCCGCGTTCGCGACCCTGCGCGAGTGCTTGATCACCGTCGCCGGGCTGCTCGCGCCGTTCTGCCCGTTCATCGCCGATGAGGTCTACGACAACCTCGACGGCGCGCTCGCGAGCGTCCACCTGTGCGACTTCCCCGAGCCTGGTGAGCGGGACCTCGCGCTCGAGGACGACATGGCGGTCGCCCGCGAGACAGTGCGGCTCGGGCTGGCGGCGCGCGGTCAGGCGAAGCTCAAGGTCCGCCAGCCCCTCCGGGCCGCTGTCGTCGTCGCGACCGGGCGCGAGCGAGCGGCGATCGAGCGACTCGACGAGCTGGTGCGCGATGAGCTGAACGTGCGCGAGCTTCGGTTCGTGTCCGAGGCCGACGAGCTCGGGCAGGTCGAGATCAAGCCGAACTACCGCAGCCTGGGCCCGCAGTTCGGACCGCAGATGCCGATCGTGGCAGCCGCCATCGCCGGCCTGGACCCCGCGCACGTCGGCGCCTCGATGCGCGAGGGGCGCACGGTGGTGATCACGGTCGGCGGGCAGGATCACGAGCTCGACGCCGAGGACCTGCTCGTCACGATGAAGCCGCTCGAGGGCTACCAGATCGAGCGCGAAGGCTCGCACGCGGTCGCACTCGAGGTGGCGATCGACGACGACCTGCGCACCGAGGGATGGGCTCGAGAGATCGTCCACGCCGTCCAAGCGGCGCGGCGCGACGCCGGACTCGAGGTCTCCGACCGGATCGTCCTGACCCTCGACGGAGACCCCGCATTGCTCGACGCAGCCCGCGCGTACGAGGCGCACGTCGCCGCCGAGACGCTCGCGATGGAGTTGAGCTACGCAACGCTCGACGGGGTCGAGGCTGCTCTGATCGACGCGCGCGAGCTGAGGGTCCGCGCGGAGCGGGCGTAAGGCGGGGCGGGTCTGCGTTTGCCGGAGCACCGCCCGGCGAGCCGAACGTCACGGGTCTGTCGCAAAGACTGCCCAGGGCGCTAGGCCATGGGAGGGGGTGTACTTAAACGTCGCTGGGCTTCGCTTAAGTACACCCCCTCCCGCCGACGCGCCGGCGAGTGTGACACCGGGGTGACGGGGGTCACAGGTTCCGCCCGTCGGACCTGCCGGGCCGTCCATGCAGCGTGCCACCCCGCCGGCTGGGTGCGAGAGGGGACCTATCCGGCGCGGGGCCTGGCCCTACGCCAGCGCGGGCTCGAGCTGTTCCTCGAGCTTGGCCTTCGGGTATGCGCCGATCACCTTGGCGGCGACCGTCCCGTGACGGAAGAGGAGCAGCGTCGGAATCGAGAGCACGTCGTATGCGACCGCCGTGTCCTGGTTCTCGTCGATGTTCAGCTTGACCACCTTCATCTCTTCACCGCGCTCTTTGGCGATCTCCTCGACCACCGGGGCAACCCGGCGGCACGGGCCGCACCACGGCGCCCAGAAGTCGACCAGCACCGGAACGTCCCATTCGAGGACTTCGGCCTGAAAGTTGTTGTCGGTGACTTCTGTGACGGTGCCGGCCATGTGGGCTCCTTGGAGATCGTTCGTTACTTCAGAAAGTATAGCGGAGGATAGGGCTGGCGCATTAGGTCGGAGCGACTTTGTCTGCGCGGTCGGGCGTGCGGCGATGGGGGTGATGCGCGTTGCGCCGCACATATCGGCTTAACGCGCATCACCCCCGTTGCGGGCGCGACGGCGATCCGCGGACGACGGGCGGACGGGGACGTCCGCACCTGACACCATTGCTACAGAACCCCCCCCCCGACGACGGCCGAGCCCACCCCCCACACCAGCCAGGCCCGCCCGCCTCGAAGCCAACGCCATGTCCGAGCCCACGAACACCGAAATCGCCAAAGCCCTCGACGAGCTGGGCGACCTGTATGAGCTCGACGGGGCGATCGTGCATCGCGTGGTCGCGTATCGGACCGCGGCCAAGGCGATCCGGGACGCTCCGGTCTCGGTCACGGCGTTGGCGCGCCAAGGCCGGGCGGTGGAGCTGCCCGGGATCGGGCGGACGATCCAGGAGAAGGTGCTCGCGCTCGCCGACCAGGGCGAGATCCCGGCCGCGCTGAAGCTGCGCGCGAAGTTCCCGCCGGGGCTGCTCGAGGTCACCCGCCTCCCCGGCCTCGGGCCAAAGCGCGCCCGGCGGCTGTTCGAGGAGCTCGGGATCGACTCGCTCGACGCGCTCCGAGCCGCCGCCGAGGAGCACCGGATCCGCGAACTGAAAGGGTTCGGCCCGCGCGCGGAGGAGACGCTGCTCGCGGCTGCGAACGCCGCCGGCGCCGGGGCCCCTCGCGAGCGCGTGGTGCTGAGTCGTGCGCTGACGGTCGGCGAGCAACTGGTGGCGGCGCTGAGAGAGCATCCGGCGGCCGACAGGGTAGAGTTCGCGGGCTCTGCCCGGCGCATGACCGACAGCGTCAAGGATCTCGATCTGATCGCGACGGCCCACGACCCGGGCGCGCTGGCCCGCGCGGTCGCCGAGCACGAGCTGATCGAGTCGGCGGGCACGGCGGGCGAAGCGGGCGTCCGCGCCCGCACCCACACCGGCGTCCAGGTCGACCTGCGGATCGTGGCACCCGATCAGTTCGGCAATCTGCTTCAGCACTTCACCGGCTCCAAGGAGCACAACGTCGCGCTACGCGACGCGGCAGTGCGAAGGGGACTGCACGTATCCGAGTACGGAGTGCTCGACGACGCGACCGGTGAGACACACCGCTGCGCGACCGAGGCGGAGGTCTACGCCCTCCTCGGCCTCGCGTACATCGAGCCCGAGCTGCGTGAGAATCGCGGCGAGCTCGAGGCCGCGGCCGCGGGCGCGCTCCCCGAGCTGATCGAGATCGGAGACGTTCGCGGCGACCTCCACTGCCACACGACCGCCTCCGACGGCACCGCCTCGATCGAGGAGATGGCGCTGGCGGCACGCGAACGGGGGTACGACTACCTCGCGATCACCGACCACTCCGCGAGCTTCGGGTTCGGCAACCACGTCTCGCCCGACCGACTGCGAGAGCACGTCGAACGGATCCGCTCCACGTCGGTCGACGGGATCGAGCTGCTCGCGGGGAGCGAGGTCAACATCCTCCCCGATGGCTCGCTCGACTACGACGACGACCTCCTGGCCGAGCTCGACTGGGTGGTCGCCAGCGTGCACTCGTCCTTCCAGATGGCCGCCGCAGCGATGACCGAACGGATCGTGCACGCGATCGAGCATCCGCTGGTCGACGTGATCGGCCACCCCACGGGGCGCAAGATCGTGCGCCGCCCGCCGTACGCGCTCGACGTCGAGCGCGTGCTCGAAGCGGCGGCGCGGACGGGCACGATGCTCGAGATCAACTCCGCCCCGGACCGCCGCGACCTGAACGAGGTCCACGCCCGCGCGGCGGCGCAGGCGGGCATCCCGATCGTGATCAACACCGACTCCCACCGGGTCGGAGGTTTCGAAGTCATCCGCTACGGCATCGCAACCGCCAGGCGGGCGTGGCTGACCGCAGCGGAGGTCGCCAACACGAGGCCATGGGCCGAGCTCTCGTCGATGCGCAAGCGCGGCGCCGGCGCGTGGCGCGGCGATCGCTGACCTACCCGGGCGCCGAGGCGCGCTGCCCGCCCGCCCGGACGCGCCGCCCCGGCCATCCGCCGCCGCGCTGGATCATCACGAACCACGCGAGTCCCGCGAGGCACAGCAGCGTGGCCACGTAGAAGTTCAGCCGCAGTCCGAGGTAGCGGTGCGAAGGATCGATCCGGATCGACTCCTCGAAGATCCGGAAGCCCGAGTAGCCGGCGATGTAGAGGGCGAACAGGCCCGGGTGACGGATCTTGCGGTGGTTGCCGAGCCAGATCAGTAAGCCGGCGAGGGCGAGGTCGAAGATCAGCTCGTAGAGGAATGTCGGGTTGAAGGTCGCGAACTGGGTGTAGCCCGCGGGACGGTGGGCGAATGAGATCTCAAGCCCCCACGGGAGCGTGGTCGGCTTCCCGAACAGCTCCTGATTGAAGTAATTGCCGATTCGGCCGATCGCCTGCGCGACGAGGATCCCGGGAACGGCGGCGTCCATGAAGCGGGCGATGTCGGCGCCGCGCCGGCGCAGCACCCAGATGCCGCCGAGCGATCCGAGCGCAATGCCGCCCCAGATTCCAAGCCCGCCCTCCCAGATCGCGAACGGCCCCCACCAGTGCTTGGGCATCAGGCTGAAGCTGGTGATGTCGAAGTACAACCGGCCGCCGATGAGGCCCGCAGGGAACCCCCACATCGCCACCTCGTAGACGAGGTCGCGCGACCCGCCTTGCGCCTCCCAGCGGCGGCGACAGATCAGGATCGCGGCGGTGACGCCGACCACGTACGCCAATCCGTAGGCGTGGAGGAAGAGCGGACCGAGGCGGATCCCGTTGGCCGAGGGGCTGGGAATGAACGCGAGCAAGGGACTCATCGTTGCATGAGCCGGGGCAGCACGTCGCGGGCGATCGTGCGGTCGATCCAGGCGTGCCGGAACGGCGCCAGCAGGGCGGCCGCGCGTTCGGGATAGCCGGCCACGGGGTCGTCCAGCGCCGTCCGTATCGCCCCCGCGAGATCGTCCGTCACGAGCCGGGGGTCGAGCGCGCGCGCCACTTCGAGCGCCGGGTACGCGCCGGGGGACGGCGTCGTCACGAGCGTGCACCCGTCGGCCAGCGCCTCGAGCGCGGCGATCCCGTAGTCCTCTCGCCGCGGGGCGGTCACGAACAGGCGCGCGCGGCGGACTAGCGCGCGGTACTCGGCACGGGCGAGCATGCCCGCCACTTCGATGCCGTCGCTGGGGGCGAGCGTGTCGGTGCCGGCGACGACTAGCGTCTCGCCCTCACGCCGCGCCCGCGACCATGCCGACAGGATCACGTCGAGCCGCCGTTTGACGGGATCGCCCGCATATGCGACCGCGGCCAGATCCCGCGCCGGTCCGGTGAGCAGCGGTCCGGACGGCTCGACCGGGATCGGCACCACGACAGGGTCGGGGCAGTGATCGCGCAAGGGCCCGAGCGCGCCGGCGCTCATCGGCATCACCAGGCGCGACTGCCTGAGACGGCGCATCTCCACCGAGCGCTGCCAGACACCGTGACGGCCGGGACGGTTCTCCCGCGCCGTGGCGTCGAGCCAGATCGCGCCTTCGCCCGGCCACAGCAGGGCAGCCGTGATCGAGCAGTAGATGATCGCGCTCGGCTGATGCGCCGCGATCCCCGAGATCGCCGCCCGCCGCGACGAGAGCGCCTCGAGCAGGTCGGTGAGCGCGAACGTCCGCACGGCCGGAACCGGCCCGGCGAAGACCAGCGACACGCTCGCGCCGGCCCGCGCGAGAGCAGCGGCGAGCTCGCGCGCGGAGGCTCTCCAGCCCGTAGTGGTTCCGAGCGAGACCACGAGAACGTCGGCGCGGCCGCCCCGTCCGAGCGGGGCCGCGCTAGGGGCGTGGACTGGCGGGATGAGAGCGCCGGCTCGCGCCATTCCATTCGGCCAGGTTCGAGCGGAAGCCGGGCGTGCGGACGAGCCGGATCGGTTTCACCAGCGATGTCGGCTCGACGTAGAAGCGCACGCCGTCGCGTTCCTCGATCGCCGTCACCGCCGAGGCCTGGCGTCGCCATCCGAGCGCCCAGATGATCGCGAACCCAGCCGCGACCGCGGGGACCTGAGGTACGAGAAAGGCGATCGCGCCCGCGCCCAGCGTCGAGAGCAGGAGCGGCCAGAGGCGGTTCAGCAGGGTCCGGCCCGGGTTGAGCTCGGGCAGCGTCGGCTGCGTTCGCGCGCTCGCGAGCAGGGTGGCGATCGGGGCCGAGGTGTTCGCACGGCGCCCGAGCCAGCCGCCGATCGTCGCTGCGATCAACCACCAGCCGCCGGCGACCGGAACGAGCAGGTTCTCGGATGTCCCAGCCCCGCCGGCGACGGTTACCGCGGCCAGCGCGGTGGCGGCGCCGGCACTGAGCAGAACGGTGGTCCTCAGGAAGTCGGTGAAGCGCACGTGGTCAGTGTGCCATCGGACGGCACGCTAGTCAGCGATCAGCATCGCCAGCAGCTCCAGGACGCCGCCTGTGCCCGCGACCGTGACGTCGGCCTCCTCGGCGATCTCGGACGGCCCCTCCTCGGAGAGCACCCCGACCCGCACGACATGCTCGATCTGACCCTCCTGCGCGAGCTGGTCGAGCGCGCGGAACGCGTCCACGTCGGTCGTATCGTCGCCGACGTAGAGCGCGGCGTTCAGCGTCGCCCCGTCGATGAAGGCGATCACGCCGGCGCCCTTGTCGATCCGAACGGGAGGGCGAACCTCGAGCACCTTGCGTCCCCAATGGGTTCGCAGCCCCGCCTTCTCCGCGCGCTGGGCGATCGCGTCGATCGCGGCGCGCGCGACTTGCTCGTCGGGGGCCCCACGCCAATGGAATCCGACGATCGGGCCTTTGTCCTCGAGGCGCACCCGGCTCCTGCGCAGATCGGGCGTGTCAACCTCGCGGCCGAAGTCCTGGATTCGCCGAGCCCAGTCCTCGACCACCGGATCGAGCACCGGCTCGGTCCAGCCGGCGCGCAGCAGCTCGGCTCCGTGGGAGCCGATGTAGGAGATCGTCCCGACCGAGACCATCGCCCGGGACTCGGACGCGCGGCGGCCGCTCACGCACGCGACCATGCCGTAACGCCGCGCGATCGCGATCAGCAGGTGCCGCGTGCCCTCGGGCACGTTGGCATCACCGGCGTGCTCGACGATCGGGGCGAGGGTGCCGTCGATGTCGAGCAGGATCGCCGCGCTTGCGGGGTCAGCACGGAAGGGTGCTAGCGCCTGGGGCAGGAGCGCAGACGGCACGGCTCTAGTATGCCTGCTCATGGCATCGGGCCGTACGCTGAAGCTCGCCGCGACGGGCACGGCGGCCGGCCTCTTCAGCGGGCTGTTCGGTGCCGGCGGGGGGGTAGTGATCGTGCCACTGCTGGTGCTGTGGCTCGGCTACGACGAGCGCCGCGCGACGGGTACCTCGCTCGCCGCCATCGTCGTGATCGCGTTGTTTGCCACGGTGGCGCAGGGCACCTACGGCAACGTTGACTACGGGAAGGGGCTGCTGGTCGGTATCCCCGCGGTTGCCGGGGCGTTGCTCGGCACCTGGATCCAGCAGCGCGTCCGCACCGAGACGATCGGCCTGCTGTTCGCGTTGCTGCTCGTCGCGGTGTCGGCGGATCTCGTGCTGCGATGATCCTCGCGGTCGTGCTGGGGGCCACCGCCGGCGTGGTCAGCGGGCTGCTCGGTGTAGGCGGCGGGATCCTGTTCGTGCCGGCGCTGACGCTCGTTCTCGGGCTCTCCCAGGTCCGCGCCGAGGCCACCTCGCTGCTCGCGATCGTTCCCGTCGCCCTGGCCGGCGCCTGGCGCCAGAATCGCTACGGCAACGTCGACCCGCACGACGGCGCGATCATCGGAGGGCTGTCGGCGGCCGGGGTGCTGGCCGGCGTGGCGCTAGCCAACGTCGTGCCGCAGCGCGCCCTCCAGCTCGCCTTCGCCGCGCTCATGCTCGTGGTCGCGACACGGCTCCTGCGCCGGTTCTTCAGGGCGCGCAGCGCCGCGCCTGATGCGTGACTGGGAGGCTTTAGCGAAACGCTTAGTGGCGACCAGTCCTCAGGACACCCCGGCGAGGCCATGATCGATCGCGCCCTTGACGCTCGCCTCGAGCGCGTTCAGGCGGTAGAGCGCGAGCGCCTCCACCGATCCGAAGCGCCGCCCCGGCGCGGCCTCGGGGCCGTGATGGCAGAGCACGCAGTGGAGCAGCGCCAGCCGGCGCTCATCGTCGAGCGCCGCAGAGCGTTCTGAGAGCAGGCGCTGGCCGATCGCCACGTGACCCAGCAGGCGCCCCTCGTCGGTCAGCCCGAACTCGGCGCCGTAGGTGAACTCACGCGTCTTGCCGAGGTCGTGGACGAGCGCCGCGGTCAGCAGCAGGTCGGAGCTCAGCCGGGGGTGGACCTGGCAGAGCTCGTGGGCCAGCGTCGCGACCCCCACCGTGTGCTCCAGCAGGCCGCCGAGGTAGGCGTGATGGCCCGTCTTCGTGCATGGCGCTCGGCGCCACTCCTCGCGCAACGAGGCGTCGCCGAGAAGGCCTTCGAGCAGCGAGCGAAAGCGCGGGTCGTGGACCTCCCCGGCCAGGTGCTCGAGGAAGCCGTCGAGCTCGTCGAGGTCACGATAGGCGCGCGGGAGGAACGCCACCGGGTCGGCGGCGTCCGCCGTCGCACGGGCGACGCTCGCGAGCTCGAGCACCAGCTCGTCCCGGAAGCGCTCGACGCGACCCGTGACCCGGACGAGGTCGCCGCGGTCGAAGCCGCCGGCAAGCGCGTCGGCATCACGAAACGCCCGCGCCGGCAGCGTCCCGGTGTTATCGCGCAGCTCGAGCGCCAGATAAGGGGAGCCGCTCCGTGTCAGCAGCCGATCCTTCCGCGTGCAGGCGAACACGGCGCTGATGTCCTGTCCGGGGCGGAGCGCGCTGACGCTGGTCGTTTCCGATCTCACTCTCACCATCATGTACGGTGGACCGGATGCAGCCGTTGCAATGGGACCATCGTCCGGACGGTCTCCGCGCCCCCGCTCTAGTGTGCGCGTTCACCGGCTGGAACGACGCCGCCGACGCCGCGTCGACGGCGCTCAGCTTCGTTGGCAAGGCGCTCTCAGCGCAGCTATTCGCGACGATCGACCCGGAGGAGTTCTACGACTTCCAGGCCACGCGCCCGCGGATCAAGCTGATCGAAGGCCAGACGCGGGAGATCGTCTGGCCCGCGGTCGAGCTCTACGAGGCGCGCGTGCCCCGCGCTCCGCGCGACCTGATCCTGCTCGCCGGCGCCGAGCCCTCGTTCCGGTGGCGCACGTTCAGCAAACTGGTGGTCGACCTGGCCGAGGTGCTCGGAACCCAGCTCGTGGTCACCCTCGGCGCGCTGCTGGCCGACGTGCCGCACACGCGAGCGGTGTCGATCACGGGACTTGCGTCAGACCCGGCACTGGTCGCGCGGCTCGGGCTCGAGACCTCCTCCTACGAGGGGCCGACGGGGATCACCGGGGTTCTGCACACCGCCTGCCAGCAGGCCGGCATCCCGTCCGCGAGCCTGTGGGCCGCGGTGCCGCACTACGTCGCCGCCGCGCCCAATCCGAAGGCCGCGCTGGCGCTGGTCCGCAGACTCGAGGGACTCGTCGGAGTCGTAATCGACGGATCCGAGCTCGAGGTTGCCGCCGCGGACTATGAGCGCCAGGTCAACATTGCCGTCCAAGGCGACCCCGAGGTGCAGGCGTTCGTCGAGCAGCTCGAGCAGGCCGCCGGCCTGGGCCCGACCGGCGAAACAGGATCGCTCCCGTCCGGCGACACGATCGCCAAGGACCTGCAGCGCTTCCTGCGCCAGCGCGGGCCCGAGGGCGAACCGCCCCCCGCGTAGGCAGCACTACCGCTCGGCCGCCGGGCAGACGAGCCGGTAATCGCACATCGAGCACGCCCCGAGCGAGGGCGTCGGCTCGAAGCCCTGCGAGAGGATCCCGCCGGCGACCTCGTTGGTCACCTCGATGATCCAGTCACGGTCGCCCTCGCCACGAGCGAGGGCAACCTTCTGATCGTCGAGCAGGTAGTAGTAGGCCTGCCTGGAGGCGTCGAGCCGCCACGCCTCGGCGGCGCCAAGCGCATACAACGAGAGCTGGACGTCCTCGTCCAGCTGCGCCGGGCTCTTGGGACGACCGGTCTTGTAGTCGATCAGCTCGTAGTCGCCACCCGGCAGCCGGTCGACACGGTCGACGCGGCCGCGCAGCAGGTGCGGTCCGACCTTGAACGCGAACGACTTCTCGAACCAGATCGGCTCGGACTCCTCGGACTGGAAGCGCTCGTAATAGCGCACGAGTGCGGCGGCCGCCTTACCGTGGAGCTGGCGCTCCTGCTCGGAGGCGCCGAAGCCACCCCGGCGCCACCCGGCGTCGAGCAGCCCGAGCAGCTCCGGACGGGACCCGTCGGCCTGCCCGGCGTGGAAGCGCTCGAGCACCTGGTGCACGAGGATCCCGAAGCGCTGATGAATTGTCGGCTCCTGCGGGATCCGGAACACGCGGGCGAACTTGTATTTGAGCGGGCACGTTCTGTACGTGTCGATGTCCGAGGCCGACAGCACCAGCCCATCTCCTCGCTTGGGCAGAAACGGCTCGAGCGAGGGCTCTTCCCGCGCGACGGTGGCCTGCGCCCGGCGCCGGTCGTCGCGCTCGGCGTCGAGCAGGTAGTCGTCTAGCGGGGAGGAGCTGAAGATCTCCCGCTGCTCGGAGGTCACCGCCTGGACGATGCGAGCGTTGACGTCCCGGATCGCCTCGGCGACCCCCTGGCCCTCGGGGCGGGCGATCAGCGCCGAGCACTTCAGTAGCTCGAGGTAGCGAACGACCGCGTGCGAGATATCGAGATCGGTGTCGAAGCGCAATTCGCCGAGCCTGCCGCCGGTCCGCGCGACGCCCTCGAGCAGGCTGTCTCGCAGCATCCGGTATGTGGAGTGGAGCGTTTCGGCCGGGCCGAAGAGCTCCTCCTCGCGCCCCTCCCACTCCCCGCCGAGCGCGACGCGCGCCTGCTCGGCGACCGGAGCGGGCGCGAGCGCCGCTCCGCGCTCGCTGGACCCGGGATGTGAGAGCACAAGGCGAGTTCGGGCGCGGGTCATCGCGACGTACAGGAGCTGGCGCAGCGATCGATCGCGACCGGCGGGCGTGTCGGGCGGTATCGGCTCGCGGAGCAGCGCCTCGGGGATCGACTCCGGCGCCAGCGGCGCGACGCCTGCGTGCAGTCCGAGCACATAGACATGGTCGGCCTCGATCCCCGCGGCGGCCTGGAGCCTCATCACCTGCACCTCCCGCGGCGAGACGAGGTCGGGTTGCTCCTCCTCGGGCAGCGCCGCATCCGCGACCGCCGCGATCGAGCGCGCGAACTCGCGCGGCGTGGCCTGCGGCGCGCGCCCCACGTACGCCGTGGCCAGCTCGCCGAACCGGGCAAGCGCCCGCAGCCGTTGCACGACGTCGGCCTGGGCGGCGAACAGCTGCTGGCGGCGCAGCCCGAGCCGCTCGATCAGCCGGTGGACATAGAGGTCCGGGCTGGTCGTGTCGAGCTCGGCCATCGCCGAGCGGTAGAGCTTCAGGAACACGCGAATCCGCTCACGCGCCTCCGGCGGCACCTGGGGAGACTCGGTGGCCGCCGCGAGCGCACCCACCATGTCGAGCTTGCGTCGGCGGGCGATCGTGGTGCAGCGGGCGATGTCGACCGAGCGCAACTCGATCGGCGGCCGCGCCACCGCGCGCACGACCGCCGCCGCGTCGACCGGATCGGCCAGCAGCCGCAGCCAGGCGAGCAGGTCGCGCACCTCCGCTCGGTGGAAGAAAGCCGCCTCCCCCACCAGGCGGTGCGGAACTGCCCGCTCCTCGAGCGCGACGGCCACGGCCTGGCCCTCGTGGGCGATCGCCGGGACGAGGACCGCGATCCGGCCGGGTTCGACGCCCTCGCGGGCGATCAGCCGCTCGACGTCGGCGGCCACCGACTGCGCCTGGGCGCGTTCGTTCGCGCAGCGCCAGAACACGACCTCACCCCCTCGAGCCGCCGCCGGCGGCTCGACACCGGGAAGCGCCGCAAAGCCGGCCAGCAGCACGCGCTCGGGGCAGCGGACGCTCCGCTCGAGGTTGATGATCCGAGCGCCCGCGCTCAGGTCCTCGAGTCGGACGGCGCCCGCGCCTCGGAACCGGCGCACCGCCGCGTGTGGGTCCCCGACCGCCGTCAGACCCCCACCCGCGACCGCACGAACGAGGCTCGCCGGGGCGAGGTCGAGCTCGTGCGCGTCGTCGACGAGCACGTGCTCGAAGCGACCACTGACCTCGGCTCGCTCGCGCGCGAGCCGGAGCGCCTCGCGGATCAGGTCGCCGGCGTCGCGCGCGCCCGCCTCGCTCAGCATTCGCTCGTGGGCGCGGTAGACCTCGGCGAACTCGCGCTCGAGCGCCGCGCCCTCGCCGTCGCCGAGGCCGGCGGCCCAGGCCGCGTAGTCCTCGGCCTCGATCAGCTCCGCCTTGAGCCTGTCGATCCGGCGCACGAAGCCACCGAGCAGCGCGCTCGGGCTGCCGCCGAAGTCGTGGCGGCGGAGCGGCAGGTCGTCGATCCGCTCGAGCAGGATCGCGAGACGATCGGCGGCGCCGACGACGGCCGCGAACGGATCGAAGCCGGCGTCGTCCAGCAGTCGCGCTGCGAGATCCCCGGCAGTGCCGAGGATCAGCTCCTCGTAGGCACGTTCGAGGCGGTCGACGAGCCGCGCCCGCATCGCGTCCGCGGCGGCCGAGGACGGCGCCAGAAAGAGGATCCGCTCGGGCGCCACGCCCTGCTCGACGAGCCAGGCGAACCGCGCTTCGAGGACGTGCGTCTTCCCGCTTCCCGCCGGCCCGCACACGACCAACGGGCCGTCCCGATGCGTGGCCGCTTCGAGCTGGGCAGGGAGCAGTCCGTCGAGCGCCGCGCTCACTCTGACAGCATAGGCACGTGAACACCGTTTCCGGGTCCGCGCTGGACGCCGATTGGCTAGGGGTCTGCCGGCGCGCCGTCGGCGGACTCGAGCGGATGCTCGCCGCCACTCCGAGCACGATCGAACGGGCGGCGGAGACCGGGCGACGTGGCTGCGGTGGCGACCGCACGCTGGTGATCGACGCGTCCGCGGAGAGCGTCGTGTTCGCGGAGCTCGACGGGCTGAGCGCTGCCGGGCACCGCTTCCATGCGATCTCCGAGGAGCGCGGCGAGGTCGACTACGGCGACGCTGGTGTACGCGTGATCGTCGACCCGATCGACGGCTCGCTGAATGCCAAGCGCGGAATCCCTCACCACGCGCTGTCGATCGCGGTAGCCGATGGTGACACGATGGCCGATGTGGCATTCGCGTTCGTGTACGACTTCGGGCCCGGCGAGGAATGGCGGGCGACGCGCGGCGAAGGCGCGTGGTGCAACGGCGTGCCGCTCGACCGCGAGGCGAGCGAGCGGCGCGGGCGTGACGGCCGCCTCGAGGTGCTGGGGATCGAGTCTGCGGATCCGCGCTGGGTGGCGGAGTCGATCGAGGGGCTGGTGGGGACGGCCTACCGCCTGCGCGCGCTCGGCACGATCGCGTCGTCGCTGTGCCAGGTCGCCGCCGCGCGCTTCGATGCGATGCTGACACTGCGCAACGGCCGCGGCGTGGACTCGGCGGCGGGTCAGCTGATCGTCCGCGAGGGCGGCGGCTACGTGAGCTTTCCGGGCTTCGCCGACCCGCTCGGCGCACCGCTCGACACGACTCCGAGCGCACCGGTGATCGCGGCGAGGTCGCTCGACACGCTGCGTGAACTCGAGCGCGTGCCGACGTGATCGACTGGATCCTCGCCGAGCGCCTCGCCGGGTACGTGGCCGGAACCGGCGACGCGCGTGAGCCGAGCACCGACCTGAGCGTGCTGGCGGCGGAGAGCGAGCGCCGGGTCACGGCCTACACCGGCCTGACGCCGGCCGCTTCCCTGCCCAAGCCCGAGGGCATCTCCCGCCGCGACTGGGTCTCGAGCAACATCAGCTCGATGCGCCTGCTGCTCGACCCCGTTCTCGACCGCGCCGGTGCCGGGCTCGGGCCGCTCCGGCCGGCCGTCAAGATCGCGTTCGGCATCGTGCTCACAACCGAGGTGGGCGTGGTGATCGGCTATTTGGCGCAGCGGGTGCTCGGCCAGTACGACCTCGTGCTGTTCGATGATGCGGCGAACAATCGTCCTCCGCGACTGCTGTTCGTGCTTCCGAACCTGGGCGAGGCGGTCCGTGCATTCGGCGCCGAGGAGCGCGAGTTCATGACCTGGGTGACCCTGCACGAGGTCACCCACGCGGTCCAGTTCTCCGGCGTGCCGTGGCTGCAGGGTCACCTCGCCGGACTTGTGCGCGAGCTCCTTCAGGGCGCCGAGTTGCGAATGGACACCTCGCGTAAGGTCCACTGGCCGGGTCGCGCCGAGCTGAACCGGATCGCGGACGCGCTCCGGCGAGGCGACTTCATCTCCCTCGTTGCGAGCCCAGCCGAGCGGTCGGTGCTGGATCGGGTACAGGCGGTGATGGCGGTGATCGAGGGGCACGCCGAGCACGTGATGGACGCGGTGGCGCCCGACCTGTTGCCGTCACTGCCACGGCTGCGCGAATCACTCAATCGCCGTCGCCGATCGCAGTCGACGCTGTCGCGGATCATTGCCCGCCTGCTGGGACTCGATCTCAAGCTCCGCCAGTACGAGCAGGGCAAGACGTTCTGCGACGCGGTGGTAGAGCAGGGCGGGACGAAGGCGCTCCAGCACGTCTTCAGCTCGCCCGAAGCGCTGCCGACGCTGGCGGAGCTGCGCGATCCGCCGGCGTGGCTGGCGCGCACCGGCAGCGAACGCGACGCTCAGACCTCGTAGACCCGCCTTTCTCCGGCGACGTCGCGCAGCAGTCTGGGATCCGATCGGCGACGGTCGGCTTCACGAACGCTGTAACGGAGGCTTCGGCTCGGGGTACAAACACATGTTCGGGTGATGATCCTCACCCGAACACGGCTTAGAAGTAATATCCTTAGTCCCGACAAGGGAAGCGGAGACAGCGAAGAATGGCTACAAGCACCAATAAGTCAGGTCCCCGAGCGAGCACTGCACGTAAGGCCGGCACGACTAACCGCAAGCCGACCGGCGCGTCCACGGCCTCCACGACGACATCGACCCAGCCCACGACGCGCGTGGACCAGGTTGAGCAACTCGCCGAGCGGGCCGTTCTCGTCCCCCTCGGCGCCGGACTGATCGTGCGCGACAATGTCGTGTCGACCGTCCGCAGCCTGACGACGAAGTACCGCAGTCGCACGAGCGTCGAGCGCGAGCTCAAGCGCTACGAGCGCCGGGGCGTCACGGCACGCAACCGCTTCGAGCGTCAGGTGCGCAGGACCCGGACGCGCTTCGAGCGCGACCTGCGCCAGCGGCGCAAGAGCGTCGAGCGGACGGTCAAGCAGAACCGGCGCCGGCTCGAGCGCGAGGTCCGGACGGTTCGCAAGGACCTCGAGAAGCAGTCGGAGACCCTGACCACGCGCGTCGAGAAGCTCGTCGGCGAGGCTCAGGAGCTGCTCGGCTCGGTTTCGTAGACAGAACAGCTTCCCCCGCCCGGCGATTCGAGGAGAGCGCCGAACCGCGGGAGAGGTTCGCCGGCCCATATCTCGCCGGCGAACGTAGCACCCTCTCCTCCCTCAACCGCCGGGGCGTCACGCGAGTGGCGCCCCGTCGGTCCTTAAGACCCTGACAATGATGCGCGGCCGTGGTCACCGCCGTCCCTGAGCCGGATGCCGCGTCTGCGACAATTACATCAATGCCGACCCGCGACCAAGTGATGGAAGCGCTCCGCGCGGTGATCGATCCCGAGCTGCGCCGCGACATCGTCGAGCTGCAGATGGTCCGGTCCGTCGAGATCAACGCTAACGGCGTGATCGACGTGACGGTCTCGCTGACCACCGCCGGGTGTCCGATCCGCAGCCACTTCCAGACCGGCGTGTCTCAGGCGATCCGCGAGCTCGACGGCGTCGAGGGCGTGAACGTGTCGTTCGACGTGCTTTCTGACACCGAGAAGTCGGACCTCGGCCGCCGGCTCGGCCGAGGCACGCTGCCCGAGGGCGCACTGGCGCGGGTACGCAACGTGATCTGCATCGGGTCGGGCAAGGGCGGGGTCGGCAAGTCGAGCATCACCGCCAACCTGGCCGCGGCGCTGGCCGCCGAGGGCAAGCTCGTGGGCGTGCTCGACGCCGACGTGTGGGGCTACTCTCAGCCACGGATGCTCGGCCTGAACGGCGAGCGGCCGCGGGTCAACGAAGAGCGCAAGCTGATCCCCCTGCGAACGCACGAGGGCATCCGGGTGATGTCGATCGGCTTCTTCATCGAGCAGGATGCCGCTGTCGTCTGGCGCGGGCCGATGCTCCACAAGGCGCTCCAGCAGTTCCTCGAGGACGTCGAGTGGGGCGAGCTCGACTACTTGCTGATCGACCTCCCTCCCGGCACGGGCGATGTGTCGATGACACTCGCGCAGCTGCTGCCGCAAGCCGAGTTCGTACTCGTCACGACGCCTCAGCCCGTCGCCCAGAAGGTTGCCCGCCGCGCGGCGGAGATGGCGGCGAAAGTGAAGCTCGAGGTGATCGGCGTGATCGAGAACATGTCCAGCTTCGTGACTCCGGCCGGCCAGCGGTTCGAGATCTTCGGCGCGGGCGGCGGCCAGCTCCTGGCCGATGAGCTCGAGGTCCCGCTGCTCGCCACGGTGCCGCTGACGACGGCGCTCCGCGAGCAGGCCGACGCCGGCGTGCCGCTCGTCTTCTCCGATCCCGATGACCCGGCCGCTCAGGCGATCCGCCACGGCGCGCGCGGGCTGATCGCGCTGTCCCCGATCGAGCTTCCGGTGATGCAGGCCCCGGCACCGGCCGCCGCACCGAAGCCGGTTGGCATGTCGCTCCCGATGGCGTGAAATCCGCTGGCGCGGATTTCATTGGGAGTTCGGTCGAGATTCGGGCGCGGGTGCCGGTCGTGGCGCCGAACTCCCGGGCGGTGGGCGGTGGGCGGTGGGGCTGTAGCTACTTACTTGGGCTCGTAGTACGCCGCGTTGAGCTGGGTGTACTTCTGCCATTCCTCGGGTAGCTGGTCCTCGGCGAAGCAAGCGTCCACCGGACAGGCCTCTACGCACGCGTCGCAATCGATGCATTCCTCCGGATCGATATAGAGCATCTCGACCTTGTCGTAGTCGGGCTCGTCCGGCGTCGGATGGATGCAGTCGACCGGGCAGACCTCCACGCACGAGTTGTCCTTCGTGCCAATGCAGGGCTCGGCGATGACGTAGGCCATAGGTTTCTGACTTCCCTCCTCGGGGTTGACTGAAGCCCGCCTGCTCTGACGGGTCACAGCATTCTAAGGAACTCGTGCCATCCGCCGCCCTCCGTAGCCGGCCGCGGCGTCTCCCGGCTCAGCCGCGGCAGCTAGCCTCCCTCGCCGTGCTTCTGCTCACCGGCGCGACCGGAACCATCGGCCTGCCGCTGTTGCGGCGCCTCACCGCCACCGGCACGCCGGTGCGCTGCCTGGTCCGCGACCCCCGGCGCCTGGGCGCCGAGCGCGTCCGCGTCCAGATCGCACTCGGCGACCTCTCCGACCACCTGTCATTCCGGCACGCGCTGCGCGGCGTCGACACCGTGGTCCACCTCGCCGCGACGATCCGCGACCAGCCAGGCGGGTCGATCGAGGAGCTCAACGGCGTCGCGACGTGGCGGCTCGTCCGGGCGGCCGAGCGCGCCGGCGTGCGGCGGTTCGTGTTCTTCTCCGCGCTCGGAGCCTCGACCCGAAGCCGCGCTCGCCTGATGCGTGCAAAGGCGCTCGCCGAGCGCGCGGTCGTCGAATCGTCGCTCGAGCACATCGTGTTCGCGCCGTCGATCACGTACTCGCCAGGGGACCCGTTCCTGCGGCTACTCGAGCGGATGACACTGCTGCCGGTGGTTCCGATCTCGGGATCGGGAAAGTCTGCGTATCAGCCGATCTGGGCTGAGGACGTGGCCGACTGCGTGATGGCGGCGCTGCCGCGGCACGATGCCCGCGGGGCGCGGCTCGAGCTGGCGGGACCCGAAACGCTCAGTTATCAGGACATCATCGAGACCGCGCTGCGGTCCTTCGGCCGGCGCCGCCCGATCGTCAAGGTGCCCACCGCCGTCACGCGCCGCGTGCTCCAGACCGTCGAGCTGCTGACCGGACCGGCGGCATTCGCGACCTGGGACGAGGCCGAGCTGTTCGAGGTCCCGATGACCTCGCGTCACGGCACCGCGGACGCGGAGCGCCTCGGCGTCGTTCCGAAATCGATGCGTGCCGTGCTGGGGACGGGCTAGGCCCACCGTCCAAGTGGCAGCGTCGACCGGTAGGCTTGAACGGATGACTCCCGAGGCCAGGATCCGGGCCACTCAGATCCTCATTCCTGTTGCTTTAGCTCTTGCCATAGTCGGGGCGGTCATCGGCGAGTGGTTCCTGGTCCTAGGGATGGCGCTATTGATCTCTAGTCAGGCTGCCAACCACCGGGCGAGTCGCCGGAAGCTCACCGGACGCCGGCGGTAGTCGAGCTGAAACTGCCGGCTCGGTCATGGAATGACTACTCGCCAGGAGGCGGCCAGAGTGCTCCTTCGGACGAGCAGGAGCAGTCCGAGCTCCGGCGCCCTGAGCAGCTTCGACTCGTCCTGCTCGAAGATGGGGGGCAGCATAACCGTGGGACCTCAGCATTCCCTCGTCCGAGCAAAAGCCCTTGCTCTTGGAGGCAGCGTACACCGGAGTCTGCGCCAGTCCGGCGCCGCCGGTCGCCATTCGCGGATTACTGACCTAGTAGCCGCACGACGTCGTCGGCGTAGAATGCGATTTGGCCGTGGCTGCGTCGTTCCTCGACGAGGCCAATCTCTGCAAGTCGGCGGAGAGCGTTCATGGCTCCTTGGTGCGACACGCCGTGGAGCGCGACAACTTGGCGCGCACGCAGGATAGGCGAGCCCGCGAACTCTCCGGCCAGTCGCTCGGCTACGCCGGAAAGCCCGGCCGCTCGTACCGTCTGCAGGGCATCTTCCTGCCAGGACAGCAGCTGTTCAATGCGTTGATGAGTCGTCGATGCGGCGGCCCGAACACCTGTGGCGAAGAATCGGATCCAGTCGTCCCATGCTCCCGTGCGACTGAGGGTCAGGAGGCGGTCTTGGTACTCCTCCCGGCGAGCCTCAAACCAGGGGGACACGACGAGGATGGGATGCTGCAGAATCCCCAGCCGCATGAGCTGCAGAATAATTGAAAGACGTCCGATCCGCCCGTTTCCGTCCGAGAAGGGGTGCAACGTTTCGAACTGGTAGTGAGCCAGGCCCGCCTGGACGACCGAGGGGAGCGGCCGGTCAGAAACGTTCACCCACTCCACCCATTGCTCGAATCCGGCTTGCAACTGGTCTCCAAACGGCGCGGGAATAAAGCGTGCATCTTCGATGGGAACGTCTCGCGGGCCTACAAGAACGAGCCGATCGCGGACGCCGCCCGCATCGCTGTACTCGCCCGCTGTCCCTTCGACGAGGAGCTTCTGGAGACCGCCCATGAAGCCGCTGGTCATGGGTCTGTCTACGATCCACGCGAACGCTGTCTCCGCTGCGATAACGTAGTTTAGGATTTCGCGCATCTCGGGCGAGAGGCGTGCTCGAGCTTCGATGTCGGGGTCGAGCACATCGACGAATGGGGCGTAGGTTCCCTCCAGCGCGCTCGTGCTTTGAGCCTCTCGGCGTAGCGCGGGACGTCGGAACAGCGCCGGGGCCGGGACTTGGCGTGCAGCTTGATCGAGCCTTGCCAGCGCTGCTTCGGCTTGGGCCACGATGGTCCACGTCGCGGCAGTGAGTTCTACCGACTCGGGTAGAGGCTCGGCCAGATAGGCGAAGTAGTCGTAGTGCTGACCGGTACGGCCATCGGTCCCGCTGATCGGAACGAGTCGGCCTACGGGCGAGTCTCTCAGGGCTTCTAAGTCCACGATCCAAGTCTAGCTCGTCTAGACTTGGATCCTGTCCCCTATCAGCCAACTAGAGTTGGATCTTGCGAGGCGGAGCCAAGCTAATGGCTCATTCGATTGGAGTCTGTCAAGGCCGGTCGAAAAGTGGACCACCTGCGCCGATTGAAAAGTGTCCCACAACCGCTGCGACTCGATCCGCGGATCAGCCCGCAACTGGTCGCAGATCCACTCCTTGAACGGATCCACCTTCGACACCGCCGGCGACCCCGAACGCGCGTACCTCGGCGGCGTCGAGGCCGCCAACGCCCGACGGACCGTCTTGCGATGCAACCCCGTCCGCCTGCTGATCTCCCGGATCGACAGCCGCTCAACCCGATAAAGCCGCCTGATCTCCGCCCACTGCTCCACGCCGACCACCCGCTCTTCCTCCCGGCTCGATCACGATGATCAACCGAGGGTCAAGACCCGGCCGGACAACACCGACCCCGCGCCAGGTGGGTCACTTTGGACCGGCGCAGGTGGGTCACTATCTATTCACCCGGCGCCCACAGGAGTCCGACGCCGCGCTTCGGTGGTCGCGTCGAACGGGTTGGTCGCCTCTACCGATGGGGAGCTGCCGCTTTGGACGAATTCCGACAGCCTTTGAGCGACGATCGCCTCCGCTAATGAGATTCCGCCGACATGTCGATGATCTTGACGGGGCATTTTCGTGCTGCGCGAAGACAAAAAACTTGAGCTGGCTCGCCTCTCGATAACTTTGCCGCGGATGTTCATGGGGCGGTGGACGGTTCAGAGCGGACAGAAGATCTATCCCGGTCGCTGGAAGGACGCCCAAGTCGAAGCATGGAGACGCGAGCAGCAGGAGCACCCAGTCCGCTTGCGGCGAGACGGCCGTACGACCGGCTTCCCCACCTCGTCCAAACCAGCAGCTGCGGCTGTTCGAGGAACGCGGGCTCCTCGGTCACGCCTGTTGTGGCCAAGCTGGCGGTGTGACCTTTCATGGGCGCGGGTAAACGTCGACCTTGCGCGGGCTCTGCGTAAACGGTCAGCGCCGATCTTCGATCTCCGCTCTTCTTGCGACAAGCTCGTCCAGCCGTTTGCGCAGCTGAGTCATTTCCCGCTTGATTTCCCGCAGCTCCGTCTTCTCTTGCCACCTGCGCACATAGTCGTCGCCGAGCTCCTCGGCGATGTATGCCTCGAGCTGGCTTCTCAGGACGCGGATGTACGGGTTACCGTGGATCGCTCCTTCGCGATATTCGAGCTTTCGAGCGTTGGTGCCCTTGACGATGAATTCCGAGTCGACCCCGTACTCTTTGCGGGCGGTCACGTCGCTCAGAGTCGCTCCCTTGCGGGTCCATTCGCCGTATTCCGCCATGTCTAACCCAATGATCCCCGCTCCGAGGTGGCGTGTCGTTGGACGCAGCCTGCGCCCACTGGACGGGTCCTCATCCGCGCCACGACGGGACCTGCGGGATGATGCCTGAGCCGGCCCGGGGCCGTGTGGCGTCGGTCGCGTGGAATGCGATCGCGGCCCGGCGCTGGTCGGGCGCCGTCGCCGGCCCCAGACGGCGGTCCAGGGGAGGGCCGCTGCTGCTTTCCACATGCAAGGGAGCAGGCCGAGTACGGTCCATGAACGCCAACGGGCGGCTTGTGCTTTTCGCCCGACGAGCGCGGCTGGCGCGCTTCCGGATTCGCGTGATTCCGGCGGGCGGGGAAGGGCGGCTGATTGGTTGGACCGCGCCTGCGCTTCCGACGCAGCACGCCCACCCCAGAACCGCAGCGCGGCCCGGCCGGACCGCCTCCCCCGATCGCGTGCAACCGACGGCGCCGACCGGTCTGCTGGCGCCAGGCTCGCCGGTTGTGCTTCCGGCCAGCCGCGCTTGCGGCGTCTCTGAACAGATGACGTCCGATCAACTGGTGGCGACAGGTGGATCAGAGTCCGCCTCGTCGTCGAGCCCGTCGCCCTCGTTCCACGCTGGGACAACGGGTCCCTCCGTCGATGCGGCTGGCGACCCGTCCGGATCGCTATGCAGCTTCGGTGCAGGCGCCTGCCAAGCCTTCAGGTGCTGCACAATGCCCCGGTAAAACCCGACGGTCTGCGACGCGGTCTCATGGACGAACGACCCCTCGACTCGGCCGCGCTTCTGTCCCATCGGCTTGGACTGCGTCACGACAAACGCACGAGGCTCGCGCTTGGCATCGAAAGCGTGCTGCAGGCCCATGAGATTCTCGCGCGCCTCGCGAAGGGTCGCGACGGTTGTTGATCTCGCGTTCGGAAATGCCGCTTCGATCCGCAAGTCGTCCGGGGCTTCCCGGAGCTGACGCAGAAGCCAGTTAAAGCGGGCCTTCGCTCGACCCTCGCGAGGAGCTTCGATCGAAACTGCGGTGGAGGTATGACGGGACCGGAGGCTTGTGCGAATATCTAGGTCCCCGATCGCGTCCGGGATCCGTAATGTCGAGAGCAGTTCGCCTGATTCGCCGAGCGACTTCACGAGTTCCTCAAGCCGTGCGGGCGTGCTCTGCGAGCGCGGCCGGAGGACAGTCACCTTCGCGCCAAGCTCCTGCGACAAGCTCAGAGACGAGTAGTTCGTGAACTGTTCCCATCGCTCGGCCACATCGCGAGCGGCGGCATCGCCGGATCTGAGCGTCCCGTCGCGTGCTGCTTTGCGCACGCTCACCCAGCTCTCTCCCATATCCTCGAATCCGACCGCGCCAGACGCATCACTGCTGAGGTAGTGGATCAGCTGTCGGAGCACCCACTCCTGATCACGATCAGAGATCCCGCGGTACCGCTGCTGAACTACGGCCTCAGTCAGCACCTTCCACCACGAGAAGTGCCACAGGCCGATCCCACGGAGCTTGCGACGATCAACCGCGACCGGGGACTCGGCAGCGCTCGCGGTGATCTGCGTGGAGATCGTCAGCACCCCATCGAAGCCGTTCGTCCGAGCGATGTCGAGATATCCCCCAACCTGGTCGTCCTTAAGCCGTGCCGACCCCGTCTTGACCTCGACCAAACATGTCCAGGTCTTGTTCCCGCGACGGCAAACAATCGCGCCGTCAGGAATCACCGTCTTCCCGCCCACGTCCTTGAACCGCACCTCGGCGAAGGTCTCTATCACGGACGACTTCGGCGCTCCAAGATCCCGAATCAGTGCATGGCCGAACTCCGGGACGCCGTGCATCACCGCGAGGAGACACGACGTTGCTCGTTTCTCCTGCTCGAGCTGGTTACGCGTCCCCAACGTCGGGATCAACCGAGCATGACGCCGACCCTCCGGTAGACCGCCGACGGGAACGTCAAGCGAAACCGAAGCCATGCCGGATAGCCTATCCCGGCACCGTCCGGGTTGCAAAAGGCATCAGCCCGGAGTACCCGCACCTACGTAGAGGCCGGTCCCCCGGCTTTATCGCTGAAGAGCTGGGTTAGCAACGGCTCCAGGCCGGTGCGGCGCGGCTTCTCAGCTGACTCCACGACGCTCCGCGCCTTGTGCTTTCTTTAATTGGCAGCGAGCGGCTCCCTTCCGCCTTCGCGTGCGAGGACAGGCGTGGCTGGCGTCCCCGACCCTGGATTTCTGGCCGCTGCTTTCGACCTGCGGCCGGGCGCGCCCGGCGCGCCCTGTCCAGCCGACCGTGCCTCGCGCATGGTTCCGCCGCGGGCGTCGGCAAGATCCCGCCGGTATGAGGCTCAGCCGTCACGCGAGAAACGAGATGCGGCTCTACCGGATCGGCGAGGACGATATCCAAGCGACCATGCTGGAACCCACCACGCGGGCGTGGCAACGCTCGGCTCGCAGGCGAGACCGGTGACGGTCGGCCTATCCTTGTGGTGGTTGCCGGGGATGATCCGACTTCGTGATTGCCGTCTTCTTTGGTCCTGAGGACTGCGAGCAGACTACGACAGCACCGCAAACGCGATCTCGATCGCGATCACGGACGCCCCGCACGCGGACGGGAGCGAAGAGGTTCATCCTCGAGCGATCGTCGCGCTCGCCGGAGGCAGACCGGTCGAAGTTCAGCTCCTCTACCCTGAGCTGGGATCACTGAGCCCTTGACCGCTGTCGCCGAACGCTATGACCTCGATCGCGAAGCGCTCCACGCCGCCGCGCAGTCCGCGCTCGCGGCCCCCGATCGCCTCGTCATTCTCGAAGTCGCGGCCCGCGCATCAGCCTGAAGGACCAGACGATCGTTGGCAAGACATCGCGTCGGTGATCTCCCGGTTATCGATCCCGCGCAATACACCGAGGTCACGCCCAGATCGGCATGCTGGATATGCGGGTGATATGGCAGGCCCGCCGAGGATCTCGTGGAGGACGAGTTAGCGCGGTGAGGGAGCGTTACGATCTCGGCGCCGGGTCCGGCGCCCTAGCCGGCCCCACTACGCAGGAAGGAACTGATGCCCACCGTTATCGGCCACCATGACGTAAAGGACACAGATCAGTGGCTTGCCTCCCGAAGCGCGAAGAGTTCTTCGGACCACTTGGCGTCACCAACATCCGGACGTTCGTCGACCCGCAGAACCGGAGCCGGGTGGCGGTGCTCATGGACGTTGCCGACATGGATGCGCTGATGGAGGCGATGCAGGGTGAAGGAGCGCAGGAGGCGATGGAACACGACGGCGTTCTGGGCGAGACCTTGGTCATGCTCGTCGAGGCGTAATTCCGGGTTTCCGCGCGACACTGCCGGCTGTCGGGCGGAGCGGCCCGCGGACGCTGAGTTCGCGGGTCGTTCTGCGTCTTGCAGCTCTCGCCGGACTGAGGCGTCCGTGGGAGATCCGGCGCGACCGTGAGCCAGCCATCGCCGTGGTTCAGCTGTTTGCTGGCGCTGCTGCTTCCACGCGGACGCGCAACGGGCGATCTTGGCGGGCGGGGACTGAAAGCAGCAGCCAGCACTCCACCGCGCGGAGCCGGGCGTCGACTCCGCCGGCGCCCGCCGGCGCGATCGGCGGCGGAGCGCTGGTCCGGCGGCGGACGCCTGAAACGCGAGAGGGATCCTTCCGGCGAGCCGGCTGCGATCGACGGCGGCGGGCCCCAAGCATCGACCGGCCGCCAGAGCAGCTCGAGTGGCATCGGGGCTACGGCCCGGGTCATCAGCCCGTCGTGTTGATGAGCAGGCGAAGCCCGACGTCGTGTTCGGATAGTTGGCGTAGGTGACCGAAGCGCTTGTCCCATTCGCCACTTTGAAGGTCTCGGCTGACGTCGGTGACGACTCGGTCGACGAGGACCGGGTCCATGCGCGCAAATCCTGAGGTCGCAGCTCTCGCGGTCGGTTCGAGTACGCGTTCGGGGTGCGCCCAGAACGAGCCGAGCATCCAGTCCGGGGTGTCGCACGGGATCGGCATCGGCTGCACGACCGTGGTACCACCTAGCCACTGGGCGACCACATCGATGCTGGGAAAGATCTCTCGATCGAGCGCCGCGACCTCCGGCAGGTACTCGGCCATCAGCCACATCTGCCCGCTGACCTCCGGGTCGTAGGTAACGATCACGATCGGTCCGCGCGTGACGCGACGAAGCTCCGTGACACCCTGTTGCCGCTCGTGGTCCCAGTGATGGATCGTTAACACCGCCATCGCGGCATCGACGCTGGCGTCGCGCAACGGCAACCTGGCCGCGCCGGACCGAAGTGCGGGCGGTCGCTCCAGCGAGCGTTGCGCGGCCATCACATCACTGGGCTCGATTGCGATGACGTGCCTGTCGGACGGCTCGTAGGACCCCGTGCCGGCCCCGACATTGACGACCGTGCGCGCGTCCCCCAGCGCGGCGTGGATCTGCTCGCGAAAGCCTGGATCCTCACGCCGCGTGACGGCATACCCGACCCCGATCGCGTCATAGCGCGGCGCGCCGGTCGCTGGCTGCTCACTCGCGTTCTGACTCATCCCCGCGGATGCTCCCACACGATCAGACGATGCGTCAGGGTCGATCAATCCAGCAGTGCCGACCCCAGCGGAGCGGCTGTGAGACTGACTTGACCCCGACGACCGCCGAACCGAGTACAAGGGAGCGATCAAGACACGGCGCGTGCCGCGAGGATCGCTTTCATCGCGCCGTTCAGGGCCGAGCGGAGCTGATTGGGGTCGCGTCGGACCTGGGTGAGGAGCAGACCGCCTTGGACGGCTGCGAGCGTGTTTTGGGCGAGGGCGCGTGGGTCCGCGCCGGGGTGCAGCTCTCCGCGGGCGGCCATTCGCTCGAGGCCCTGGCAGATCGCGGTCTCCCAGCGGTCGAGGCCGTCGGCGAGTTCGAGTCGGGCCCCTTCGTCCTGCTCGGCGAGTTGGCCGGCGAGCGACCCGATCGGGCAGCCGCCCCTAGCGTTGCGCGTCTGCTGGAGGGTCACGAGCGCCTCGGCCCAAGCGCGCAGGCCGTCGATCGTGTCGAGCCGCTCGAACAGCTCGGCTTGGCCAC